>Ga0137306_101518_pt1 | contig 23163 bp, 23 predicted proteins | sample Inofroosms_March_FD_97187 | JGI IMG/M metagenome (GOLD analysis project Ga0137306, IMG submission 97187) | Mouse cecal microbial communities from Vienna, Austria - N-Acetylneuraminic and N-Acetylglucosamine D2O microcosms_March | ecosystem: Host-associated > Mammals > Digestive system > Large...
TTTTCCTTGTTAATTTTGGCTTTCATGATTTCGCCTGTGTGATGAATGTGTGTGCCGCCGCACAGTTCGCATGAAACATCGCCCGCGGTAATAACGCGCACGGTGTCGCCATATTTTTCGCCAAACAGTGCCATTGCGCCACGCTCGGTCGCCGCGCTCAGGGACATTTCCTCGTGCAGGACCGGCATATCGGCCGAAATCCATTTGTTGACCAGGTCTTCTACTGCCTGCTTTTCTTCTGCGGTCATTGCACGCCCAAAAGAGAAATCAAAGCGTACAGAATCCGGGCCAACCTTGGAGCCACGCTGTTCGACATCTTCGTTTAAAACCTGGCGCAGGGCCGCCTGTAATAAATGTGTCGCGGTGTGCGCGCGCGCCGTTGCCGCCCGCATTGTCGGATTTATTTTTGTCGTAACCATATCACCAACGGCAATCGGCGCCGTCAGCACGCCCTTGTGTATAACGATATTGCCGGCCCGTGCCGCCTCAGATACATTCATAATGGGGGCGCCGTCTTTTAATATTTCGCCTGCATCACCTACCTGGCCGCCCTGGGTGCCATAGAAACTTGTCTTGTCCAGCGCAACCTCAACTTCGTCGCCTGTCTGGGCGCTTTGCAGAAATTCGCCGCCACGTAAAATAGACAGTATTTTTGCAGATGCGTCGAAATCCGGATTGTATTTTGCTGTATCGTCCGTCGCTGCCAAATCGCCCTGTGATTCCCATAGTACGCGTGTTCCCTTCGTGTTTGCGCGACTGCGTTCTTTTTGTTCTGTCATGGCGCGCTCGAATCCGGCGGTGTCAACATCCATATTCTTATCGCGCAGAATCATCTGGGTTAAGTCCAACGGGAATCCGTATGTGTCAAACAGCTTAAACGCAACATCGCCCGGCAGGATGCCGTTGTTTACTTTTGGCAACTCCGCATCCAGCAGTTTCATGCCATTTTGCAGCAAGTCTGCAAAGGCATGTTCTTCATTCTGAATAATTTCAACAACCCGCGATTGCTGTGCGGCCAGTTCCGGATACGCTGCGCCCATTTCTGTAACCAGGGTCGGGTATAACTTTGACAGCAGTTCGCCTTTGTGACCCAATATTTGGCCGTGGCGCATTGCGCGGCGCAGAATGCGGCGGATTACATAGCCGCGGTCCGTATTAGACGGTATTACGCCATCTGCAATGGCAAATCCAACTGCGCGCAGGTGGTCTGCAATAACCTTAAATGAGGCTGTGTTTTCTTCGTTCTTTTTTACGCCGACCAAGTCTTCTGTTGCGCCAATAATATTGCGGAATAGGTCGGTGTCATAGTTATCGCGAACGCCCTGCATCATTGCACCCCAGCGCTCTAATCCGCCGCCCGTATCCACATTTTGCTTAGGCAGGGGGCTCAGATTGCCGTTTGCATCACGGTCAAACTGCATGAAAACATCGTTCCATATTTCAACCCAGCGGTCGTCTTCGTTTTCAATATCATCCCCAAAATCGTAGAACATTTCGGTGCATGGCCCACATGGACCGGTATCGCCGGCCGACCACCAGTTGTCTTTGTCGCCCAGGCGTATCGCTTCTTTCCCGGCAATTTTGCGCCACAGCTGTGTTGATTCTTCGTCCGATATATGTGTGGTAACGCGGATTTTGTTCGGGTCCAGACCCATAACCTTGGTCAGCAGTTCCCAAGACATTTCAATCGCGCCTTCTTTGAAATAGTCGCCAAAAGACCAGTTACCCATCATTTCAAAGAATGTATGATGACGGCCGTCAAAGCCAACTTCGTCCAAATCGTTATGTTTGCCGCCCGCGCGGATACATTTTTGAACGTCGGCAACGCGGTTGGCAAATGGTGCCTCGGCCCCTTGCAGAATACCTTTCCATGGAACCATGCCCGCCACGGTAAACAGCAGGGTCGGGTCATTTGGTATCAGTGACGCCGACGGGACGATTTTATGGCCTTTGGATTCAAAAAAATCCAAAAAAGTAGTTCTGATGTCATTGTATTTCATAATCGGTATTCCTTTTATTCTTGAACGGGATTTTAGAAACATATTGTCCGGTTTTCAATCATATATTTATAAAAATGTAAAAAAGTGTATATTAGCCCTGTGAGGCGGCATCTGTGCCCAATGCATTCATGATTGCGGCATCATATCGGGCCATTGCATGGGCCAACTGGGCCGGGGCGTTGTTTTGTGGTGTGCCAGTACGCCCGTATTTTATTGCACCCGAATCAATCCCGTTGGAAATATAGTTAACGCAATCCATATATATCGGCGTGGCATCGGGATTTATGCAGTTGGCATATATGTTCAATGCATGCCACATCATTGCATCAACAGGCGGTCTGTATTCCAGCGAGTCGTCAATTTCACGAATCCGTACATCCGCCGCATGCAGCAAGTTTGCCACCCCTCGCATTATGTTGATACGAATTGCCGTGCCACGGATTCCCAGACTGGGCTGTATAAGTACAATGCTGTCACCGTCCGGGGCCAGTGTTTCCGGCGTCGCGGCGGCGCGCATTAAATCCGATATACGGCTTTTTACCTCTAGTCGGTTTTGAATAACTGCAAAATTATTAGGGGCAACGACAGGCATGTCCGCGGATAGCAAAACATCATCTTCATCGACGTAAATTATCCATTGTGCATCGGGAAAGCTGTTCGTTGCCGCATCCAGTATCCGCAGCCGCGCCGCCCGCAGGCCGATATTTTTTGCGGCGTTTATTATATGCAGCGGCCCGCCATATCCCAGTTCACGTATATCGCGCGGGCTAATAGTTGTCGCCGGATTATCGTTATGAATAATCAGTATAAAGCGTGATTTTATTCTTGCGATTGCCGGAATAGAGATTTTTAGCATTTCCCTGTTAAAACAGGCCAGGCCAATAATAACATTATTTTTTTTGCGGAACATGACAAAAGTTTAATTAAAAGTTTCTAAAATTGCAATCGCTTAGTTGTTTGTGATATAATAAAAAATATAAGAATAAAAGGAAGCCTGGTGAAGTCATCTTTTATATTTGCGGTTATAATATTGGTCGCGGTGGTTGTTGCCGCCTCGTTTGGAATACAGATGGCGCCGCATCCTGCGATTCAGGTTCCGCAGTCACTGGCGGGGACAGAGTTATATGTTTGCCATGCCGCATCCCAGACATGGGATTCCATGGCGACCGCAATGCGTCCATTTAACAAATATATAATAATCAGCTTTTTCTTTGTTGTGATGATATTGCTGTTTAACTGGGGTTGGGTAATGTACCAGAACCTGCTTAACGATAAATTTAAGCGTGAATCTTTTTCCAATGTGTGGAAATTTACTAAATTTACGTTCTGGGCGGGTGTGATTATTTTAATTCTGGCGGCAACGCCGAATCATTTCAGAACGGTTCATATCCGTGGTGTTAGCGGCGATTGGGTCTTGTGTGAGGCTAATACGCCGGGTGCAGCGGCAGTTCGTGCCGATGCGGTAACGATGTAAAAAGATTAAAAAATAATTATGCTCTTGACTTAAACGGCGGAATTCTCTACGATTCGGGTAAGCAGTACGGGCAATGTCCACAGAATTAAAGGCGCCGCAGGATTTGCAGATGCAAAAATGGCGCAATTCCGGTGGCTAAGAGATTCTGTTGACATTGCCTATGAACTGCCGGACAGACCTTAAATACATTTATGAAAGGAGAAACATTATGAACAAACAGCAATTGATTGAAGCAATCGCAAACGAAGTAGATGTTACAAAAGCGACAGCTGCTGCGTGCTTGGATGCATTCATCAACACAGTTACCAAAGTTCTGAAAAAGAAGGGCGAAGTTCGTCTGGTTGGTTTCGGTACATTTGCAACTGCAAAGCGCAAAGCGACCACTGGCCGCAATCCGCAGACTGGTGCCGCAATCAAGATTCCGGCATCTGTTCAGCCGAAGTTCAAGCCGGGTAAGGCCTTGAAGGATGCTTTGAACTAAATCGTTTGATTTTGTTTCACATAACGGCCGCTGATTTTAGCGGCCGTTATGCATTTTCCCCTTTACTTAAAATTTTATTTCCAATAAAATACAAGCGTCATAACAGAAAGGAAGAAAAATGGCACAAAAAACAGTTAAAAAAGCAGCTGCTAAACCGGCGGCGGCAAAAAAAGCTCCCGTGAAAAAGGCTGCCCCGGCGGCAAAGAAACCGGCGGTAAAGAAAGCCGTTGCCCCGGCACCAAAGGCGGTTGTGGCCCCGGTTATGGAAAAGCACGGCTGCGGCTGTGGTCATGATTGCGGATGCGGTGGGAACTGCGGCTGCCGTAAGGGTTCTCGTTTTGGTCGCTTTATGCGCAAGCTGGTTTGGTTCATCATTATTTTCGCATTGGGTTTTGCAGCGGCAAAATTGTGCTGCTGTGGTCCGCGTCATTATGGTCCGCGCGTACACTTTACAAACGGCTGCTTGGATGTTGCATCTGTAAAGTGCCCAAAACTGGCCCAGGCTTTGCCGGCGATGGATATCAATCAGGACGGCTGCATTACGCGTGACGAATTCCGCGCGGTAAAGCGTCAGATGCGTGCCGAGGTTCGCGATATCCAGGTTCAGGAAGTAGAAGTTACATCTAATGTGGCGGAATAAATTCTCTGAATAAAAAAATCCCACCCAGCGGTGGGATTTTTTTATAGATTTATATATGACTTATTTGCCATAATAGGACAAAATGAATAATTATTGCAATAAATGTCCGCAGAATAGGGGGAGTTTTGTGAACTACAGGATATTAGTGTTTTTTTCAGTATTTGCGTTAATGCTCTGTCCGGCGGTGGCTGCTGACACGGGGGAGGGACGTATTGCATCGGCCGAATATGTTGACGACCGCATTGCTGATGTTGAAAAGAAGGTTGTTAATAATGAAGAATTTAAAACTTTTTCTGACAACCTGCCACAGCATTTTGTTTCAACCACCGGCGACCAGGAAATTTCAGGTAATAAAACATACACATCATCACCAATTGTTCCGACACCGCCATTGCCATAATGATAAAGCGTTTATTTATTCTTTTGGCTATATTATTTGCGCCTGTTGCCAATGCGGCGGAAATGGTAAATGTTGAATATATTCATGCGGCACTGCAGCGGCACTGGGGGGTATCCTTGCCGTATAATTCTGCGCTGACAAATCCGCGTGTTGCGGCAAATATGAAATACTTGTTAACTGCTGTTGACCGCATGAACGAGGTGTTAAACGGCAAAGATATCACAAATTATGGCGATGACCCCAAATATGCAACGCTTGCAGCGGCCGATACCGTGGCAACAAAAGACGCCATAGCGCGACTGGTAAAGCAGTCTTTTTATATCACCACCACACCAGATACTGCCAGTTTCTCTTTTGAAATGTCCGCCCAGGGGCGCTTTTATATAACCTGGGGCGACGGCACGACCGATGTAATCGAAAGAAATAATACGGAAAAGACAATATATTCGCACACTTATGAAAAGGCGGATGCTTATAAAATTGGCTTTTCGGGACGCGCCACCGCATACAGCACGGAAAACAGCCACCTGGACCCGGCGGCTGCGCTGCAATTTCGATATAATGATAATATTGCGGCAATCGAAGGTAGCCTGGGCGCCATTTTTGGCACAATTGGCGACGGCAGCCAGCCGGGCCAGCAGCCAACATTCCGTAATACATTTCGTCAATGCAGTAACTTAAGCAGTACAATCCCGGAAAATTTGTTTGAAGGTGTCCATGGCGCCCCCATAGACTGGATGTTTGCGGGAACTTTCCAAGGGTCGCCTTTTTATGGCAGTATCCCTGCGGGGTTGTTTTCCGGCATAAAAGGTGCGCCGGTATATGCCATGTTTAACAATACGTTCGTGCGGTCTGCATTAACAGGCTCGATTCCCAAAGACTTGTTTGCCGGGATAAAAGGTGCGCCCGCACAATATATGTTTGCTGGCACTTTTGACAGTGTATATGGTTTAAGTGGCGAAATCCCGGCCGGGCTGTTTGCTGGAATAAAGGGTGCGCCCGCACAATATATGTACCATTACTTGTTTTTTGGTGATTTAAATTTAACGGGTGAAATACCAGAAAACTTATTTGGCGATATATCAGGTGATGCCGCAGACTTTATGTTCCGTGGCACATTTTGGGGGTGTACAGGCTTAACCGGTCAATCTGCGCGGATTAACGGGAAATATTTGTATGAAATATGGCCGTCAGGCCCCAAAAGCATCGGTGAACTGTGCTATTATAATGCGCCGGGCCTGTCCGATTATGCAACGATACCGGTTTCCTGGAAATAGGGCGCGCATCGCTTTTGGGTTGCTTTTTATACGCCCGCCAGATATAATAAAATAACAAGTGTTAAGATTTAAGGAGTTTTATTATGTGGACCGCTGTTGCCGTTGTTGCAATCGTTGTATTATATGTAATTGCCGTCTATAACGGCCTTGTTTCCCGCCGGACCCAGGCACGCGAGGCATGGGCCACAATCGATAGCCAGTTGAAACGACGCTATGACCTGATACCGAACTTGGTCGCCAGCGTAAAGGGGGCGGCCGCGCATGAAAAAGACACGCTTAATGCGGTGATTTCTGCGCGTAATGCGGCAATGTCTGCCACCGGCCCGGACAAGGCCGATGCCGAAAATAAGCTAACACAAACTTTGAAAAGCATATTCGCATTATCAGAAAGCTATCCGACCCTGCGGGCGAATGAAAACTTTTTGGAATTACAGCGTGAAATTACCGATACGGAAACCAAGATTCAGGCCGCACGCCAGTTTTATAATACGGTTGTTATGGGCCTAAACACATCTATACAGCAGTTTCCGTCAAACATGATTGCCAGAATGTTTGGAATTATGCCGGAAAAGTTTTTTGAAATCGCGGAATCAGAAAAAGTTGCGCCAAAGGTTGAATTTTAATAAAACCGCTTGATTTTCAAATAAAAACAATATAAACTGTCCACCGCTGGGTAATCAGAACTGATTAAACGGCGGTGCTTTTTGGTCCCGCCCGCGATAAGGATTCTGTAAAACACCTGGCACCATAAAAAACCAAAAGGATTAAATTATGGCAAGAGCAGGTGCAAAACGTAGCACTCGTAAATTGAAAATCAGCCGCCGCTTGGGTGTAAACCTGTGGGGTCAGGCGAAATCTCCGTTTAACAAGCGTAAGTACAAGCCGGGTCAGCATGGTCCGACATCTCGTGGTGGTAACTCTTCGGATTATGCAAAGCAGATGCGTGCGAAGCAGACGCTGAAAGGTTACTATGGTAACGTTGGCGAAAAGAAGTTCCGTGCATATTATCTGGAAGCGTCCAATATGAAGGGTGATGCGCCGGATAATTTGATTGGTTTGCTGGAACGTCGTTTGGATGCGGTTGTATACCGCGCGAAATTGGCGCCGACCGTATTCTCGGCCCGTCAACTGGTCAGCCACGGTCACATCAACGTTAACGGCAAACGCGTAAAGATTGCATCATACCAGGTAAAGCCGGGCGATGTCATCACTGTTAGCGAGAAAGCGAAACAGATGCCGTTGGTTGTTCTGGCGTTGGAATCTGCTGAACGCACATTCCCGGACTATATCAGTGTAGATAGCGCGAACTTTACTGCGACATACACACGTGTACCGGCGTTTGCGGATGTTCCGTATCCGGTTCAGATGTTCCCGGAATTGGTCATCGAATTCTATTCTCGTTAATAGATGCGAACAATTTCAAAAGCCCTGCATTTGCAGGGCTTTTTTATGCCATGGATGTTATAAATACTTTGGGGCTATGTCGGCGGGGGGGGGATAGGTTTAATATATTCTGGATATAAGAAGTGGGGCTACCGTTTCTTTGATTGGAGATGAGAAGACGGTAAAGCCCCATTAAAAATACCACCGAAAGCAGGTGGTTGGAGCTTCTAACAATCACTATAAATTGCGCAGTTATTTTGTATATTACCTGCACTCCAACCATGGTTGGATGATTTTTTATAGTGTTGGGTTAGAAGGCCCACAACAATACTTTCTTTGTTGCGAGAGGAATATTATCTTATTTTTTTTATCAATGCCAGCATTTTTTTTTGAACAAGTGCATTTTTTATGCGAATTATAGGCATTTCTTCCTATTGTAAAACTGAAAAATCATGCAATAATCAATATACAATCACTAAAATAAATTGTGCAGAAACGCCCGGGCCAGTCCCCCGGGCGTTTTACAATTTTTTATAATTTCAGCTTTCATTTTTCTCGCGAACGCATTAACATATAAAAATAAGCTAAGGGTATTTATTATGTCAGATAAAATTGTTTTAACCGGTATCAAACCAACCGGCACGCTGCATCTGGGGAATTACGTAGGTGCGCTAAAGCCGTTGGTGGAAATGTCAAAGTCAAATACTACGTTTATGTTTATCGCTGATTTGCATGCGCTTAACTTTATGCGCGATGCCGCGGCGCTGCGCCGCCATACGTATGAAATAGCGGCAATTTTGGTGGCGCTGGGCCTGGATTTGAAAAACGCGGTTTTGTTTCGTCAATCTGATATAGTTCAGGTGCCGCAGCTTTCAAATATGCTGATGAATGTCACGCCAAAGGGATTGATGAATCGTGCGCATTCATATAAGGCCGCCATGGATAAAAACGCCGCGGCGGGCTTGGATACTGATGCGGGTGTGAATATGGGGCTTTATACATACCCCGTACTTATGGCGGCGGATATTTTGCTATATAACGCGGATATTGTACCAGTTGGTGCCGACCAAAAGCAGCATGTTGAATTCGCACGTGATATTGCCGGCTATTTTAATAATATTTACGGTGAAACATTTAAGATGCCCGAGCCTGTAATCGGTGCCGACACTGGAATTATTCCGGGGTTGGACGGCCGCAAGATGAGCAAATCATATGATAACATTATTCCGCTCTTTGCCCCCAGTGCCGAGCTAAAAAAGAAAATCATGCGAATTATCACAGACAGCAAGCTGCCCGAAGAGCCAAAAGACCCCGACACATCCACGATATTCCAGTTGTACAAGCATTTTGCAACCGCCCAAGAAGTTGCCGCATTCCGTGACAAGTTTGTTGCCGGCGGCATGGGGTATGGCACGGCAAAAACAATTCTGTTTGAAAAGATAGACAGTGCATTGGCTGCGCCGCGGGCCGAGTATGAGCGCCTGATGGCAAATACAGACCTGCTGGATAAAATATTGGTCGACGGTGCGGCACGTGCGCGCGCCGTTGCGGAGCAAACGTATGCGCGTGCACATCGCGCCATGCTGGGCTAAGTTATTTTTATAACAAAACAAAAAAAGGAGGAGAAGGAAGATGAACACAAACAAAAAAATAATACTAATTGCGGCTGTTGTTGTTTCGGCGGCACTATTGCTGCTTTGTGGTGGCCGGTCAGAGCAAAAGGTCCCGCGCACGATATCGGTCAGCGGTGAATGCCTGACAACTGCCCCAAAAGACAGAACGGCTATAACTCTGCGTGTTACAACGTTGGATAAATCGGCGGCTGCCTCCATGAAGCAGGCGTCGGCCAAAATGGCGGAAATAACGGCCTACTTGAAAAAGCAGGATGTTAAAATGCAGACAACACAGTTTGATTCTTATGAAAAGACGGAATGGGACCGCACCGCACAAAAGTCCATAGTATTGGGTATTGAAACAAATATCGCAGTCGAGGTTTCCGCCGACAGCATTGATACAATAGAAAAAATCCTGACCCAGTTTGCCGGCCAGCAGAATGTTTATTCTGAAAATCTGCGCATGTTCACCAGCTCTGAGGCAATGAAGCCGGTCTTGGAAAAATGCCTGGGTGTTGCGGTTGAAAATGCCCGTGGTCGCGCCAATGCTTTGGCGGCCGGCGACGGACGTCGTGCGGGTAAGCTGTTGGCGATTGAATACGGCGCATCCACTTCAAATGTTGCGCGTCCGACATCCAATTTCCTGCGCAGTGCCAAGATGGCAATGACCGAAGAGGCGGGGGCTTATGCCGGCGGTGGCATCGTTGCCCAGGATACACAGGTAACAGTTAATGTATCCGCGGTATTTGAAATAAAATAAAAAATGAATCAGGTCGTCACCGAATTTATCAACTATCTGGCGCAGACAAAAAACTATTCTGCGCATACGGTGGCGGCCTATGATGCAGATATCCAAGATTTTTTGCATTTTTATACAGATTACGCAGGCGCTGCGCCGCAATTGGATGATATGGCACGGGCGGACACACTATGCTTTCGTGCGTGGTTGGCATCGCGCGCACGTCGCCAGATGGCGCATAAATCGACAGCTCGTGCAATGTCGTCTATGCGAACTTTTTACAGATTCCTAAAGAAGCGTTATAATATCTCGAATGATGCCATCGGCTTAATATCGTCGCCCAAAATTCCGCGCAAGGTATCCAAAGCCATAGAGCCAGCCGATGTATCAAATATGCATGATGCTATCAAGGCCATAGACTCCGCAGAGCCGTGGCTGGCCGCCCGCGATTGGGCTTTGGTTGTACTGATATTCGGTTGCGGCCTGCGTATATCGGAGGCGCTGTCGCTACAGAATCGTGACGTTTCAGGGCGTCCGAATGTTCTGCGTATAACGGGTAAGGGTAACAAGCAGCGAATTGTCCCTATACTGGCCCCGGTATATGATGCGCTTGAAAAATATATAGCGCTGCGTCCGTTCGGCGCCGCCCCAGAAGATTTTTTGTTTCGCAGTGTTCGTGGTCTGCCAATGACGCCGCGTATGGCGCAAAAGGTGGTGGAAAACCTGCGCAATTATTTGCAACTGCCGGACTATGTAACGCCGCATGCATTGCGTCATACTTTTGCAACGGCATTATTGTCAGGGGGCGCGGACCTGCGCAGCCTGCAGGAACTGCTGGGCCATTCGTCTTTGTCCACAACCCAGCTATATACCCGTGTAAACATGGATGAGATTGCAAATATATACGCGCACGCACATCCGCGTTCAAACCCTCATTCCGATATAGAATAAAACACCGCCAATAGGCGGTGTTTTTAAAATTCCATTAGCTTTACCTGGCCCGGGTTGTTTTCAGATGGCTTCTTTTTAAATATATAATACATTGCCCCCACGAATACGGCGCCAACCGCAACAGAAATTACAACTATTTCGCCGGTATTCTTGTGCTTTTTTGATTTCGTAGGCGCATTTGCAGGGCAGTAAACAAGCTGGCCGTTTTCCCAGCACATATTAGGGCTGCTGGGCAGATTGTCGTATTGCGGCAGGTCGCCTTCCGGTCGGCTCGCGTTTGCATTTATGGGCAAAGCAAATGCCAGTGCAAATATTAGTGCGACAAATATCTTATTCATAAAACACCCCTTTCCCTGCATAGGTATAATAGCTGCATCGAATATATTATACAAGAAAAATAAATCCGCCAAAAACAGCGGTTTTATTTTTTATCCATTCTTAAGAATTCTTGCTTTGTTTTTATCCCATTCGCGACGTTTAATAGTCTCGCGCTTATCGATTTTATTTTTTCCGTATCCAACCCCCAGTAAAACTTTCAAGCGTCCGCGATTATTAAAGTATAGTTTCAGTGGGACAATAGTTGCACCTTTATCCTGCAGTTTCCCGGCCAGGCGGTTTATCTGGGCCCGATGCAGCAGTAACTGGCGTGGACGTCGTTCGTCAAAGTTGGTAATGCGTGCTGCCGTTGGCAGTTTTTGAATCTCAACCCCGGCCAGCATAAGGTTGTCGTCCCGTTTTTGAACAAATCCGTCAACTATATTAACCAGGCCATATCTAATAGATTTTATTTCCGCACCGGTCAATGCGATGCCAGCCTCTATCGTGTCTTCGATAGAGTATGCAAATCGCGCCTTGCGATTTTCTGAAACCTGACCTGATTTAATAATTTGCCGTGCCATGGTTGTTATTTTACCGTCTTGCCGTGTGAAAATCAAATGCTATGATAATGGTATTTTAGGATAAAGAGCCCGCACATTTTCCAGCAGGATTTTATCCAACTCGTCCAATGGTATTCCGTGCAGGTCGGCCAAAACACGTGCCGTATCGGTAACCATAAAAGGTTCGCACGGTTTTCCGCGATGCGGTACCGGTGCACAGTATGGGCCGTCTGTTTCAACTACAATTCTGTTAATTGGTATTTTCTTAAAAGTTTCGCGTATTTCGTCCGAGTTTTTAAAGGTTATAATTCCACTGGCTGAAAAGAAAAAGCCGCGGTCTAACATTTTTTTTGCCAAATCCCATGAACTGGTATAGCAGTGCATTACGCCACTTACATCGCCTTTCAAGATTTGTGCAGTGTCATCTTCTGCCTCACGCGTGTGAATCGCCACAGGCAATCCTGCGCCACGGGCAATATCAAGCTGCTGCAAAAACAAGTCAATCTGGGCCATTCGATTGTCCGCCCCATAATGATAGTCCAGACCAATTTCACCAACACCCACAACGCGCGGATGGTGCAACTGGGCATGGGTCAGGTGCCGTGCGGCATCTGCGCCGGCATATTCCGGATGGATGCCGATTGTTGCAAAAACGTTTTCATGTGTTGCTGCAATGCAAAGTGCCGCATCAATATCGGCTGGGTCCGCGGTCGGACAAATAATTGTGCCCACGCCTGCATCGTGTGCGCGCTGCAATACCGCGTGCAGGTTTTCGCCCGACATGGTCGGGTCCGTTAAATGACAGTGGGTATCTACAAGCATTTTTTGATGTCCGCAATAATTTTAAATACAGCTATTTCAGGTTCCAGGTTTACGCGTGCAATATCTGCGATTGCATGTGTTACGGCCGGATATATCGACGCCAAGCCAAATGCCGCCACCGCATCCAGTAATATTCCATGCAGCGCGGGATTGGGGGCAATTTTCTTTGCCATTGCCATTATATCGCCATATCCGGTGCGTGGATTTTTCAGTAGTTCTACCAAATCCTCATATATAACGTCGCCACCTGATGATTTAAGTGCTGCAATTTTACCAAAACTGCCGTTCGCCAGCTTCAGTGTCGCGGTACTGATATCGGCATCGGGAATAAACTTCGCGCACAGTTCGCGCAACTGTGAAATCGTAAGAGGGCGCAGTTTTTCAACCCGTGCGCGTGACCGCACCGTGGGTAACACATTGGCCAGTTGATGTGTTACCAGCAAGAAAAGTGTTTTTGCCGGTGGCTCTTCCAGCAGCTTTAATATTGCATTGGATGCGGCGGTGTTTAATTCATCCACAGAATCAATCAGAACGACGCGCCATTCGCCAGACATTGACGACATGCGCATGCGATCAATCATGGCGCGCACAGTATATACTGATATTACTTTTCCATCTGATTTGTTCTTTCCGTCTTTGTCTATATTTCGCGCCTGGTCGATTATAAAAAAGTCGCCGACATTTCCATAAACTATTTTGGCGATTTTATATGCCAGCGTCGCCTTGCCGATGCCTTTGGGCCCGGTCAGCATCCATACCGGATGAATAGGGTGCGTATCACGCGCGGCCCATGCATTCATAAATGATTCCAGCACGTCGCAATGTCCGACCAGGCTGTCGTTATCCATTGGGTCCGGAAAAGAGTAGGCTGGGGTCGCCTTCTTTGGTGCCATATTAGCGGCCTCCGAACATTACACGCAGATTTTTGATAATGCGTCCGATAAACTGAGTTTTGGAAACGCGTTCCATTGCAATCAAGGGTGCACGTGCGATAACGCGACCGTTTTGCTCGGCTATTATTTCACCGACAACGGCTCCTTTTTCAACCGGTGCTGGCAATGGGTCGCTATAGCGTGCCAATACGCGCAGTCCCGACATTGGCGCAGATTTGGGCAGAGTTATTGCAAAATTTTTCTCAACAGTTGCTATTACATGCGGTGCGCGGCCGTACCATACTGGAATTGCCGCTATCTTGTCGCCGGCATGATAGAACAGTTTGTTTGCGGTTGTTGCATATCCGTGATTCAGCAGCTTTTTCATTTCCCCAGCCAGGGCGTCATGCCCCTTGCCGTTAAAGCCGTTTATAATTCCAATCAGGCGCCGACCCCCGACATTACTGCTGGCTACCATGCCATAGCCACCCTCGGCAGTATGACCTGTCTTTAGGCCATCCGCCCCTGGCATTATGAACAGCAGCTTGTTATAGTTTACCGTATGGGTCCGACCCCATTCCCGGCACCAGTCTGTTTGATGTTCGTCGAATTCAAAGCGCTTGGTGGCAAACATCGGATAAATATCCGGATAGTCGGATATTATATGATAAGCCAGGGTCGCCAGCTCGCGGCTGGTCATCAAATTATTTGGGTCGGGCAGGCCGGATGCATTTCCAAAAGAAGACAGTGGCATGCCGATTGCGCGCGCCTTATCCTGCATCATTTTTGTAAAACTGGCCTCACTCCCCGCCAGTTTTTCCGCAACAACAACAGATGCATCGCCCCCGGATAAAACAATCAGGCCTAAAATAAGGTCGCGTACGGTAATGCTTTGCCCCTCTACCAGGCATATTTTGCTGGCCGGATACCATTTCGGGTCGTTATAGTCTGCGTTTTTCCCAACCGTTATCCTGTCATCCATTGTCAGGCGGCCGGCCTTTATCTCATCAAACAGCACCACCAGCGTCATCAGCTTTATCATAGAAGAAGGCGGCATCAAAACATCCGCATTTTTCGCCACGATTTCCGTCCCGGAATCATAGTCAATTAGAAATGCCGACTTTGCCTTGGTTGAAAATTCAGCCGAAGCCGCAGTTGTTACAAGAGATAAAAATAAGATAAATAATTTCTTTTTCATGATATGTAAATCCTAGCAGTAATGGGGCATCGTTGGCAACCGTTTTTTATGCGGCTGTGGCAACAAAAGCATCACCTTTTATGTCTGTTAAAACAACGTCGCAAACTGTGCGGGCCGGTATTTCAGGGGATGAGATTTTTACGGCAATATCATGCTGGTCGCGGGCGGTGTTGTTTTCTTCGACTAAAACCTGAACGGTTTGACCGCGCTTGCGCTGCATAAACTCCATGCGGAACTGGGCCGCCGTCTCAGATATTTCTTTTACGCGTTTTTTTGATATGTCACGCGGTATTTGGTGCGGCATGTCAAAGGCCGGTGTGTCGGGGCGGGGCGAAAAAGGAAAGGCATGAACTTTTATGGGGCGGGTTTCTCGGACTAAGTTCATTGTCTGGGCCCACAGTTCGTCTGTTTCACCCGGGAATCCACATATAATATCCCAGCTAAACGTGCATCCGATTGCGCGGCCATGCTCGGCGATTTTTTTTACCAATGCCGCACTGTGTCGCCGCCCCATTGAGCGCAGAACAGTGTCGGAACCGGACTGCATGGACAAATGCATGTGTCGCATCATTCGCGGTTCTTGGGCCATTAAATCCATTATTTTGAATATTTCGGGTGACGCAGGGTCCATAGATGACAACCGCAGGCGCCGTATCCCCGGTTCGTCCCGCAGTAATGCCCGACATACATCGGATATCAGCATTCCATCTGCGGCATAGCTTGCAATGTCGACTCCGGTTAAAACTATTTCCGCAAAACCGTTTCGAATTGCCGCATGCGCCTCGGATAATATATCGCGGTAGTCAAAGGATTTTGCCGCCCCCCGCAACAGGCGCGTTACACAATATGCACACTTGTGATTACAGCCGTTTTGAACCTGTATAAACTGCTTTGACATTTTCGGGGTGCTATGATTAAAGCAGACTATTTGTGCGCCGCTAAAATTGCATGGCATGGCGGCGATTGCATCTATATATGCACCCAATCTTAATTTTTCGCTGTTTGGAATGACAACAGTATCGGCAATTTCTGTAAACAGTGCCGGATTGCGTGTTGCCGCGCATCCGGTTACAAACAAGGGCACACCCGGGTTTTCACGTGCAATTTTTCTGACGGCTTGCCCTGATTGCCGTTCACCTTCGGCGGTTACCGCACATGTGTTTATTATTATTGCTGTATTGATGACCCCGCACAGCATGGATTGAATCTTTTCCGCCTCCAAGGAATTTAGTCTGCACCCAAAGGATAACGTGCGAATATCGTTTTTATTATTTTCTGCTTGCATTTTTCACATCCTTAGGGCATTATAGCGGGGTTAAAAACGATTTCAACAAAGGATTTGAAATGGCCCGTACAACGAATTCAGATACATTACCATTTGTAGAAAGCCGTTATGAGCTTGGAATGCTGGCGTCTCAGCGTGTTCGTGACTTAAACGGCGGTGCAGAATCCGTTGTTGAAAAAACGAATGACAAGCCGACGGTTGTTGCGTTGCGTGAAATTGCCAGCGGCAAGTTGGATGTAAACAATGTCCGTCATGAGTTTGTTCAGTCGTACAAGGAATCCCCGATGCCGTCTGCTGATGAGGCGTCGCTGGAAATTGGCAGTGAGGACCCGCTGTTGCGTGAAATTGATGCAGAATTGGAAAATGCTCTGATTGAAGAGGATAATCAAACTCCGGTGGAAACGGCGGCAGAGGCCGAAATATCTGCAGAATAATTCACTATTTAATAACAAGAAGGTACTAAAAGATGTGTGAAGAAGTAGATGAATAAAGGATTTGGAGACGTCGCATAGTTGGTCTAGTGCGCTACATTGGAAATGTAGTATACCGGCAACGGTATCAAGGGTTCGAATCCCTTCGTCTCCGCCAGGAATATAGCACATCCCACGGTAATCCCGCGGGATGTTTTTTATTGTCCCGGATTCCGGGGATTTTTATACGCAAAGGTACCTGTGTATGCTTGTTATCCTGACCAAACATGCTAAATTTCGTGCCCGAGCATACTTTGTACATTTTCTCTAGGGCAATTTACTTGAAGTCACTCCATTCATTCCTATATACTATGCAATAAAAATAAGGGATAAGCGATGGCTTTGGAATTAACTATGGGAATGCCGACATCAGATATTTTGTTGTTAGCGGATGTTTTTAAGCCTAGTCAGTGGGAAACGGTTCTTGCTGCAACCATTCCTGCATATTTGTCTATGTTTGGTGCGTTGTGTTTATATTATATGGGACGAAGAGACAAATTGAAAGATGATAAGAAAATAGAGGATGAGAAAAAAATAAAAACCTTAAATATTTTATTGGCAAATTTGTTTCAGTGCATAGAAAATCTGCGAGATAATTTAGATGAGGTGTTAGAATATAAGAAAGAAACAGAACAAACGTATAAAAATCGCAAAATTTATGTCTTTAAAGATGATTCCAATATGGATGAAATAAGGAGTATTTCAAACCAAATTATAGTGGATTTACCAGAGGTTAGTTATGAGCTGAATAGGCTAAAAAACGATTTGTATTGGGCAAAAAGATATAGGGACACCAGGGATGAAAATGCCAATAAACTAGGATATGAATATTATAAAGAAAGATTAGATATAGAAGAATATCAAGAAAAACTAATCATAAAAAGACTGATTGTAATCTGTTTGGTTTTATATGATTATGCAACAAATTTATACCCGAAAAAGAGGATTTTAAGAATAACAGCAAAATCACATGTTGCAGCAATTTGGCAATATTTGATAGATGATCCGGATTTTAATGAAACAAGACCATTTGATAGATTGCAATATAAGTGCAAAAATTTGGCTATAAGAGATTGGTTTTTTGTAAGATTGAAACAACAGTATTTAATTGACAATAAGGTAAAAGAGAATGCAACTGCTAATTAAATAAGTTTTCTTGTCCATATACATCTTGGGCTCTTGAGGTCTTGTCTATACATCGCGAACGGGAATTGTGCATTTGCTGCTTAGTAGGTGGTTTATGATTTTTTTTGCATTTTTCAACATATTCAAGCTTTGGCTTTACTATTTGCTGTTGCACGCTTAATCATGCCACCTATAATCACGGTAATGAATACAACGAATAAAATTACTGAGAGATCTAAATCTGTAGTAATAATCATACCAATTCCCTCCTGTTTATAAATCAAAGACCGTCAACGGAATTGACGGCCGGGGAGTTGGCGTCAGCAAACGAATGCTCCGCAGCCTTTGGGCAAGCCCTGTTTTATGGCGAACGGCTCCAAGACCAAAGTCGGGGGATTTTAACGACACATGCCGCGTCTGCGGGCTACTAAAGCCTCGAACGCAATTCCCATTGGATTCAAGATTGAGCGTACCGTGATAAACAAAGTAAATCAAGTTGATTATTGCAAAACTAAAATTAGTATAGTAAACTCAATATATCAATCAAGGATGTAATTATGGAACAGTTTAAATTAAAAGCAAGATTGTTAAAATTACTGGGTGAAGAGCTTATTGCTTCACAGCATCTTGCTATATTTGAACTTGTTAAAAATGCTTATGACGCTGATGCTACATATGTAAGAGTTACCATTGATAATCCATCTGATAAAAATAATACAAAAATATCTATTTTAGATGATGGCTGTGGAATGACTCTAGATACGATAAAAAATAATTGGCTTGTCATTGGAACAGACGATAAAGAAAAAATGGCCAATGAAAATGAATTGTCACCTATCTATCATAGATTTCCGTTGGGCGCGAAAGGTGTTGGGCGATTTGCCGCATATAAGCTTGGTGATAGAATTACTTTAAATACTAAATTTAAAAATTCTCCTGAATATGAATTAACTATAGATTTAGATGAAACGTCAAAAAACGAATTTATGGATGATATAAAACTAAACATTACTAATGTTTCTAAATCTGACGAAAAAATTAAATCATCATCTGGAACTTTGATAACAATTACAAAAGTTAGAGATTCTTTATCGCCATTAACGATAAAGAAGCTTAATGAACAAATAAATACTATCGTTTCGCCCTTTGTTAATGCTGGACTTGGGATAATAAATGATAACAATCCGTTTAATGTTAAGCTGCTTTGTAACGATGATGATGAAACATACACCAAAAACATTAAAATAACGAATTTAGATGATATAATAAAAAAATCGATCTATCGATTTGATTTTTCTTTTGAATCTGGCGAGTTAGATTTTAACTATAATTTTTGCCCAAGCCCGATATTACAAAGTCAAGCTAATGTAGAACCAAGGGTAGAATCAGGTAAAATAAAAAGGTTAGATATTGTTAATGAACATCGTAGTTTGTTTATGCAATCACTAGACGATTCTAAAAAATTTGGAAAAATTACAGGTGTTTTCTATGTGTTTGATTTTGGTAATGATGTTTTGCAGTACGAAAATGATAAAAAGATCCTAAAAGACTATGTAAGGGAAAATTATGGAATTCGTATATATCGTGATGGTATTAGAATCTATAATTATGGAATTCCGGGGAATGATTGGCTTAAACTAGATTTGGAGAGAATAAATCAGCCGGGAGAACTGATTAGCAATAGAATGGTAATAGGTGCCATAAACCTAGAACATAAAAGTATAGCTGTATTGCGCGAAAAGACGGATCGTGATGGATTTATAGAAGATTCAATGTATGAATTGTTTCGTAGTATTATACAAAGCATAATTTCAAAGTTTACTTATTATAGAAATCAAGATAAAGAAAAGTTGAGACAAATACTAAAAAATCCATACGATAGAATTATAGATATGGAGAATCCAATAGCTGATTTAAAAAGTAAATTACATGAAAATAAGATGCTGGAAAAGCTTAAGCCAGAAATTGATAAAGTAGAAAAAGCGTATAATCAGATGCGTAATGTAATGTTAAATTCTGGAACAGCACTGAACGCGGCGATAACTATTCATGAGATAGAAAAAATATTATTTAGAATAAAATCTGATATAGCTAATAAAGATATATCATCAATAAAACAAGAAATTAATACAGCGGTTAGTCTGATAGAGGGTATTAGTGATTTGTTAAAGAAGGACTCTATAAAAGAGTATAGTATGAAAGCTATATTGGAGAATGTTTCGTATCTTAATAAACGACGCTTTGATCGCCATGATATACATTTTATTAGTCCATTATTAGAAAATGCACAAGCAGATGTTACTCTTGAAGTCCCCAAGCGTTTGATTACGAGTGCGATTATAAATTTAATAGATAATGCAATTTATTGGACGGATGTGAGATGGGACGGAATAAAAGACAGTCAAAAAAAGCTTTATATCAATATTGATAAAATTGATGATAGAATTGCGCTGATAGTCGCTGATAATGGAACCGGCTTTCCAAAAGGAGATTGGGCAGAATTATTCCGCCCATTTGTTACAACTAAGCCAATGGGGGCAGGTATGGGCTTGGGGTTATATTTTGTTAAAACAATTATGGATAATATCAATGGGGAAGTTAGAATACTACTACCGGAAGATGTAAAATCATTAAAAAAGTTTGGAACTTTTGATGGTGCGGCAATTGCGCTTATATTTAAGGAATGATAAGATGACGGGCATATCTAATGTATTAATAATAGATGATCAATTTGAAGAAACTGTAAAGTTGCGTGAAAGTTTTGATCGCCATGGTATATCATATTTATACATTAATCCGACGGAACTGACAGACGACTATCATCTGTCATTTATCCCTGATATTGTGTGCTGTGATATAAAACTATTCAATGGAAATGATAATGATAATTATACAAAGATTTGTGATATTCTAACTCAGTTGTTGCCAGAAAACGCTTTTTATGTTTTTGTTGCTTGGACGTCCAATAAAAATTTATTTGATGCGTTGAAAGCAAAAATGAAACAAGATCAATATTTAAAATCAAGTAGACAGCCTGTGGAAAGTTTTTGTTGGACAAAATCAAGATGTACTTATGAGATACTTGAAAAAAAATTTAAGGGAATTAAACCGTCTACGCAGTTACTGTTTTACTGGAAATATATTATAAGACAATCTGCAACTGGTACAGCTAATCAATTGGTAGAACTATCTAAAAAGAATAGAACTGATTTAAAGCGTATTTTAACATCTCTTGCTATTAATGAAGTTGGAAAACATATAGACACTTCAAAACATTTAGCAATAACTGGGCAATTGCACAGTTTGTTGCTAGATACTTCCAACAAAGCGATAATGTCTGATAAGACATATAATATGCTATGTTCTAAATCGATTGATAAAAAAAGACAAAACGTTAATAACAAAATTTCAGCAACTTTAAATACTGCGTTGTTTGTGGACCCTTCATGTGATAATTTAGAGCATATTCCAGCAGGTGATTTTAGAGAGTTAAATGTTAGGGCGTATAAAAAAGTCTTACAATATACGGGACAAGAAGAAGGACAATTAAAAGAACAAAAGAAAAAGTTATTTGAGCAATATTTTTGTAATTCTGGAAAGTCTCAAAAGGCGGCCATAGAAGAAGCCATGCGCAATTCTAAACTATGCTTGTTGGATATTACGGCTGGATGCGATTGTGCTCAGAACAAAGAAGGTTTTCATAAGGCCGTTATAACTTATTTGGTCCCCAAACTGCCCACATTAAAACTTAGAGATAAAAAAACTAGACCTGCCATTCCAGACTCTGTAAATGTTAAGAATATTTCTCTTAATAATGGTGAGTATTTAATGATAATTGACGCAAAATATTTAATGGGATTAAAGCAGAATGAACTAAGTATGATTTCAACGCGTTTGTTTAGAATAAGAGAGCATATGTTAAATTCGATACGGCAAAATGTTTATGCCTACAATTCGCGTATAGGAACTAGCACTTTTTAGATTGTGAGCTTTTCATATCCTGACCAATACTTTCTGCAATTTGTTTTGCAAGATACACCGGTACGGCGTTCCCTATTTGTTTGAATGCGCTAGATAAGCATTCTTTGTCGTCCGCAGACTCAAAATAGTAGTTGTCAGGAAATGTTTGTAGGCGGGCCGCTTCTCTTGGTGTTATGGAACGGTTTTGCTTTATGTCTGGATGGATATAGTAATGACCGTCTCTTGATATATGTGCAACAACCGTATGTGAAGCCAACAAATCGCCCGCAACTACTTTGAATCTATCTGTAAAAGCGGTTCTATTCCGATGAGTTTGTAATTTATTAGGTAAATCATTATAATTTAAACGTAGATGTCCATTATTCCATTTTTCAACGGCCATCCGATATATTTCTAAATCTCGTTCATTATGAGGACGCGATTTGTGCAGAGTGATTGGAAAATCATCTTTTAATTTCAAATCGTAAAGTTCTTTACAGCCCTTCTTAGCTTTCACAGTATTTTTTGTTTTGTCACCAGCTTGAATTGCTGGTAAATCAGCAAATAAATCTGCAATCATCGAAGATAGTTTTTTTGGAGATAAATGTAATTTTATTGGTGTTAGATCCTTCCGTGTTCCAACAATTATAACCCTTTTTCGGCTCTGCGGAACTCCGTACAGATCTGCTGATATAATTTCAGATACGGCAGAATATCCGTTCTTACTAAATTCTTTCAAAATTGTATCAAAATACTTTTCGCCGTTCTTGTCTTTTGCTGACAACAGCCCAAGAACATTCTCAAATACAAAATGTTTCGGCTTATATTTTTTCAAAAATTCAATATAATATTTAAACAACCAATTGCGCTTATCATTTTGCATGCCGCCACTTTTTTTTGTTGCGCCACGTCCAATAAGCGAATAGGCCTGACACGGTGGCCCCCCGACTATTAAATCTAATTGTTTGCTCCCAAGAATAGTATCTATTTGCGTAAATATACTTTCAATTGTTTTATCGGATATTTCTGTATTTATTACAGAATCAATTATATATTTTGGTATATTTGAATAAAGTTCTTCTCTGGTTATTATGCCTTTTAGGTAGTCTGTATACAAATTTGTTTTTTTGTGTCTTGTAAGCCAATGAAATGCCATACGTGTGCGTAAAGAGAAACATGCTGCCTTGTCCATTTCTACATGGGCAAGCGGTTCAAAGCCAGCTTGTATGAACCCCTCGGACAATCCGCCACAGCCAGCAAAAAGGTCTATAAATGTTGGTTTCATTAGAATACTATATCATTATTATGCATGCATTATACAATAAGAAGCAAAAAATTATCAATTTATATTTTATCATAAAATTGTTATTTTAAGGATGTCAAAAATTAACGCCTCAAACGGAGTTCTTTAGGCTTATTCATGGTGCTTCATCTGGGACAATTTGTAGACATAATGCAGTGTTATTGCTAATTACAGATGCACAATTTCAATGTCTGTGAATTGCTTGGCAATGTATTCGGCGGCCAGGCGGCGGTGGCATTGCGTGGCGCTTTTCTCAGTACACAACAGGCAAATGCGGTCAATGGCGTCCGAC
>Ga0137306_101519_pt1 | contig 23152 bp, 25 predicted proteins | sample Inofroosms_March_FD_97187 | JGI IMG/M metagenome (GOLD analysis project Ga0137306, IMG submission 97187) | Mouse cecal microbial communities from Vienna, Austria - N-Acetylneuraminic and N-Acetylglucosamine D2O microcosms_March | ecosystem: Host-associated > Mammals > Digestive system > Large...
ATTACAAATAACTATTCATTCCGCGGAGAACTAACGGTTCCCGGCGATAAATCCATCTCACACAGAAGCATTATGTTTGGCGCTATCTCGAAAGGTCTCACAGAAGTGACTGGTTTTTTGCAGGGAGCAGACTGCCTGTCTACCATTTCTTGTTTTCAAAAATTGGGGATCTCCATTGAAAATTTGGGCGATTGTGTACATATCTACGGAAAAGGATTACATGGATTGACCGAACCCTCTCAAGTTTTGGATGTGGGCAACAGCGGTACTACTACCCGCCTGATCTCCGGAATTTTGGCCGGACAGCCCTTTGAGAGCACGCTTGACGGCGATCATTCGATCCGCAGACGCCCGATGAAACGTATTTTTACACCGCTCTCTGAAATGGGGGCTAATTTCCAGTGCTGGGACAAAGAATCTTTTCCTGCTTCCCTGACTGCCTCAGATTCTGGCTGCGCCCCCTTTACCGTGCAGGGCGGACAGTTACAGGGCGTCCACTATCAATCCCCTGTGGCCTCGGCGCAGGTAAAATCTGCTGTACTTCTCGCCGGATTATACGCGGAAGGCGAAACTTGTGTCACGGAACCTGCTCTATCTAGAAACCACACAGAACTGATGCTCACCGGTTTTGGCGCTGATATCCGCTCGCATGGAACAACTGCTCTGATTAAACCACAGCCAAGGTTGGAAGGACAAAAAATCCATGTACCAGGAGATATTTCCTCTGCGGCCTATTTTATTGCTCTAGGATTAGTGACACCTCATTCAGAGATCCTCATTCAAAATGTAGGAATCAATTCCACCCGTGATGGAATCTTGCAGGCGGCATTAGCTATGGGAGCAAATATATCCCTCCTAAATAAGCGCCTGGTTTCTGGGGAACCAGTGGCAGATATCCTGGTTAAGAGCAGTACTCTGCATGGTATTACTGTCGAGGGAGAGATCATTCCCACTTTGATTGATGAGATTCCTGTGATTGCAGTGATGGCTTCTTTTGCAGAAGGAACGACGATTATCCGCGATGCCCAAGAACTGAGAGTAAAAGAATCTGATCGTATTGCTGCTATCACAGAAAATCTGAGCGCTATGGGCGGCTCTATCACAGCCACCGCAGACGGAATGATTATTGAAGGCGGCAAACCTTTACATGGTACTAAGATCCACACCTGCCAAGACCATCGAATCGCAATGGCATTTACCATAGCAGGCCTCAATGCAGAAGGTGAAACCACATTAGATAACGCCAATTGTGTGACGATCTCCTATCCTTCCTTCTATCAAGATATCCAGTTGTTAACGGTATAACAAAATAGCGATAAACAAAGACAGCAAGCCCAAATAATATGCACCCTGCTACGAACAAAAAATTCTTGTAGCAAGGTGCATAATTAAAATCCATTTGTGAAACATAAGTAAATTATACTACACTTCTCCCAGTGCCTCTTCCGCCTCCTCGATCTCCTCTTTTTGGGCTGCTTCCTGAGCTTTTCTCGCCTCTTCCTCCTCCACAGGCTTCCAGGCTTGTCCAAATTTAATATCCCGAAACAAAGCTGTCAAACCGGTAATCTGTTTCAAACGCAAGATCTCATCTCTGCTCATTCCCATGTGCTTAGAAATCCAGGCATCCGATCTCCCAATTTCATGAAGTTCTTTGACAATATTACTCATCAAATCCACATCATGTGTTCCACGCGCTCGATTATGCCTTATGGTACTTGCCATACGGTTGGACAGAGGCTTATCAATCACCGTCACTGGAAGCATTCCATTTTCACGCTTATAAATATCTTTGTGATCCAGCATAATCCGATAACGGTGAAATCCATCCACAATCACATAGACATCCTGTGCTTTAGAATAATAACAGACAATCGGCATTGTATAACCATCCTCTTTGATGCTGTCATATAACAGACGCATCTCTGGCGGCGCCACAGCATTTGGATTATATGTATTTGGCACAATTTTCTCCACAGGCACTGATATTACCTCATATGCAGGACTTTTATATTTATTATCGCTCATTTACAAATCCTCCGTACTTTCTCCGTATGATATCAATCTGTTCCTGTTCCTTTCTGGATAGACCAAATCCCATAAAACGACAGATATGATCATTTTTCAAGATACAATAACACATCCGTTTCCAGCTTGGAATATCCTTTGTAGATTTGATATCGTCTGTATCATCTGGAATTTTTCCAACAAAAATTATCCTAGAATTCTTGTTTACGGTATAATTTGACACCCCATTCCTCTGAATATGATATCCATGATCTATAAGTTCCTCGATTGTCTCCTCTGGCAATCCGCCTCCTGTCTCGTGCCAGAACTTAATTGAAGTGCGAAATTTTTTCACATAATTATTCCGCAGTCGCACTGGAAGAGTGTCCAACAAAAATTTTGTATAGGATTCCCAGGTATGGCCTTCTGGCAATGTAATATTCCGATATCCCATTGCCTTTGTCCTGGCATATACCGCACCAAAATTTGCCCCCTGGACGCGTCCCACCAGTTTCGTCCAAATCTCTGGATCAATAACCCGATACAGATTCAAACTGTCCTTAGCATAATCGTTAAAAGGAGAAGCCACACGCATCTGACTTGGCTTCAACCCTGCCTTGTAATACAAATCATATAAACTATTATAGTCATACCCAAACTTATAATTTGCCGCCCAAACATCATTGTTTGTCCAGTCATAGATCGGCGAAGCGCACCAAACATCCTTAAACTGTTTGGAAATCCAACATTCCCCCTGATATCCATACTTTTTATTGAGAAAGCCGCTGTAACGCTGCAAAGACTCCTCAGCCCGCATTCCCAGCAAACACACGGTTTTCCCTCTTCTATGCTGTTCCTTGTAGAATCTGCCAAACTGTTTGGCCAAATCCTCCTGAGGCATGCGATATCGATAATGGTGAAATGGATTTGCCATATTGATTACATAAGAATATTTTGGCATCGGACGGACCCATATATCTTTCTTCGTATCATCCCAAGGATACCAGTACATCTCATAACTGCTGAGCGCTGTTCTGGTTGCCATAGGAAGACACACCCAATATGGTTCCACTTCCCGCTCCAGACGCCTGAATGTCCGCTCCACATACTCAGTTGTCACCGAATACTGTGCTTCAAAATCCTGATGGAACAAACCGATTTGACGATCTGGATAATTCTCACGTTTAAAATCCAACAGCAGATTCAACAGTACACCGCTGTCTTTTCCTCCGCTAAAAGAAACATAGATATTTTCAAATTCCTGAAATAAAAAATGAAAACGTTTTTGAAGTGCTTCATATACATTGTCTTCTTGATATTGCCGTACCATCTTGTGTCTCACCTTCTTTGCCATCTGTACTTTTTATTCTGTCATTCTTGATTCTAAAGAATTGATTTGTTGCGCACTGCCTAAAGGCGAAGGTTACTCCCCATATGATGTAAATTTTGTACCGTTTTTTATTATACTACTTCCACACTTCCATCTCAACAAAAATTTCCATATTTTTCCAGTTCCTTCCATTTTTTACCATATCCTGTGCTGTAAACATAAATATACATAGAAAAAAGACTGCTGTATCAAAAATTTTCTTGATACGGCAGTCCATTTTTAGCATCCCTTTATATTACATAATACTTTTCTTTGTATATTTTTCACCATTTACAATGGAATTTTAATCTGTACTTTAAATCCGCCATATTTCCCACAATCAAAGAAAACCGTCCCATTGTGTACGGCGGCGATCTGCTGCACAATCAAAAGCCCCAGCCCATGTCTTGGCTCCTCTATTCCTGTATCATCCATCATATAATGAGAAGTATGCCGCAGCTTATTAAGCTTATCTTCAGATATTCCCACGCCATCATCCTCTACTGTAATTATACATGCCTCTGCTTCTTTTTGTATGTCTATCTGTATGCAACAACCTTGGGGATTATGGGTTCGGGAATTATCAAGTAAATTGTAAATTGCCCGTGCAAGTAATCTTTTATCACCTCTCACCCTGTAAACTTCTGGATTATCGGCAATTTCCAATTCTATTTTATAATTTCCTTCTGGGTCAGAATTGATAAAATCTGCGGCGCTCTGCCTGACAATAGCACAGAGACTGACCGCTTCCTCACAAAATGGCTGCATATGATATTCCAGTTTGGACGCCAGGTTGAGGTCATTGATTAAATTTTTGATTTTAATACTCTGCTGACAAATAATATCTGCTCTCTCCCTCTCTAGCTCTGACAACAATGGATTTACTGCTAACTGCCCTGCATATCCCATCACCATTGAGAGCGGCGTGCGGATATCATGGGACACTCCAGAAATCCAGTTGGCCCGCGCCATCTCTCTCCTTCGTAACTCCCGCTGCTGCGCCTGTAAAATCTGTGCTGTCTGATTTATTTTTGCTGCCAGTCCAGCGAGCAATCCTCTCTGGCTGATTTCTATCGCTTCACCAGAAGGAAGTTTCTCAATGGCTTGGGCAATCGGTGTGATAGATTTGAGAAATTTCGTGTTGGTGACAAGATAGATTAAACTGATGGCAGCGATATTAATTCCCAAAACAAATAAAAATGTACCAGGAACATTTTTAATAAAGTCATAATCCCAACTGGGAGTCATATGTTTCCAATAGCGGTCTTTGGGATAGCCAAGTACCATCAATCCATCTTCTGTGCCTCCAGTATAGGTAGGATAACCATCAATATATCCTCTGGTCAACTGCGCAATCTCTGAGGCTGTATAACTCATAGGAACTGTTTGTGGCAGCTCTTTGGTATGCCATTTTACTTTCAACGTTTCATTGTCAATATAAATCGCCCAGGCATGTTCGGACGCTAACTCCATCTCCATCTTGCGCGAAAGTACATACCCATCCTCTTCCTTCCGCAGCTCCTGTGCCGTCTCTTTGGCAGTTGTCCAGGGGCCAACATTGGCCGTCTGTCTCATGGAAATCGCCACAAACAAACATACATTGAGCGCCAAAATCAAAAATGTGCTGACAGATAATATGCCCACACAACGGCGAATCAATTTTGCCATACCCTTCATATCAATCTCTCCTCACAGTCAATTTATAACCCAAACCTTTGACCGTAACCAAAGAGACTGGTTTCGAGGGGTTAATTTCAATCTTCTCACGAATTCTGCGGATATGTGCCATCAGGCTATTTTCATATCCATAGGGATTTTCACCCCATGCAGCTTCACACAACTGATCTATGGTGACAATTCTCCCCTCGTTGCGATACAGTGCCTGCAAGATATTATATTCTTTGGCAGTCAGTGACAGCCTCTCCTTACCTTTTATGATCTCAGCTCTGGCAAAATCAATCTCACATCCGGCAAGCTGCACCAACGGATCCTCTTCCCTATAATATCGTTTTAATATCATACGAATCCTAAGAACAAGCTCTTTACCCAAAAAGGGTTTGACCATATAGTCATCAGCACCTAATTCCAACCCCCGTATTCGGTCTGCATCCTCGCCAAACGCCGTCAGAAACAAAACCGGAATATCTGTAAATGTGCGCAGCTTTTCATAGAGTGTAAAACCATTTCCATCCGGCAGCATCACATCCAAAACTGCCAGCTCCGGCAAAAAGCTTTTGGTAATTTCCACAGCCTCTCTGATCGTTGCAGCAGTTTTTATATTCTCAAAACCAGCCTCTTTTAAGATCGATTCTGCCATATCCAACAGTGCCTGCTCATCATCTACCAACAGTATGCGCCTATTTTTTAGTTGAGAAGAGAACATATTTTTACCTTCTTTCTATTTCCGTTTTCAAATACATTAATTTGTTTTCTGCCGATATTATACCATTTATCAAGAAATTTTCCATTTCTCCCGACTAAATTTAAAGTAAATGTAAAGTAGCGGGAATGATAATGTAAGGCTGATGGTATATCCTTTTCTTATCAATACAAAACCTAATTTTTGCTTAGAAAAGGAGATGTGAAATGAATATCATAGAAACAAATAATTTAACAAAAACATATGGCGATTTCACAGCAGTAAATGAAATCAGTCTGCATATCCAAAAGGGGCATGTCTATGGATTTTTAGGGCCAAACGGTGCTGGAAAATCCACCACCATGAAGCTTTTTCTTGGCTTGACACAACCTACAGGCGGCAGTTTTCAAATTGACGGCAAAACTTATCCCAAAGATCGGGTACCGATCTTAAAAACGATTGGTTCCTTTATTGAAGCCCCTGCCTTCTATGGCAATCTCACTGGCGAAGAAAATCTGGATATCATCCGGAAAATTCTTGGCCTTCCCAGGCAAAGTGTTACCGATGCCCTGGAACTTGTGGGACTGACACAATTTAAAAAACGGCTTGCCAAAAGATATTCTCTGGGCATGAAACAGCGTCTTGGGCTTGCCGGCGCCTTGCTTGGCCGTCCTCCGATCCTGATTCTTGACGAACCGACCAACGGTCTTGACCCAGTAGGCATCCACGAAATCCGCTCCTTGATCCGCTCGCTGCCACAACAGTTCAACTGCACTGTACTGGTTTCCTCCCACCTGCTCTCTGAAATGGAATTGATGGCAGACGATATCGGCATTCTCAACCACGGACAATTGCTTTTCGAGGGAACTATGGAACAACTGAGACAAACTGCTAAGGCGAATGGATTTCCCACAGATAATTTAGAGGACACTTTTCTGGCCATGATTGACGACGATAACAGAAAGCGAGGGCAGATAAGATGATATTATTACTGGAAATCAAGAAATTAAAACGCACTGGCTGTCTGCCTGCTTTTTTAGGCGGTGCAGTCCTGGCAGCAGCCTTTCCGCTGTTGAATATGCTGGTTCGCTCTGAGACTTTCACCGCTCTGCCTGGAGAACCTTTTCGCATCCTCACGGATGCAAATTGGCAGATGATGGCCATGCTCAATATTCTCACCATAATCTGTGGTGCCTGCATGATCTATCACACAGAATATGCTAACAATGGCGCACAGAAAATGGCTGTTCTCCCCGTTCGCACCTACCAGATCTTTTGGGGAAAATTTGCGGTTACTGTGCTGGCTTTGGCGGGAATGCTGCTGTTTGAAATTGCTGCATTGGAATTGTGTGCAATGCACTGGTTTCCAGATTATCATTTACAGTTGACAGCGCTGGCCAAAAACTTATGTTTTTCACTGATTGCAGCCTTACCCACCATCATACTAATGATGCTGATTGCTTCCGTCTGCCAAAACATGTGGATTTCTCTGGGGATTGGCGTAATCTTAGTATTTACTGTTTCCGTTTTTCCCAAAGAAAATCTTTTTTTAAGCCTCTGTCCGTTCAATTCCCCCTATCAGACACTGGCGCTTGCCGCCCAAAACGGAAGTGAATGGATATTTACGCTAATCTGTGCAGCAGAAACAATTATCTTTGGAATTGCAGCATTTATATTTGATAATGTCAGGAGGTATTTTTTATGAATTTTATGTCTCTGATTGGCGTGGAACTGACCAAACTGCGCCGTTCTAAAATCATCTTGATTTTGCTGGCACCAGTAATTATGATGTGGATCCCAAGCATTGTAAACGCTGAAATCCATTTTGATCCGCAAGGAATCTCCATCACCCCAGAATATAATTTCTTTATTCAAGGATTTATGGGGATGGCATGGTTTATGATTCCCGCATCATTGGTCATCTGTACAGTACTGTTAGTCCAGACAGAACGGAGCCACAAGGGACTCCTCAAAATGCTCTCCCTGCCGTTAGGCAGCGCGAAATTCTGCCTAGCCAAATTTATTATATTGCTATTGCTTGCCGCTTTGCAGATGGTTTTGAGCATTGGAACTTATTATTTAAGTTCTGCCATTGTCTCACAGCTTTGGAATTACAACTTCATCTTGGAACCGCTCTATGTCATTCCAGAAGTTCTGAAAATCTATGTTAGCGCAATTCCTCTAGCTGCTGTATTATGGATGTTTGCAACGTTGATCCAAGCGCCTGTTTTTTCTGTAGGCCTTGGGCTGGCCTCTCTAGTACCCTCCGTTTTAATAATTAATACAAAGTTTTGGTTTCTTTATCCCATGAGTTACCCTTTTTATTTATTGATGATAGCTTATGGAAAGGCAGCAAAAGGAATCTTTGAGACAGAAATCGCCTGGCTTCCCTGGCTGCCAACCGCCGCCCTGATTACCGTGACCGCACTTGCCGTTTCCTGTATTCAATTCGGTGCATCTGAAAGGAGATAACTATTATGAAAAACAAAATTTACACTGCCATTGCCACAATCATGCTGTTTGTTCCCTGGACAATTTTGTTTCTGCGAACCTTTGAGTGGGCGCTGGAATCACCCACAGCAGAGATTCTGATTTTTACTTATGCGGCCTTTATGATTTTCTCAGGCGTGTTCTCCATCCTTATCTACGCCATAGGCAAAGTGAAAAACAAATGGATGCAGATCTGCACGGTTATCAATAGTATTTATGCTGTTGGGGCCATCGCCATTCTATTTATGGCAATTCCCTAGCCTTGATCTTGTGTATTGCCCTAGACAAAAAATTTGAGGATTTATTTTATTTTGATTAAAGGCTGACTTTTTAAAAACAAAGTCCCCGATTGTACAATTTGTACTTTCGGGGATGTTGTTTATGCAGCTGTCTTGGGTTTTATTTTCTGAAAAGCTTATATTGGATTGATATCCGTCATTGCCCTTCGCAGCAATGTTACTTATAATCGTTACAGTTCCTTTTTGGATAAATTTTATAAATTTATTTTTATTCTATATTTTTTTGAAATATCTTTCTCACACATACTATTATGATTCTGAATTATATGGTACAATAACCATATAATTCCAGAAAAAAATAAATATGAAAGTGAGAAAAAAACAATGAAAAATGACACAATTTAAAATATGCTGTTGATTTTCCAGAATTAAGAAAAGTTTTAAGAGCACTTACATAGGCACTTTCTCCACCAAGAAAATTTAAAATTACAGAAACAGAAAGACCAATAGCAGTACCTACATCTCCAGGAAGAACTGCATTCAATACAAAAAACATTAAAACAAAAGATAATAAAATTGCAATCATTTTTTTCATAAGTATTCTTCTTTCATTGAGAATTTTGTTTTTGTAAGAAACCTCCTGAGTGAACCTTTCAAAAATAAATACATTGTTTCTTTTTATTCATTTTCAAAAACCATAGCATATCCCCCCTTACATTACTTTACTTTATTTTATTATAAACTAGAAGTAATTCACATTCTACTCTTTGAGAAAAGTTGGTTACTTGCAGAAAAAAGTGGTCATATTGAACATTTATTTTTACTTTGCATATTTTAGTATATACTTCATATACTCTTCCATAAATATATTCTTTTTTCTTCGACTGATATTAATAGCTTCTCCATTTTTCAAGAGAACACTTTCTTTTCCTACCGTTTCAATCCAGAACAAATTTACCAGATAACTTTGATGGGGCATTACAAATCCGCTGTTTTTCAATCTTTTTTCCCAATCTTTCATATTCCTGTCGTCAAAAAACACATTATCCTCTAAGACAGTATGTACTTTCACATATTTTCCATAAACTTTAATATAGACAATATCTCTCATGTAAATGGTTCGGTATCTATCTATTCCTCTAATCAAAACAGATTTATATCTAGCTTCTAAATCTTTTATAATTTTCTGCATTTCCTTTTGAAATTCAAGATACTGCAAAGGTTTATGTAAAAATCCAAAAACATTTTTTCCATAGGCTTCCTGCATATGTTCACTATAGTTGGTGATAAAAAGAATGTCTACCTCTTCCCCTTGATTTTGAAGTTCATCCTTCACAACAATTCCGTCTATTCCACACATTTCAATGTCTAACAGCAAAATATCCGTTTTTTCACTCTTGAGAACTTCCTCTCCAGAAACAAATTCTTTGATCTCATAATTCTCTTTATCAACAAAGAGCTGTCTACAAAAACTTAGTAATATTTCACGACTTTTTTGTTCATCGTCACATATTCCTATTGTAATCACTCACTTTCCCCCTCTTTATAATTTCTCCTTGGTATTTTCGAAACTACTAAGTTTCAAAATCATTGAGTTTCGTAATCACATATCATTTCTCCTATCTCACTTTCCTTACTAACATTTTCATTCTAATTTCATTTTATCTTTTCCGCAAGCTCTCTGCCCAGAGCTTCTGCATTTTCCTTCTCTCCAGTTATCGTGTCAATCTGATATTCACTGCTTCCTTCCTGTGCATACAAACCAGTCAAACGCAGCCATTCTCCTGGTTCTGTCACCGCATAGGCGGCGATCGGCGAACTGCACCCACCCTCCAGCGCTCGGACAAAGCTGCGCTCTGCCAGAGCACACCAAGTACTGTCTCTATCAAAAAACCCTTGTAGATATTGATAATCCTCACCTTGTCTGCCCTGGACAGCCAAGATTCCCTGACCGGCTGCCGGCAATATTTCTTCAACAGAGAAAAACTTGTTAATTCGTTCGGTAAGCCCCAGACGCTTCAAACCCGCTGCTGCAAGCACCAGTCCGCTGTACCTGCCTTGATCTAATTTCTGCAGACGGGTTAGGACATTGCCGCGAATGCTCTTGATCTCCATTTTGGGAAACAATCTCTGTAATTGTATTTTACGCCTTGCACTGGAGCATCCCAATGGTAAATGCAGATTTAATTCTTTGACACCCTTCGGCAAAACCAAGACATCCCTGGCGTCCTCCCTCCTAGAAAAACCAAGCAGCGGTAAATCATTTGGTGTCTCCATAGGAACATCCTTAAGACTGTGGACAGAAACGTCACTGCGCTGTTCTCTAAGCGCCCGATCTAATTCTTTGACAAACAGCCCTTTTCCGCCAATTTTGTCTAATGTGCGGTCTAAAATCCGATCGCCTGTAGTCTTCATCGTCACCAGCTCTGGTTCCAGCTCCTGACAGGAACAACGGATATACTCCGCCAAATATTGTGCCTGAATTACTGCCAATCGACTTTCTCTGGTACCAATCCTTATTTTCTGCACTATGATCTCTCCTTTTCCTATTCCCATTCAGAAAGCTGCCCACGTATTTTTTCGGTGATTTGTGCAGCCTTGTGATGATTTGTACCTCCCGCTGTCACGCCCACTGTGATATTCCCCGACTTGGCAATCCCTGGAAAATAAAAATCACATTTTTCTTTGTCTGAAGCTACATTTACGAAAATCTGTTTCTTGCGGCACTCCTCAAAAATCATATCATTCACAGCTAGATCGTCTGTGACTGCAAGCACAAGCCACTCTCTGGTCAATTCCCCACAACGATATCTGCGATATTCCAAAGACAATTTTTCTTGTTGCTGTGCCAGCTTTTTAAGCTCCTCTGTCATTTGGGGCGCAGCCACAGATACCTTGGCGCCAAATTCCAACAACATTTTCACACGCCTTGCAGCAATGTTTCCGCCTCCAAACACCCGAATCTCTCTGTCCTCCATATTAAAAAACAACGGAAAATAAGTTGTCATTTCTCCTCCACTGAAAATGCCTGTTTAATACTATCATAATGCAGAAAAATCCCCTGTGATGCAAACTCCTCAATTTGGGAACGATCTGCCAGCATATATCCAGCCGTCTCTTCTTCCTGCAGTGAGAGATCTGACTCCTCAAAATCCAATACAAACCGATATACATCTACAAAATAATTATCCCCTTCTCCTGGATTTTCCCGATGATAAGTAAAGAGATAGCCGTCCCCACAACCTGAGACGTCTAATCCCGTTTCTTCTTTTACTTCCCGAATCACGGCCTCCTTAGAACTCTCTCCAGCCATCACAGCTCCGCCGGAAACTTCCCACCAGCCAGGCGCCCAAGCCTTTGTCATCACACGCTTGGTAATCAGAAATCTGCCGTCTGGACGCATCACCACCCCCAACACGGTAAGATGATATTCTCCATCTTTCAGACACCAGTCATTTCGTTTCATAGTACGTCCCGTCCGCCGTTTCTTGCTGTCATAAATATCCCACATTTCCATAATACTTCTTTCCTCCTAATTTCTTTCAATTTGAGTATTTCATCTATTCTGTTTTTATCTTAAATATAAATTCAACTTTTGTTCTACTCTAATTTCTTTCTATATTCAATAAAATAAATCAATATTTATTTTTTGATAACATCTTTCTATTACTTATGATATTTATTCCAATATTTCCACAATTTTCCTAATACTTTCCGGCCCCATCTGATCTCTTAATTCAAATAATAATTTATTTACCACTTTCCCTGCTGTCTCCTCCAGGTACTTTTGAAGATTTTCCTTGTCCGCATCCGGCAAATTTATTTCTTTGAGATATTTTCCCATCCGCCATACCAGCTCTGCCGCTGTATTGGCTCCAATTCCCTGAATTTTGGGAACCAAATCCCGACACTGATACCAATCAAAAAAACTCTGAATCTCCTGTCTTAAAATATGTTTCGCCTTTTTGTACTGGCTGTGCATTTCCTGAGACTGCATCTCCACCGGCAGACTGTCCATATCATAATAAGATACCCCTTCGATCTTAGCAATCGTTGGCTCCATATCGCGCGGTACCGCCAAATCCACAAAAATCTGTTTCTCTTTTATAGATTTTCCACATACTGACTGTAAATTCTGTGTTTCCCATACCTGCTTCTGCTCTATTTGATCACTCTGTACTTCACATGCCTGTTTCTGCTCTATTTGATGTTTCCTGCAGGCTTCTAAATTCTCTCTTGTAATTGTCAGATTGGGACTTGCCGTTGCAGAGAAAACGAAATCACAGATTGGAATATATTGGTAACGATCGCCATAATCAATTCTTTTGGCCCCCTGTGGAATCTGCACCATACCGCTTCGATACTGCCGCACAGTGACAGTGACGTCTGCCCCTTCTTCCCTCAATGTCTGTGCTGTCAGCTTCCCCATCTCTCCATTTCCAATCACAAGACAAGTTTTGTGCGCAAACTTTGAACCTTTCCTTTTTAAAAATGCCACTGCCTGGTGTGCTGCTGAATAGTTGGCCTTATCCATCGTAACATTTGTTTTTACCTGCTTCCCCGCGGTGACTGCTCTGCGAAACAACATTTCCAGCACTTGATCGGTGCCTTCCTGCTCTCTGGCAAATACCAGCGCCTCCTTGACTTGTGTTAAGATCTGATCCTCCCCTACAATCTGAGACTTCATTCCAGCACTGAGAAAAAATAAATGTTCCACAGCCTCTTCATTTTCCCGTATCACAAAATATTCTCGGTAATGATCTGCGCAAAGCCCCTTCAAACTGCACAAAAAATCAGGAAGCACAAATTGTGCCCCCTCCACAAGACTGAGCCACAGCTCCATCCGATTACAAGTAGAGAGAAATACACATCCTTGTATTTCTTCTCGCTGCCTGCACTGTTCCATTGACTCTGCAATCGCTTTTCTGGTGAAAGAAAAACGCTGTCTAATATCAATATCCGCTCTTGTAAAATCAATTCCTGCCATTTTTAAATTCATAATTCTCTCTCCGCCAAACACTGATTGCCACGGTCATACAGCATATACAGCAATGCATTGACAATCGCAGCCGCCACATTACTGCCGCCCTTTCTACCTCGAGAAACAATATAGGGAATGGGCAGCGATAAAATCAGCTCCTTGGACTGCACTACATTGACAAATCCTACTGGCGTTCCAATCACTAGCTTTGGCGCAACCCGTCCTTCCTGTATCAGCTCATAAATGCGTATTAAAGCGGTAGGCGCATTGCCAATTACAAAAATCACCGGACGCTCCAACGCTGCCGCTTTATCCATACATGCCACCGCCCGAGTTGTATGATTTTTCTTGGCCAACTTTGCCACATCTGCGTCTTTCATAAAATTATAAACCTCTATCCCCAGAGCCTTCAAGGCTTTTTTGTTAATACCTGCCATTGCCATTTGCGTATCTGTGACAATGCAAGCTCCCTGCCGTAAAGCATCCAGAGCTTGTTCCAGCACTCCCGGAGAAAATACTAGATTTTCTATAAAATCAAAATCTGCCGTGGTATGAATGACACGTTTTACAATTGACGCATAGCCTTCTTCCATCTGCAAATCCCCGATCTCCTCTGTAATCAAAGCAAAACTGCGCGCTTCAATCTCTTGGGGCAGCACCTGTTCCAACTGTATTTTCATTCCTGTTTTCCTGCTTTCTCCATAATCTGATAAATTTTTTCCATATCCAAATGCCTTCTTAAGGTATCTGCCAGCAAGTTATATTGTGTTTCTTTATATTCCTTTCGGGTCATTTGTGTCAAATTGCCTAAAGTAATGCCTTTTCGCTCTGCAAGTGATGCCAGCATGGCCTTGACAATACCCTCCTCATCAAAAATGCCATGAATATAAGTACCATATACATTTTCTTTACAGCAGCCATCCATTCTATACGTTTGTTGTTGTATTTCTGCCACAGCAGCCCCTTGCACTTCGTCAAGTTCTGTCCGCCCCATATGAATTTCATATCCTGCAAATGGAATCCCTGATAAACATTCCAAGACGCCAGTAAGCTTTCCCAAACATCCCTGTACCTGGCTTCTGGTTTTTTCTCTGGTCAATGTAGTATTTACTGGCAGCAGTCCCATTCCTCTTAACTGTCCACCCTCCTCCACTTGTTCTGGATCAGAAATATGCATCCCCAACATCTGATAGCCGCCGCAAATCCCAAAAACCACACTTCCCCGTTCCTTAGCTCTATATATCGCTGCCTCCAAGCCATTTTGCCTTAACCATTTCAAATCTGATATGGTATTTTTGGTCCCTGGAAGAAGAATCATATCTGGCTGCCCAAGTTGTCCGGCACTCGTCACATAGTGCAGATTTATCTGTTCCATCTGTTCAAACACTGCAAAATCTGTAAAATTAGAAATTCTGGGCAGACGAATGACCGCGATATCTATAAGCCCTGCTGGATTCTCTGCTGCAAAACGTCCAGTAAGGCTGTCTTCCTCCTCAATATCCACCTGCATATAAGGTACTACGCCCACCACGGGAATACCTGTAATTTCCTGAATCATCTCGACACCTGGATCTAAAATACTCTGATCTCCGCGAAATTTATTGATGATCATGCCTTGAATCCGCGCCCGCTCCTTGGGTTCTAACAACATCACTGTGCCTGCAAGCTGGGCAAATACGCCTCCTCTGTCAATGTCCCCCACCAACAATACCGGCGCATCCACAAGTTTTGCCAGCCCCATATTTACGATATCATCCTGCTTTAAATTGATCTCGGCTGGTGAACCTGCTCCTTCTATTACAATCCGTTCAAACTGCCTTTCCAACTGCTGATAGGCCTTTAAAATATCGGGAACCAGTTCCTTCTTATAAGTAAAATAATCTCGGGCATTCATATTCCCTATTACTTCACCATTTACAATCACTTGAGAACCCATGTCATTGGTTGGCTTTAGCAGAATTGGATTCATAAAAACAGAAGGAGATACGCCTGCCGCTTCCGCCTGTACCACCTGAGCACGTCCCATTTCTAATCCTTCTTCTGTGATAAAGGAATTTAACGCCATATTCTGAGATTTAAAAGGAGTTGTCGCAAAACCATCTTGCCGAAATATGCGGCACAGCCCCGCCACAAGCAGGCTTTTTCCCGCATTGGACATCGTGCCCTGTATCATGATATTCTTAGCCATACCGCTTTCCTTCCTGCCAATGCCCATCATAATCTGTGTCTAAAACCATCTTGTCTCACAAATAGCCTTGCAACAAAGTTTTTAAGTCTTCATTTGTACCATATCCCATGATATAAGCCATGACAAGTTTACGCTCCACAGCACTTTTTATTAAGTCATGACTTAATTTAGGAAATATTTCTACTAATGTCCGCTTGGATATATGATTCATTTCCTTCAATAACTTTGTATCCCTCTGCTTTCTTGCCGCCTCTTCCTCTTGAAAAATCCCAAAATTCACAACTTGATCATCTTTTTTACTGACCGCATTCTGCACACTCTGATATAATAACAGATTCTTCTCTTTTTGTGAACTGGCCTGTATGACTGCAATTTTCATAAATAAAACCCTTTCATTGACATAGACGAAACTCATTTCCCTTTGGAAATGAGAAAACCTAGAAAAATTTACAAACAACATTATCCCATAATCTATAATACATAAAAGAAAACCATTAAACCGACTATATTTCACAATTATCAGTCTTATTCTCAATTTCTTGTATGATTTGATATAGAACCTGGACAAATCTTTCATTTTCCTGCCTGGTGCGCACCGCAATCCGATACCATCCTTCACAAAGTCCTGGAAAATTGTCACAGTTACGTATTAAAATTTTATTTTCCTTAAACTTCTGCTCCAATCCTGGAATACTGCGAAAAAAAATAAAATTTGCTGCATATCCATAAACTTCAATAAAAAACAATTTGTTCTCATCAGAGGGAACCTTGGAAAGCTGCTCCAAGAAAAACTGTCTCTCCTGCTCCACTGCCCGCGCCGTTATCTCTAAAAAATCCTTTTCTCTGGCAGCCGCGATTCCTGCCGCCTGTGCTGGGACAGACACATTCCAAGGCTGTGTCACGCTTCTGATTTGCTGCAGCAGATCATAGTTTCCCGACAGCCCATAACCTAACCGCAATCCTGGAATCGCAAAAGTTTTCGTAAACGCTTTTACTACAAACAAGTTTCCGGACTGTGACAGTAAATCTTTCATGGTATAATCCTCTGCCCTCCCTGTAAAGTCCAAAAAACATTCATCTATCACAAGAACGGCTCCTACCTGCTCACATCTTTGCAAAAGCCTTTTCAGTATACTTCTCCTTGTCAGCACTCCCGTTGGATTATTGGGATTACAGAAAAAGACCATATCAATGCTATGGTCTAGCTCTGGGGGAAACTCCTGCATTTCAAACTTATCTGCTGCACACAGATAATGGTAAACAATTTCACAGTCCACACTGCGCAACGCCTGCTCATATTCCTGGAATGTAGGTGCAAAAACCAACGCTTTTTTCGGTTTCTTCGCCAAAGTTAAAGAAAAAAATATCTCCGCCGCGCCATTTGCACAGATGATCTGCTCTGGTTCTATCTGCTCTAACTCCGCAATTGCCTGCCGCAGATTTCCCCAGCCAACCTGTGGATAATGACCAATTCGTTCCATAGCATTTCTAGCCGCGTCTAATACAGAAAATGGCGCTCCTAAAAAATTGATATTTGCAGAAAAATCTATAAAATTAGGATAATTATAGATATCGCCGCCGTGTTGATACGTTTTCCACATTATAAGCCATCTGCCCTCTCCTTCGCCATTCTTTCGATATAATTATATCTCTATTATTACTTTTCGTAAAGTATTTTCAATTTTGTTTTCCAAATACAACGAACCCTTGATTCCAAAATTATATTGTTGTACAATAACACAAATTCTTTTGAAGAAAGGGCTAGATAATGGCGGCAAGTGCAACAAATATTTTAGTTAATACTTTACCACGATAAAGTAAAGAAAAATCCCCAGACTGTACAACTATACGGTTTGGAGATTCATTTTTTCTTCAACATAGATTTTTCATTTCTTTATTGCCCACAGGTTTTATAGAATATGAAAAATTGTTTCTATATACATTTATTTTTAGAATTTCCCTATTTTGCAATACTTTGTAAAATCAAAAAAATGTTACAGCCCAAAATACACAGACAAATTTAAGTGCCAACACCACTGCCGCTGTCAAAAAAAATGTAGCCATCATCAGACGGTTGCTCCTGGCAATATCCGCAAGTTCCACCGGACGGATATCATCGCCAATTGTGGGCTTTTGATATCTTTTCCCAAAATACCAGGCCTCACCTGCAAGCTGTATCTGCAGAGCGCCTGCCATCACTGCCTCCGTCTGTGCGGAATTAGGGCTGGCATGACAAAATCTGTCTCGCCGAAAAATTCGCCAGGCTTCCCGCATCTTTCTGCCGCAAAAAAAACTGGCTGCTGTCATCATTACTGCACTCACTCTTGCCGGAATAAAATTAACAAAATCATCCCATTTTGCCGCCGCTGTCCCAAAATACTGATAAATATCATTCTTATATCCGACCATAGAATCCATTGTATTGACCGCTTTATAGAAAAATCCTCCTGTACCGCCAAAAAAGGCCATAAAAAGCAGGGGGGCAATTACACCGTCAGAAGTATTTTCTGCAACGGTCTCCACTGCCGCCCTGATCACACCTGCTTCGTCCAATCGTTCTGTATCTCTTCCCACAATCATGGAGACTGCCTGCCTGCCTGCTGCCAATCCCTCGCGCTCCAATGCATATGCAACTTTTATACTCTCTGTTTTTAAGGACTTTGCTGCCAAAAGCCTGCCGCAGATCCAGGCCTCAACCAAAATTCCTGCCATTGGATGAAGGCGATAACTGCACCAGAGAACTGCTGCCGGTAGCAATATTGATATTCCAACAACCATCACAGTCAATACGATACCTGCCAGCCGTTCTCCTCTTTTGGTCTCTGGAAACAGGCGGCGCAGCGATCGTTCCAACCGGCCAATCAGCCAGCCAATCGCTATTACCGGATGCGGCCAGCCCTTTGGATCTCCGATCAAAAGATCTACCAAAATCCCCAGAAACAGCGCGATTGTGGAATATAAAAAATAATACATACACTCACCTCAAATCGCTTTGCGCTGCGTTGTCTGCCCCTGCCATTGTTTGCCTTCACTGTGCAGTTCAAAACGACTCTCTATCTCCACCAGCATATCTGCATAATTTTTTAATTCCGCCGCCAGCTTATCTTTGTCCTTGCGCTCCATCTTATAGAGAATCCTGTGCTCCATGCTTGCCCAAAAATCCATTGACATTGTGCGAAATTGAATTTCTACCGGAAAATACTCCATCCCATCCAGACAATACACTGGAATCCCCACAATCACATGATAACTGCGATATCCATTTGGCTTTGGTTTACTTACATAATCACTTTCTCGTACCACAATCAAATCGGACTGACGCTTTAAGGCATCCACTAAATTATAGATATCATCCACAAAATAACAGATGACTCGAACTCCCGCAATATCCTGCAGATAGTCCTTGGCATTCATTACAGTAGGTTCTTTCTCCTTTTTCCTCAGTTTATCTTCCAAACTGGCCTTTTTCTTAATCCGGCTCTGAATATTATGGATTGGCTGCCCAGCGGCAACCCCATATAAATTATGCTTTAGTACGTGCAGTCTGGTCAGCAACACCTCCTTTGCATCCTCATAGGGCTGGATAAATGTATAATATTCTTCGTTTGTCATCGATTGTTACTATCCTCCTATCAGGCAGATAACTACCTGTCTGATCATATATTCACCTCAGACAGCTATCCCATTTACCTCTGCCTTTCCCGTACAGTATACCAGATTTTCCCGAAAAAATCATAAACTTTTCTTATAAAAAATATGAAAAAATTATTAAAAATCGAAATAAAGAAATATAGATACCCCAGCCAGTGATACAACAGACCACAGCATCAGTGTCACTGTAAACAAACAGTTTATAGGAGTAGGCGTTTTCTCCAATGAGATAAAAATCTGCTATGATCTTTCCATCATTATCAATGGCAGACATACCTCCACTGTAAAATACTCACGCTCAAAATATGCTCGGATCGTTCCCCCCATCTGTTCCGTAAGTTCTTTGGCTATCGCAAGCCCTAATCCTGTGGTTCTACGGCTTCTAGACAGATCTGTGGTATAAAACCTTTCAAAAATCCGTTCTAAATCACTCTCCTCAATGCTGTCTGTCTCATTAGATGCGAGAAGCACTGCCATTCCCTCCTTGGAATGCAAACAAAAATGATACTTTCCTTTGCCGTGTACCAAGGCATTTTTAATCAGGTTTTCCAAGATCCTAGAAAAAGCATGTCTGTCTGCCTGAATAAATAATGCTTTTGGAACAATTTCAATCTCTGGCTCGCATCCTTTTTTCAAAAAATCTTCATAAAACATAGAGATAATTTCAGTAAACAAATTTCCTGCATTAACTTTCTCCATATTTAATACCAATTCTCCGGCCTCAATCCTTGCATATTCAAAAAGCTGGTTTAACATATTACTCAATTCCTCCAGCCTGCGCTCCACAATTCTAGTATACTCTGTACGCTTTTCCTGTGTTAGCTCTGTTTTGTGCAAAATCTGCACATATCCCTTGACCGAGGTCAAGGGTGTGCGGATATCATGAGAAATACCAGTAATGCTCTCCCTATAGCTTTTATTCGTCCTTCGCAGCCTGCGCTGTTCCTGTCTCAATTGTTCTAATACATGATTTATATGATTGATCATCTCTGGTGTTTTTCCAACTGCACAGACAGAGGTCAGCAAAAAATTGCTGTCCTCTGTCTCCAAAAATTCTAACTGCTCACTAATATGATTCACTTGTCTGCGAAAACGCCAGAGATAAAACGACAAAACTCCGACTGCCATTGCCAGTAAAAAACTCACACCCCACAATATTGGTTCCATATCCATATCATCCTTCTTACTTTACATCAGTTCTCTGAAAATGAATTACACCCAAAACCGCCGCCAATACAAACCATACCATTGAAACTATCACACTGCGCCCCACAAATTCCGCCTCAAATTCACTCAGTGGACAGTTTGACATTAAATCCAAAAACCAATAGTTTGTCGGCTGAAATCCTATCCGATGGCATAAAAGATCAAGCAACGCGGTAAGACTCGTAGAAAACAATAATACACCAATACAAACAGCAATCGCCGCGGCCAAGTTTCTGGTAAGTTCTCCAATCAGCACAAAAACCCCTGCCGCTGTAATCTCAAATAAAAGTTGCAGCCCTATATAGAGCGCTACATCCATCCAATTTGTCATCGAGAGCCCTTCCTCTCCCAAAAAAGGAATGCCAATCAAAATAGATATGGTTGCCGCCGCCAGATGAAAAAAGATAGTGAGTAAAATCGTTGATAACAGTTTACTTAGAAAAATGGTGCTTCTGGAATATCCTTTGCCAACTAAATTCTTTATTGCACCAGTTCCATATTCTTTGACTACAAAAATACTGACAATCACTGCCAAAATCAATCCTGAAAAATGACCGCTAAATATCTGCTGCAGCACGCCTGCAATTCCTACTTCCTGCATCATAGATTCCGCCCCTAATTCTCCAGTCATGGTCTCGCTGCTTTCAAAAACGATCACCCCGCCTGTGCCATTGCCCATTTCTCCACTTTTAATCCTATCAACCATCAACAAAGAGATATATAAGAGTAATACAAGCCCTGCCACTACCAGTAACCCCAAAAACAGAGATTTACCTTTCCTTAATTTGTAAAGTTCTGCACTCAGTAAGTTAGACATATTTTGCATCTCCCAATAAATCCATAAAATAGCCTTCCAAATCCTGCCCTGTGAGATAACTCTCCATCAGCTTGACACCTCCCTGCACAAGCTCCTGATTCCACTGCCAAGAATGTTCTAAACTCTCGAATACTCGAATCATCCCCGGCTCTGGCACATCATAGTTGGTAATATGGCATCGTTCTTCGAGAATAGTAACTGCAAGCTCCACATCATCCACCACCAACTTCTGACATCTTCTGCATCTGCTCTTAAGCTCATCTGACTCAAATTCTTCAATCAAGGCTCCCTCCTTGATAATTCCGTAATTGGTAGCTATCTTAGAAAGTTCCCCTAAAATATGACTGGATATTAAAATCGTAATCTGTTTTTCTTGATTAAGTTTCAGCAGCAAATCCCGCATTTCTATAATTCCCTCTGGATCCAGCCCATTGATCGGTTCATCTAAGATTAAAAAATCAGGATTTCGATACAAAGCAATTGCAATCCCCAGTCTTTGCTTCATACCAAGCGAAAAATTTTTCACTTTTTTCTTTCCCGCCTTGGACAGTCCCACAAATTCCAACATCTGATCTGTGGCCTGCTTGTCTGTAATGCCAAAATTTCTGCGCATAATCTCCATATTTTCCCATGCTGTCATCGCATCATAAATTCCTGGTTGTTCAATCAACGATCCAATCCTCACGCGCTGCTTTTCCAGTTCTCTGGAACCAAACAGTTCCATGTTCCCCTCCAATGGAGCTGCAAGTCCGGCCACTAACCGCATAAATGTTGTCTTTCCAGCGCCATTTTTGCCGATAAATCCATAGATATCACCTTTTTTCACATGCATATTTACATGATCAACCACAAGCTTGCCCCCATACGCCTTGGTAATCCCTTCTGTCTTTAATACATAGTCCATAAGCTTTCCTCCTGACTTCCTCTGTCTTACAAATACAGTATAACAACGACACTTTTAGAAACTTTAGGCAAATCATAAAGAAAGTATAAAGTTTTAAAAATTCATAGATTACCCCATCTTAAACCCAATTCCCCATACCGTCTGAATATACGTCTCTTCTGGACAAATTTTAGAGAGCTTCTGGCGGATATTGCTGATGTGGACATTAACTGCATTGTCCTCCCCCAAAAACTCTTCTTTCCAGACCGATTCATAAATATTACTCTTGGTAAATACCTTCCCTGGATAACTCATTAACAGTTCCAAAATCAAATATTCCCGTTTTGTCAGAGTTACTTCCTGCCCTTTCACCTGTACCTGCATATGTTCCTGTTGAATTCGTATATTTTTGTATTCCAATACTCTATCTTTCATCCCTGTTACAGACTCTGATTCCTTTCGACTACGGCGCAGCACAGCCTCAAGCCTTGCCAGCAGCTCCTCTGTGTCAAATGGTTTCACCAGATAATCATCCGCGCCAGCACGCAGTAATTCCACTCTGGTATGTACATCATCTCTTGCTGAAGAGACGATCACTCCGACTTGGGCGAATTGCGCTTTGAACTGCGCAAGTACCTCCTCCCCGCTCATTCCTGGAAGCATCAAATCTAAAATCACTGCTTGGGGCGTCCGTTTCTCCATACAAAACAATGCTTCTGTCCCTGAATAGGCCTGGACTGTCTGATAGCCCTGACCAGTCAGAAGCTCTTTTAACATCTGGCTGATGTCATTATCATCCTCTACAATCAATATCAATTCTTCCATTATCTGTTCCTCTGTTATGATTTTTTATAAATTTTAATTCTAAAACAATTCCATTATAATCTTTTTTTAATCATTTGAACACGTTTTTAGAATTTGATTATAAAAAATAGAAGTTCTGCAATATTTTGGAACATATCATC
>Ga0137306_101521_pt1 | contig 23131 bp, 21 predicted proteins | sample Inofroosms_March_FD_97187 | JGI IMG/M metagenome (GOLD analysis project Ga0137306, IMG submission 97187) | Mouse cecal microbial communities from Vienna, Austria - N-Acetylneuraminic and N-Acetylglucosamine D2O microcosms_March | ecosystem: Host-associated > Mammals > Digestive system > Large...
GAAGCGCCTTTTTCGGGTGAATTGCCGCGAAGCGGCAGGAGGGTGCTTTTTGCAAGAAAAAAGCACCTTTCCAGATATAATGAATTTGGAGGGATTTTCTATGATGATGTTGTTTGTTGTTCCGACGATGGCTGTCCTGTTTGCCGCTCTGCTGCTTCTGCCGATGCGCAGAACACAGACGGTCCATACCGGTGTGAAAAAGCGGGTATTCGCCAACCTCGGCGTCTTTATGGTTGCCGCCCTGCTGCTGGTCGCGCTCTCTTCCGGCGTCTCTGCGGAGGCCGCTCCTGCCGCAGCGGAGGCCGCGGCAGCTGCATCTGGTTCGGGCATGGGCTTTATCGCTGCCGCCCTCGCAACCGGGCTTTCCTGCCTGGGCGCGGGCATCGCGATCGCTTCCACCGCCCCTGCCGCAATCGGCGCGTTTTCCGAGGACCCCAAAGCATTCGGTAAGGCGATGATCTTCGTTGTGCTTGGTGAGGGCGTCGCGCTCTATGGGCTGCTGATCTCGATCCTCATCATCAACAAGCTCTGAGGAAAACGGCGATGAAATTCTACGCATTGAGCGACAATGTCGATACCGCAATGGGGATGCGTCTGGCGGGGATCGAAGGGGAGGTCCTTCACACGGCCGAAGAGGTCTCCGAGGCAATCAAACGGCTTGCGGCGGACCCGCAGATCGGGATTGTCCTGATGACCGAAAAGCTGGTCAATGCCTGCCCCGAAACAATCTACCGCTATAAGCTCAGCCAGAAACGCCCGCTGATCGTCGAAGTCCCCGACCGGCATGGAAAAGGGGACGTCTCCCAGATGATCGAGCGGTATGTGGGCGAAGCGATCGGCGTCCAGCTATAACGCGGGAATGCATACGAGGTGAAACGACATGCCAAATACAGTAACCCACAAACTCGAATTATTTGAGGAAGCGATCCTTGCGAAGGCCGCCGCCGAGCGGCAGGAGGCTGAGCAGGTGACCGAACGGATGAAGAAGGCCGAGCTGGACAAAGAGGAAAACCGGCTTTTGAACGGCCTTTACCAGCAGATACAGGACCAGATCCACCAGATGCAGACCGAGAATGTCAAGGAGATTTCCCGGAATGCGCGCGACCTGAAAAAGCAGCTCTACCAGCAGCGGGAGCAGTATCTCGCGGAGATCATCGCCCGCGCCCGGGCCGAACTCGCGGTCTTTTCCAAAGGGCCGGACTATCCCGCCTACCTCGAACGGCAGACGCAGAAGCTCGCCGCAGACTGCCCGGACGATCTGCCGGACGCCGAACTGCTGCTGCGCCCTGAAGACCTCCCGCTTGCCGGACAGGTCAAGTCGGCCTTCGGCAGGGAATGCACAGTCGATGGGTCGGAGCAGATCCAGCTTGGCGGGGTTCTGCTGCGCAGCAGGGCCCGCGGGATCGAGGTGGACCTGACCCTCGACTCCGCGCTGGCTGAACAGAAGGACTGGTTTTTCAGCCATTCCAACTTCCATTTAGAATAAAGCGGGGTGAACGGTTTGCAACCAGTTGTCTATTCGATTAACGGCCCGGTCATCACCGTGGAGGGTGCGACCGGCTTCCAGATGATGGAGATGGTCTACGTCGGGGAAAAGCGCCTGATCGGTGAGGTCATCAATATCTCGTCCAGCCGGACCACCATCCAGGTCTATGAGGTTACCACCGGGCTGCATCCGGGCGAGCCGGTCTCCGGCACCGGCGGGCCGCTCTGCGCTACCCTCGGCCCGGGCATCCTTTCCAACATCTTTGACGGGATCGAACGCCCGCTCGACGTGATTGCAAAACAGTCGGGCGCATTCATCCCCGAGGGCAGCGATATCCCGGCCCTCGATATTGAAAAACAGTGGGAAACCACCATCCGGGTCCGGGAGGGCGACCAGATCAAGGGTGGGGACGTCTACGCCGCCTGCCAGGAAACCGCAATCATCGAGAACCGCGCCCTCTGTCCGCCCGGCCTGACCGGGACAGTCGTTTCGGTGGTTCCGGACGGGGCATACCGGGTCTTTGACCCGCTGGTCGTTGTCGAGGACGGGCAGGGCGTCCGGCATGAACTCTGCCTTGCCCACAAATGGCCGATCCGGGTACCGCGCCCGGTGGCTGAGCGCCGCCCGATCGAACGCCCGCTGATTACCGGCCAGCGGGTGATCGACACCCTCTTCCCGGTTGCCAAGGGCGGCACCGCCGCAGTGCCGGGCGGGTTCGGCACCGGCAAAACGATGACCCAACACCAGCTCGCCAAATGGAGCGATGCGGATATCATCGTCTATATCGGCTGCGGGGAGCGCGGCAACGAGATGACCCAGGTGCTCAAGGAGTTCGGCGAGCTGATCGACCCCAAGTCGGGCAAGCCGCTGACCGCCCGCACTGTTTTGATCGCCAACACCTCCAATATGCCGGTCGCGGCGCGCGAAGCCTCGATCTATACCGGCATCACCCTCGCCGAGTATTACCGGGATATGGGCTACCATGTCGCGGTCATGGCGGATTCGACTTCCCGCTGGGCCGAGGCGCTGCGGGAAATCTCCGGCCGTTTGGAGGAGATGCCCGCCGAAGAGGGGTTCCCGGCCTACCTGCCCTCCCGCATCTCCCAGTTCTACGAGCGCGCGGGCTACATGGAGAACCTGAACGGCACCGAAGGCTCGGTGACGATCATCGGGGCGGTCTCCCCGCAGGGCGCGGACTTCTCCGAGCCGGTCACCCAGAACACCAAGCGGTTTGTCCGCTGCTTCTGGGCGCTCGATAAGAGCCTCGCCTATGCGCGCCACTATCCGGCGATCAACTGGAACACCAGCTACAGCGAGTATCTGGACGATCTCGCGCCCTGGTACGCCAAAAACATCTCGCCCGACTTCATGGCCTGCCGGCAGCGGATCGCCAACCTGCTGCTCGAAGAGAACAAGCTGATGGAGATTGTCAAGCTGATCGGCTCGGATGTACTCCCCGATGACCAGAAGCTGGTCATCGAGACCGCCCGGTTGATCCGGGTCGGGCTGCTCCAGCAGAACGCCTACCATCGGGACGATACCTATGTCCCCCTGCCCAAGCAGCTCAAGATGATGCAGGTCGCGCTTTATTTCTACGACAGGTGCAGCGCGGTAATCGCCCAGAACCTGCCGATTTCGGAGATTCTCGAAACCGGGCTGCTCGATTCGATCGTCAAGATCAAATACGACGTGCCCAACGACCGGCTCGACCTGTTTGACAACTACTACAAAGAGATCGACAGCAAGCTGGAACAGCTTGTCCGGCAGCTTTAAGAGAGGAGGCTGGATTTCAGATGCTTCAATTTACAGGACTCAGCGAGATCAACGGGCCTCTGATTGCGCTGGAAGGGGTGCCGAACGCCGCCTTTGAGGAGATGGTTTCGCTCAGGATGGACAATGGGGAAAACCGGTTCGGGCGGATCGTCCAGATCGACGGCGGGCGCGCGGTGATCCAGGTTTTTGAGGGGACGCGGGGCATGTCGCTCGACAACACCCGCACTACCCTGCTCGGGCATCCGATGGAGATGCCCCTTTCCCCTGAACTGCTCGGCCGGACCTTCAATGGTGCGGGCCGCCCGATCGATGGGCTGGGGGAGGTCTTTTGCGAGAAGAGCGCGGACATCAACGGCAAACCGCTCAACCCGGTTTCCCGCGAATACCCGCGCAACTATATCAACACCGGCATCTCGTCGATCGACGCGCTTGCCACCCTGATCCGCGGGCAGAAGCTGCCGATCTTCTCCGGCTCGGGCATGGGCCACAACAAGCTGGCGGTACAGATCGTGCAGCAGGCCCGGCTTTCGGGCGCGGATGCGGACAGCTTTGTGATCGTCTTTGCTGCAATGGGGGTCAAGAACGACATTGCCGACTATTTCAAACGCTCGTTTGAAGAGGCGGGGGTCATGGAGAAGGTGGTCATGTTCCTCAACCTCTCGAACGACCCGATCATCGAACGTATCCTCACCCCCCGCTGTGCGCTGACAGTTGCGGAATACCTCGCCTTCGAACGGGGGATGCATGTGTTGGTCATCATGACCGACATCACCTCCTACTGCGAGGCGCTGCGCGAGTTCTCCTCCTCCAAGGGGGAGATCCCCGGGCGAAAGGGGTTTCCCGGCTACCTCTATTCCGACCTCGCGTCGCTCTATGAGCGGGCCGGGATCGTGGAGGGGTGTCCCGGCTCGGTCACGCAGGTGCCGATCCTGACCATGCCCAACGACGATATCACCCACCCGGTCCCCGACCTGACCGGCTATATCACCGAGGGGCAGATCGTCCTCGACCGCCAGCTCGACCAGACGGGTGTTTATCCGCCGATCTCGGTACTGCCCTCTCTTTCCCGTCTGATGAAGGATGGCATTGGTGAGGGATACACCCGCGCCGACCATTCCGACTGCTCCAACCAGCTGTTTGCATCCTATGCGCGGGTGCAGGATGCACGGGCGCTCGCGTCGGTCATCGGTGAGGAGGAGCTTTCGGATACCGATAAAAAATATATGTTCTTCGGACGCAAATTCGAGGAGCATTTCGTCAACCAGGGCGCACAGGAGGACCGGCCGGTCGAAAAGACGCTCGACCTCGGATGGCAGCTGCTCTCGCTGCTGCCCCGGGAGGAGCTTGACCGGGTGAACGACAAGGTGCTCGACCAGTTCTACAAGCCCGAACAGGCTGCGGAGAAGTTCGCATGACCGCGGGAGAGGAGGCCGGAGGATGGCAAACCCGCTGAATATCACACCGACCAAGGGGAGCCTGATGGCGGTACAGAAATCGCTGTCGCTCTCGACGCTCGGGTTCGACCTGCTCGATCGCAAGCGCAACATCCTGATCCGTGAGATGATGCTCCTGATCGACCGGGCCAAACAGCTCCGCGGGCAGATCAGCTCGACCTATCAGGAGGCGTACGAGGCGCTTCAGGAGGCGAACATCACGCTGGGCATGGTGCAGGAGCTTGCGGAGGCGGTCCCGGTGGATGACAGCGTGCGGATTTCTTACCGGAGCGTCATGGGGGTCGAGATTCCGAACGTGAAGATCGCCGAGCAGCAGATTGAAATCTGCTACGGCTTCGACCGCACCAATTCCCGGTTTGACCACGCTTATGTCTGTTTCCAGAAGGTCAAGCAGGTCACTGCGCTGCTCGCCGAGGTGGAAAACAGCGTCTACCGTCTGGCCAACGCGATCCGCAAAACCCAGCGGCGCGCCAATGCGCTCGAAAATATCGTGATCCCCCGCTACCAGGAGACCGCGAAGTTCATCACCGATGCGCTCGAGGAGAAGGACCGCGAGGAGTTCAGCCGGCTCAAGGTGATCAAAACCCTCAAGATGAAAAAATAAATCACCCGGAGCGGGACGCCGAAAAGCGTCCCGCTTCTGTTTGCCACAAAGCTGGAGGATGCCGGGCCCGACCGTATGTGTGCGTTGTATGTTGGAAAAATCCTGCCGAAAGGTTCAGTTGCGGAAATTTCTGCCGACAATTAAAGTAAAGGGAGGTCGGCAGGATGGTTTCATCGGTGGAAAATCGGGATGTTGTGCCTTTTCGGGTACGTCAGGCCCATAAGGGCGCGCAAAATCTGAGTGTTTCGGGCGCGGGCTTTCTGGATACGGTCGCTGCGCTGTACCAAAACAACGACCGGGTCGCGGCCTATCGGGCGCATCTGGAAAAGAAGTATGGGAAGGTGACGATCCAGGACGTCCCGAAAGATCAGGAGAGCCTTGAACGTTTGGGCAGGCAGATGGGCGGCAATGATGTTGTGATTGCGCCGAATATGCTGGAGCAGATGGCCATCCAGCCGGAAAAGGCCGCCTATTATGAGCGCAGGATTGACGACTTCTTCCGCGCAACCCCGGCATTAAAGGCGCAGTTCGCTGCACAGGGGCTGACCTATGAACCATGTGGCGTTGTGATCCATGCGGATGGGACGGTAACCTGTATCTGCGGCGGCGGGGACTCCCCCGAGCGTGTGGCGCAGGTCAATGCGATCAATAAAGCCAAGCGGGAAAAACAGGCGGCACAGCGGAAATCCCGGGAGCGGATGTGGCTGGAACAGGAGGCCGAACGGGATTGGCTGGCACAGCGGGAACTGGTGACAGCCTGGCTGCGTCAATGTGGAGCGGATGAAGCGCCCAATGCCGCCTGGATTCCTGCTGCCAGCCGGTTGGAGCATTTCTCGGTATGTCTGAACAGAAGATGGGAGGGATTTTTATGATGCCGATCAGTGGGTCAATCTACAGTTCGCTGAAACTGATGAAGCTGGGGATCAAATGGCAGCAGCGGAAAGCGGACCCCACCAAGCCAAAGGAGGACGAAGAGGACCCGCAGCGGGCACAGCTCGAAAAGCATCTGCAAGACCAGCTTGAGAGTACCAACAAAAGCAACATTCTGGCAGCGATTGACGGTAAGCTGAAAGCGGGCGGGGAGCTGACCAAGGAGGAGCTGGAGTACCTGAAGGTCCATAATCCCAAGCTCTACGAGGAAGCGATGGAGATCAAGCGGGAGCGGGAAGCGTATAAGCATGCGCTGAAAAACTGCAAGACCAAGGATGAGGTCGAGCGGCTAAATACCAATAAGATGAACCAGTTCCTGAGCCAGGCAAAGACGATCAGCAGCAACCCCAATCTGTCGAAAGGGGAGAAAAAAGCACAGCTCGAAAAGATCCTTCGGCGGGTGATGGGGATCCGGGTGGAGCATAACCGGTTTATCCAGAGCAAGGCGTATCAGGATCTGCCGCGCGAGGAGGAACTCCGGGAAGAAAAGGAGAAAAAGAAGGCCAAGGTGAACGATACTGAGCAGCCGGAGCAGGAGCGGGAAGACCCGTTCGACCGCTCGAGGCAGGCGTCCGATGCGCTCGCAGACGAGCTTTCCGCCGCGTTTCGGGAGGTGGAACAGCCGGAGCGGGCTGAGACTGGGAATCCGGAAGGGAAGCCTGCCAAAGCCGACGTTCAGCCCGGCAAGGCAGTCACGGCAGATGTGGGTGCAGCGCTGCCGAAAGCGGAGCCTCCGGCCCCCCGGAAGCTGTCGATTACGACCTGATAGGAAAGGTCTGTTTGAGATATTTGGAAGGGGGCTTTTTGCAGAAGAAAAAGCCCCCTTCCCCTGTAAAAAAAGAATCCCGGCGATTTTTCGCCGGGATTCTTTTGATTTAAAATGCACCGATTACGGGGTTGACTTTCCCGGTGGAGTAGACCCGGGAGTCAGTCGGAAGCCGGTGCCGCTGCGCCATAGTGTTCCAGAAGAGAGGAGAACGAGTAGCTGTTTTGCAGGCCTTTGCGTTCAAGCGCTCCACCTGCCGGAATGATGACCTTTCGTCCGCCGCTGATGCGGATCTCGAGTGAAACGTCCGGGAAGGCGCGCAGAGCCGCCATCACCATTTCAGGCATCTCCTTGTAAGTGGTGGCGCTGATGGAGATGGTTTCACCCGGCTCCGCTTTACGAATCTTAGAAACGACGGGATTCCAGAACGAGGCATTGGGGACAAGCACGCCGTTGCGGGCATAGCTCCAACTCGAGGTATCACCGTTGCCCCTGCCGCTCGGGCTGGCGGAGGATTTCGCCGGCTGAACCGGGGCGGGGGCGTCCGTCACCGCTGCTGACGCCGCTGTACCGTAGTGCTCCAGAAGGGAGGAGAACGAGTAGCTGTTTTGCAGGCCTTTGCGTTCAAGCGCCCCGCCTGCCGGAATGATGATCTTTCGTCCGCCGCTGATGCGGATCTCGAGTGAAACGTCTGGGAAGGTGCGCAGAGCCGCCATCACCATTTCAGGCATCTCCTTGTAAGTGACAGCGCTGACGCGGACGGTTTCTCCCGGCGCTGCTTTGCGAATCTTAGAAACGACAGGCTTCCAGAATGAGGCGTTCTCAACAACCACGCCGTTGTAGATAGAGCCCCCGCCTGATCCGCCTCTACCGCCTCTGCCTCCGCCGCCTCTGCCACTGTCGCTGTCCCTTATGCCCCCGTCCGCTGTCACGAGGATTGCCCCTGCTCCGCATGCCAAGACCAATGCAATCACGAGCAACAAGGATAGTGCTCTTTTCATGATGGAAACATCCTCCTCTAAATATGATTTTTCTGAAGTCTCCGTCCCGCCCGGAAGTGGGGTGGGGAGCCATATTTTTATAGTTAAAAACGGCGGTGTGAAGGTAACAGGGCGCGGTATATAGTGCTTTGGAACCCGCTGGATATCCAGTTACACTAGAATCATATAAATTAACTACATAATCATAGCATTAATTGAAGATATTGTCAATCCTGGATTTCTTGACTAACTACATTTATTTTGTTATGCTGGACAGGAAAGAGGTGATACCATGAATCTGTCCGACCGGATCAGACGGATCATTCAGGAAAACGGCCTGAAACAAAAGGAGTTCGCCCAAAGCATCCATGTGACCGAAAGCTACATTTCTAAGCTGCTGCGGGATGAAAGCGGGGTCTCGCGGTCTACCGCGTCACTCATTGAGGAAAAGTACGGCTATCGCGCTGAATGGATTTTGGATGGGGCCGAACCTCGGAAGGTCCACGCCGAAGAAAAGGACCTCGCCCCCATCCAGCGCAGGATCATTGCCGATATTGAGCAGATGGATGAATCCGAACTGGTTGCGGTGCGGGCGTTTATCAGCTCGCTTGGAGAGTATAAAAAAACGCTCGGCATCGGCTGATATATGCCCTCAGCTCCCTGCTGGGGGCATTTTTTGCAGCTGCTGTTTGATCGGGTTTACACAGGCTGAATGCAAAATCGACAGTTTTAATAGTATTTTCTGCCGGCGGGGCGTTGACCGCAATGCTGCCAGCGTGGTAAGATAAAAATGTTTGCTGGGAAGAGTGCTTTTTTACAAGGAGGGATAACCCTGATCGAAATTTATGAGGAGACTGGTGATCGCTGGGTACACCGGGAACTGCTCCTGCTGGCGGATCCAGACGAGGGGATGGTAAACCGCTATCTGGCACAGGGGTTCCAGCTGGTCGCGCGGGTGGATGGACAGATCGCCGGTGAGGTGGTCATGGTCCCCGCAGAAAATGGTTGGGAGCTGAAAAACCTTGCGGTTTTGCCCGCATTTCAGAAAGCCGGAGTTGGCCGCGCATTGGTGGAAGCGGCGGTCGCGCGGGTGCCGGAGGGGGTTGTCTGGGTCGGCACCGGCAACTCCAGCCTGTGGGTGCTCCGGTTTTATGAACGGTGTGGGTTCCGGCGGAGCCATGTGCTGAAAAATTTTTTTGTGGAAAACTATCCCCAACCAATCTTCGAAGACGGTGTCCCGTGTACAGATATGATCTATCTGCGGCTTGAGAAGGGCGGGAAGGATTTAAAAACAGGGGGAATGTTTGAATGAAAACCGGGCTGGTGCTCGAAGGGGGCGGGATGCGCGGCATTTATACCAACGGCGTGCTCGACTGCCTGATGGATAACGGGTTTTATTCCGACTATGTGATCGGGGTGTCGGCGGGTGCGTGCGGCGGGGTTTCGTATGTGTCGGGACAACGCGGACGCAGTAAGCGGATCAACCTCGGCTATCTCGATGATAAACGGTATCTGGGGCTGGAAAGCCTGAGGAAAACCGGCTCAATGTTCGGGATGGATTTCCTGTTCGAGGAAATCCCCAACCGGCTTGACCCGTTTGATTATGCGGCATTCCTCGCATCCCCGATTGCATTTGTCGCGGGCGTTACCGATGTGGAGACCGGGAAACCCGCCTATTTCGGCAAGGAGGCTATGAACGGCACAAGCGTTGTCCTGCGGGCTTCTTCGGCCATACCAGTCTTTTCACCCGCGGTAGAGATCAACGGGCGGCGGTATCTTGATGGCGGTACCTCTGATCCGATTCCGGTGAAAAAGGCGCTGGAGGATGGATGCGACCGGCTGGTTGTCGTATTGACCCGGGACCGCTCCTACCAGAAGCAGCCCGAGAAGCTGCGGGCGGCCTACCGCCGGGTGTTTCGGGATGCCCCTAAAATGATCGAAGCACTCGACCGGCGGCATGAAATCTACAACGAGACACTCGATTTTCTGCGCGGGCTGGAGCGCAGAGGGATTGCGCAGGTCATCGCACCCGGGCGTCCGGTACAGGTTGGGCGGTTCGAGCGGGACCCTCTCAGGCTCAATGCCCTTTATAAAACCGGAATGCTGGATGCACAAAAGTTTCTTTCCCGCATCGGATGGGAGCGTCCCACGGCCAGCCCGGTTCCGCAGGCAGCAGGAGAAAACTGATGCTGGGAATCTCTTCTGGATTCAAGATTCGTCCGATTTTTCCGCGGGAAACAGCCTTAGCGGGGCAGCTCCTTTTCAGGTCAGATGCGGGGATTACAGAATAGAATCCTGCGTTTGGGAGATTTTGTCGAATATGGACAGGTCGTGCTTGTCTTCTGCCCGGAATTCTGCTATAATCAAATCATCAGGAGACCGTTTTCCGGAACCTCCCAAAGGGAGGGAGTCAGGAAGATTGAAACAGGATAGGCCGGTTTGGCCGGCTGGTGATAGAAGCGGAAACGAACGGGAGGTGGCGGTATGGAACTTGGCCTGAAAATAACGCAAAATCAGGTGCTGGCGCCGCAGATGGAACAATCGGTGCGCATCTTGCAGATGGACAGCGCACAGCTTAGCGAGTATCTCAAGGAGGTCATGCTGGAAAACCCGGTGGCCGAACTGGAACCGCCTCGTGCGCCCGAAAAGAAAAAGGATCTCGCGCTGCGGAAGCTCGAATGGCTCGAGAGCCAGACAGTGCGGGAAAAAGAGAATGTCGGTTATTACGATGAGGAGGAAGCGGATTCCCCCATCGAAAAAACGGTCGCAGCCCCTACCGACCGAAGCCTCGCCGACCATCTGCTCACCCAGATCGGGATGGCCCGGGCAGAGCCGGCAGTCGCGGCGTCCGCGCGGTTCGTGGTGGGATTTGTGGATGAGAACGGTTATCTGACAGCCGATCTGGAGGAGATTGCACAGGAGGGAAACCTTTCTGCGGAGCAGGCGGAAAAGGGGCTTTCCCTGGTGCAGAACCTCGACCCGTCGGGGGTGGGGGCGCGAGACCTGACCGAATGCCTGCTGCTGCAGCTCGACCCCGAGGACAGGCTGGCCCGGCAGATTGCGCAGGAATTTTTGCAGGAGATCGCGAAAAAGAACTATCCGGGGCTTGCCCGGCAGCTCGGCGTCCCGGAGGAGGAAGCGGAGCAGGCGGTGCGCCGCATCCGCAAGCTCAACCCCAAGCCCGGCGCGCTCTATGGGCGGCACACGCCTCCTGCCTATATCACGCCGGATGTGGTGGTTACCAACTTTGGGGACCGGTATAATGTCATGCTCTGCGAGTTCGGGTACCCCGAAATCCGTCTCAGCCCCAGCTATCTGAAGATGGCCAGGGAGACCGATGACCCGGAGGTTTCCTCCTATATCAACAACAAGGTCAGCCAGATCAACTGGGTGATCAAATGCATCGAAAACCGGAACAAGACGCTGCTGGAGGTTTCCAAGGCGATCGTAAAGCGGCAGGAGCGTTTTTTCCGCTACGGGCCGCAGTATCTCAATATCCTGCGGATGCGGGAGATCGCAGAGATGGTCGGTATGCATGAATCGACAGTCAGCCGCGCGGTGCGGGACAAGTATCTCCAATGCGCACACGGGGTTTATCCTTTGCGGTATTTCTTTGTAAAGGGGATAGAGGGGGACGGCGGAGAAGGCGCGAGTTCCCACGAGGTCAAGGCGAGAATACGGCAGATTATCGAGCAGGAGGACTCCCAGAAACCGCTCAGTGACCAGAAAATAGCGGATCAGCTTTCCGAGGAGGGGATGTCGATTTCCCGCCGGACGGTCACCAAATACCGGGAGGGGCTGGGAATCCCACGGTCCGGGGACCGAAAGTAAAAAATCCAACAACCATCGGGCGGGATGTCCGGTGGTTTTTATTTTAGATGCATAATATAGAAAAAATTTATGTCCAATTTTTCGGAAAAGACTTGCATTTTTCGTCATATTTTGTTAATATAATTTTAATAAAAGTGGGGGATTCCCCCAAGAGTAAGAGGAGGCGTTCTGGTATGATTACATTTTTGATCTGTGTTGTCCTGCTCATCGTCGGCTACATGACCTACGGCAAGTTTGTTGATAAGGTCTTTGCGCCGGATGACCGGCCAACCCCCGCGATTGCTTTGGAGGATGGCGTGGACTATGTTCCCATGGACAACAAAAAGATTTTTCTGATCCAGCTTTTGAATATCGCCGGATTGGGCCCGATCACCGGTGCGCTCCAGGGGGCGCTGTGGGGGCCGGTCGTCTATTTCTGGATCGTTTTGGGTACCATTCTGGCTGGCGGTGTCCACGATTATATGACTGGTATGCTCTCGATGCGGAATTCGGGCGGCTCGATCTCGGAGATCGTAGGCCGGTACCTGGGTACCGGCATGAAGCAGGTTATGCGCGTCTTTTCGACATTCCTGCTGCTGATGGTCGGAACTGTTTTTGCGGTCGGCCCGTCCTCGCTGCTTGCGATGCTGACGCCCTCGACCCTTAACAAAAATTTCTGGCTGATCGTCATTCTGCTTTACTACTTCCTGGCAACCCTGCTCCCGATCGACAAGCTCATCGGAAAGGTCTATCCCTTCTTCGGCGTCTGCCTGATTATCATGGCGGTTGGCGTTGGCGCGGGCCTCATCATCAAGGGATATCCTCTTCCTGAGGTCTGGAGCAACATGAACAACCAGCATCCAAGCGGGACCCCCATCTGGCCGTTCATGTTTATCACGGTTGCCTGCGGCGCAATCTCCGGCTTCCATGCCACACAGTCCCCGCTGATGGCGCGCTGCCTCAAGAGCGAGCGTACTGGCCGTCAGACCTTCTACGGCGCAATGGTCGCCGAAGGGATCATCGCGATGGTGTGGGCGTCTGCGGGTGTCTGCTTCTACGAGACGACCGGCGGCCTTGCGGCGGTTCTCACCGACCCGAACATCGGGCCGAATGGCGCGGTCTATCAGATCTGCATGACCATCCTCGGGCCGGTCGGCGGCGTGCTCGCGATGATCGGCGTTATTGCCTGCCCGATCTCTTCCGGTGATACCGCATTCCGTAGCGCACGTCTGACCATCGCCGACTGGATCAAGCTCGATCAGGGTGATGTGAAAAAACGGCTTGGGTTGACCGTACCGGTTCTGGCATTTGGCGCGATCGTCGGCGGCTTTGTCGATTACACGATCGTATGGCGGTATTTCTCCTGGTCGAACCAGACCCTCGCAATGATGGCGCTCTGGGCGGCTTCGGTTTACCTCTGGACCGAGAAAAAGAACTACCTGATCTGTGCGATCCCCGCAACCTTTATGTCGGCGGTGAGCGCAACCTATTTCCTTGCCGCGCCCGAGTGCCTTGGCCTGATGAAGGCGGGTATGCTCCCGCTTGCCTATGGAATCGGTGCGTTGATTGCGGCAGTCTTTCTCGCTATCTTCCTCAAAACCACCGTATTCAGCAAAAAAGTCGGTGCGGCCCCGGCGTAACCGGCTCCCCCATCCGCCCGCTGTCCTTGGACAGCGGGCTTTTTTGCTGGCAGGGGAATGGCTGCCGGAGCGGGGAATCCACGCTTGCGTTTTTATGCTGGCCTGCGAGCCTTCGCCTGGCAGTGCGGCGGATCTGAAAAAACTGGGTAAAAGCTTGGACGTCAGTCTGATTCTTGGCATCTATTTTATGCATATTTTCTTAAATGATGACCATTTATTTAGACAGTATTTACAACTCTGCCTCCTCAAAAAAGAACATACTTTTGTTTTTGAGGGATTTGTGCTAAGATAAAGGGAGCGGAGGTGCGCGCAATGGAGTTTATCGAGCGGCTGAAAACGGAATACGGGATTGAGCTGAATCCCCAGCAACAGCGGGCGGCAGAGACGGTGGATGGAGCGGTCCTGCTGCTGGCGGTGCCGGGCAGCGGCAAAACCACTGTGCTGATCGCGCGGCTGGCAAACATGCTGCAAAACCATGGGATCAAGCCCCACAAGATTTTGACCATCACCTTTTCACGGCGGTCGGCAGCGGATATGCAGGAGCGGTATGCCCGGTATTTCGGGGCGGAAGGCGCGCCGAGGTTTTCGACCATTCACAGTTTCTGCTATGGGGTGGTCAAACATATCTCGACCCAATACCACCGCCCGCTTCCCCGGATGCTTCCTGACCCGTCAGATACAGTGCGGCGGCTCTACTGTGAGTTGGAGGGAGCGCGGTTCCTCGAGCGGGACCGGCTTGATGATCTGGTCAACCGGATCGGGTTTTGTAAAAACCGGTTGGCGGATGATCGGCAGATCGAAGGGATTGAGGTCGAGGGATGCGATTTCCCGCGCCTCTATCATGCCTATGAATCCTATAAAAAGGAAAACCATCTGATGGACTATGACGACATGCTGGTGTTCACCTATGACATGTTCCGGAAGAACCCGTCGTTTCTGGCGCAGTACCACGCGGTTTACAGCCATATCAACGTGGACGAGGCACAGGACACTTCTCTGGTGCAGCACAGGATCATTCAGCAGCTCGCCCAGAAGAGCGGGAACCTCTTTCTGGTGGGAGACGAGGACCAGAGCATCTATGGGTTCCGGGGCGCGTTCCCGGATGCCCTGCTGCGGTTCGAGGAGGACCATCCTGGTGCGCTTGTGCTCAAGATGGAGCGGAACTACCGCTCGACCGGCGAGATCGTCAAAGCGGCCAACCGCCTGATCCGGCAGAACACCGCCCGGATCGACAAGCAGATGACCGCCGGGGAGGAATCCGGCGTCCCGGTGCGGGTGGATCCGGTCAGGCTGCCGTCCGAGCAGTACCCAAAGCTGGCCGAATGGCTGGCAGGCGGGACGGGCAGTGCCGCAGTCCTCTACCGGTACAACGAAAGTGCGATCCCGCTGGTGGACGCGCTTTCGGCCGCAGGGATCAAATTCTGCCTGAAGGACACCCGGGAAGCCTTTTTCCAGACTGTACATGTCCGGGATATGACCGCGTTTTTAAAGCTCGCAGTGGACCCCACCGACTTCGACAGCTTCGCGCAGATCTACAACAAGACCTGCGCCTATTTCAACCGCTCGGTGCTGGATTTTGTCTCCCGTACCCATCCACAAGGCGCGGATGTATTTGAAACCCTCAAACGGTGCCCGGCTGCGGAGCCGGGAAAAACGGCCTCTCTGCGCAGCCAGCTCGAACGCCTCCGGGGGCTTCCGCCGGTTACCGCGCTCAACCTGCTCGGGGAACTGACCACCCGCTCCTATTTTGAGTCGGACACCGCGTTCCAGCGGCTGACCCTGCTCAAGAGCATCGCTGCCCGTCAAAAAACGGTGGAGGAGCTGCTCAACCGGCTGGAGGAATTGCAGGGGATCGTGCGGGAAACCCCAGGGTCAGGGGAGGCGGTGACCCTCTCCACCATCCATTCAAGCAAGGGGCTGGAATATGACCGCGTCCTGCTGGTCGACCTCATTGACGGGCAGTTCCCTTCTAAAGCGGCAGTCGAGCGGCTGGAACAGAAGGAGGACCGGACTGCCTACGAGGAAGAGGTGCGGCTCTGCTATGTGGCGGCGACTCGTGCCCGGCGGGAACTCTGCCTGCTGGGGTTTGAGGAGGGGAACCGCACCTGCCGTCCATCTCGGTTTGTGCGCCTGCTGACCGCTGATCCCAAACCAAAACCGCAGCCAGATAGAGCCGGGAATCCGGCGCTGGAGACAGTGCGCCAGGAGATACAGGGCTATTATCCGGTCACCCGGCCGGAGGAGCTTGAGGTCGGGACGGTGGTGCTGCACGAGGTGTTCGGGTCCGGGAGGGTGATCCGCATGGATGGCGGTATGATCTCCTGGTTCGACGGGGTGGTGACCAAGCGTTTTTCGGTGCAGGCGTGCATCAAAAAAGGGAACCTTTTCCTGAAGGAGCAATGAAGATGGGGCGGATCAAACAGCGGTACGCGCGGCTCAAAATCCTGGACCGGCTTTTTCTGGCGGGATACGGGGTGGCCCTGTGCGCCGGGATTGCGGCCTGCGTTTCGGCGGGCCTGCGGGTGCCCGGCCTGCGGGTCCCGGCAGGGATGGTCCTGCTGCTCCTTTCGGCCAGTCTCACCACCCTCTGGACCCTGGGCCGGTTCGCATTCAGGGCGGCGGTCGCGGTGCTCGTTATTGGGTTGGCGGTCAGCGGCGGGCTGCTCGGTGGGATGGGGCTGCTGATCGGATTCCTGCGGATCGCCGGAATCCCGTTTGAACAGCTCCGGTTCGGTCCTGCGGTGCTCTTTTTCGGGCTGGATGCAGCCTGTCTGGTCGTTTTCCTGCTCCGTCGGGACTGCTTTGGGGACCCTGCGCCCGAAAAGGAAGAGGAACCCTCCCCGGAGTGGGAGCTGCCGGAAGATTTTTAATCAGCCCTCTTTTTTCACCGGCTACAATCTGTTATAATCGAGATACCTGAAAAGAACCATGGTGCGTCCGATTTTTCGATCCGGGTGCTTTCGGGATTTGCTTTGTATGTAAGAAACCCGTATTCACAACCATTTGACACCGGTCTGAGCGGGTCTTTTGCCGGCCTGCCGCGTTGAAAAATCTTGCAATACACAAAGGATTGTCTGCGTTTTTTCGCCTCGCAGGGCAGCAAAATTCCTTGCCCATCCGGCACCCTCTGATTATGAATACAGGTTCTGAACATTTGCCTGAAACCGAACGGGCTGCCCACCCTGGCTCCGGCCCTTTGCGTCGGGGGCTGCGCTGCCCTGGTTAAGGCAAGGAAAGTGACGGTAAAAATGAAGATTCTGCATACTTCAGACTGGCATCTGGGCATCTCTCTGCATGGTGTGTCCCTGTTGGAGGACCAGCGGGAGATGGTTGCCTGTCTGCTGGAATCGGTGCGTGCCGAGCAGGTGGATGCGGTGGTGATCGCGGGGGATATCTTTGACCATGCGGTAGCCCGTCCCGATGCGATCGACCTGTACAACGATGCCATGACCGCCCTCTGCCGGGACTGCAGCCTCCCGGTACTGCTGATCCCGGGCAACCACGACGGTGCTGCGAGGCTTTCGGCGTGCAGTGCGCTCCTGCAGGATGCAGGACTGCATATCGCTGGACGGTTGGAGCAGGCGTTTGAGCCGGTGGTGCTGGGGGATGCGGCATTTTTTTTGCTGCCTTATTTCAACATTGAGCAGGTGCGGCAGCTCTTCCCGGAGGAGACGGTCCGCAGCTATTCCGATGCGATGGCCGTGGTCGTCCGGCAGATGCGGGAGCGGTTTGTTCCCGGACGGCGGCAGATCCTGGTGGCGCACTGCTTCGCTGCCGGTTCCCAGCTCTCGGAAAGCGACCGCACCGCGCTGGTCGGCGGGAGCAGCCAGATCGCGTGCGAGGCGTTTGATGGGTTCGATTATGTTGCGCTCGGGCATCTGCACCGCGCACAGGAACCGGGCGGCAGCCTGCGGTACAGCGGCTCCCCCTGGTGCTACTCCTTTTCCGAAGCGGGGCAGGGCAAATCCTTCACCCTGCTGGAGACCGAAACCCTCGTCCGGCGGGAACTTCCGGTGCATACCAGCCGGATGCTGCGGGTTTGCAAGGGGGAGCTTGCAGCACTGCAATTTGCGTGCGGGTTTGACCCGCACCGGGAGGATTATCTCAAGATCGAACTGACCGACGCACCCGCCGGCCTGGAGACGCTTGAATATTTCCGGGAACGGTACCCCAATCTGCTCCTGTTGACCGGGGTCAGCCCGCAGCCCGATACGGGAGCCGACAGTTTGACGGTCGAACAGCTTTCGGAGCTTGGCCCGGAGGAGCTTTTGCAGCATTTCTGCGTGGAGGTTGGCGGGGAACCGCTCACAGAGGAACAGCTCGGGTGGTTCCGGGAGGCGGCCGAACAGGCGGATAAGGAGGCGGTGCAATGATCCCGGTGCGGTTGGAACTGGAAGGCTTTGGGCCGTATGTCGAGCGGCAGGAGATCGACTTTACCCGCTTCTTCGCAACCGGCCTGGTGCTGATCCGCGGGGAAACTGGTGCAGGAAAGACTGTCCTGCTCGATGCGATGACCTATGCGCTCTACGGGCGGAGCAGCGGCGGGACCCGGGGCGATTTCGCCGACCTGCGCAGCCTGCTGATACCGCCCGATGCCCCGACGCGGGTGACTTTTGAGTTCGATGTGCGGGGCAGGCGGTACCGGTTCGCCCGGTGGCTCCGGGTGCGCAAAAAACGGACCGGCGCCTATGAATACCTGCCCGCGCAGGATGCATTTTTCCTCAGCCCAAACGGGACCTTCACCACCTTCTTTGAAAATCCGCGCCAGCGGGATGTCGAAGAGAAGGCCCGTGAACTGATCGGCCTGAACTGCGAACAGTTCTGTCAGGTGATGATCCTGCCGCAGGGGCAGTTTGAGCGGCTGCTGGTCGCCAAGAGTGAGGAGAAAGAGGCGGTGCTGGTCAGCCTGTTCCATGCGGAGCGGTGGCAGCGGATCGCAGAACAGGTCTGTATGCGGGCAAACGGGCTGCGTCAGAGGCTGGATCAGGAAAAGGCGGCGGTTCAGGCCCTGCTCGACGGGCAGGGCTGTGCGGATGCGGACACACTGTCGGACAAACGGAAGCAGACCTGTGAACAGCTCGCGGGACAGGCCGCCCGGCGGCAGGCGGCATCCGATACCCTCGATCTGAAACGGCGGGTGTTCGAGGAGGAAACCCGTATTTTTGGCCTGTTTGAAGAGCGGCGCACTGCACAGGGGGAGCGGGAGCGTCTGGAGAACCGCGCTCCCCTGATGCGGGAAAAACAGGAGCGGATCAGCGCGGCGCGGCGTGCGGTACAGGCGGAAGGGGCCTGCGCGCATGCAGCGGCAGCAGCAGCCGAACTGGAACGCCGTCAGGCTGCTGTACAGCAGGCGGAAAAGCAGCTTGCGAAAACACGGCAGGCGCTGCTGACGGCAGCCGGTGCACTCGAAGCCTGTGAGCGGGAGGAGCCGTTCCATGCGGCGGATCAGGCGCGTCTTGCGCGCCTGGAAACCCTGCGGGAGAGTTACCGTCTGCTTGGGGAAGCGGCGCACACGAAGGATCAGTCGGACGCCCTCTGGGCACGCGCGGTCAGATCTGCGGACGGTGCACGCGCACATCTGGAAGCATGCAGGAGCCGGAAAGAAAGGTTGGAAGCCGAGCGGATACGTATTTTCGAAGGGTACAGCGCCCGTCTGCCCGCCCTGCGGGAGGAGCTGGCACAGCTCGAACGGATTGCACAGGCGCAGGAACGGTTCGGACAGGCGGCTGCAAAAGCGGAAGCCTGCCAGGTACAGTATGCGGCGCTGTTGGCCGGACGCGCAGCCAAACAGGCGGCGCGCGAGGAGGCAAGAGGCAGGCGGGAAGAGTTGGGGCGCCGGTACCTGCAAAATGCGGCGGCGGCGCTGGCGGCGTCCCTCTCGGAAGGAATGCCATGTCCGGTCTGCGGCGGGACCCACCATCCATCCCTGGCGACTGCGGCGGGGGATGCGGTCAGCGATGCCCGGATCGCTGCGGCGGATCGTGCGGTCGCACAGGCGGAGCGGGCATATGATCTTCATGAGGCCGAACTGACAAAGGCAGAAGCCGGGATGCAGGCAGCCCGGGAACTGGCGGAATCGCTGCGGGCGGAATGTGGGCCAATCCCCGCGCAGCTCGCCGGACAGCTTGAAGCGGTCAGGCGGTCGGTGCGGGAGGCACAGGAGCAGGATGCACACGCGGCAGAAGTCGCGGCGGAGCTGGAACAGGCGGTATCCGCGCTCGAGCAGGCACAGGACCTGGCAGTGCAGGAGGCGTCTGCACTCGAGCAGACGGTATGCGGGCGTCAGAAGGCGCACGCGCGGTACGAAGCGCTTGCTGTCCAACTGGATCCGGAACTGCCCGACTATGCCGCATTGGAGGCCGCCCTGAAAGCGGTCAGGGAGCGGTGCGCCGCTTATGAGGCGGGTTTGAAACGGGCGCGGGCGGACGAAAGCGCTGCCCGGCTTGCAGAAGGGGCAGCCCGGACAGCGGCAGAACACACCATGGCAGAGCTGGAGCGGTGCCGCGCGGCTTATGCGCAGGCGCAGGAGGGGATGCGGCAAGCGCTCGATTGCGCCGGATTCCGGACCTCGGAGGAGGTCGCTGCGGCAGTTCTGCCGCCCGAAACGGTCTCGGCATGGGAACAGGAGGTCGTGGAAAACCGAGCCCGACTGGAGGCGGCTTCCCGGCAGATGGATGTGCTGGATGGACAGCTTGCGGGCCGGAGCCTCCCGGATCTGGCCAGGTCGGGACAGGAGATTGCTGCGCTCGAGAAGCAAAAGGCCGAGTTAGACGCCCAGTGGGGCGCGCTCCGGGAAATGTGCGAGCGGCTGAAGCAGCTCGAACGGGACTGCCGCGCCCGGCAGCAGGCACTCGATGCCCGGCGGGCCGAGTGCGACCGGCTGACCGCGTTCGGCAAACTGCTGCGCGGGGACAACGGGGTCAGCCTGCGGCGGTATCTGCTCGGGGTGATGCTCTCGTCGATCACCGCCGAAGCCAACCGGCTGCTCAAAAATGTGCATGGCGGGCGGTACCAGCTGTTCCGCACCGCGGAAGGGTTGGGGCGCTCCCGCAAGGCTGGGCTGGATCTCGAGGTATTCGACGCACATGCGGGCGGGCGCCGGGGGGTGTCCAGCCTTTCGGGCGGGGAGAAGTTCCTCGTTTCGCTCGCGCTTGCGCTCGGGCTTTCGGCGGTGGTGCAGGCGCAGTCGGGCGGCATCCGGATGGACGCCATGTTCATCGACGAGGGGTTCGGCTCGCTCGACCCCAGGTCGATTGCGGATGCGCTCGATGTGCTCGCGTCGGTGCGCGGCTCCCGGCGGCTGGTCGGGATTATCTCCCATGTTGAGGCATTGCGGGAGAGTATCGAAGCGTCGGTGGAGGTGGTCAAAGGCCGGACGGGAAGCCGCCTGAAGCTCCATAGTTAAAGGCAGTGCAGGCGTGGCGGCAACGGCGTCCTCGCGAGCGCGTTTTACAGGTGAAAAACCCCTTCCCAAAGGCATACAGCCGCGTTAAAGGACTGTTTTTTCACGCATGAATCTATAAAGAAGAAGGTCAGACAACACTATGAAAATCATCACACAAATCGGCGTCCTGTTTGGCGTCTGCCTCGGTGGGGTCGGTATTTCCGCGATCCTGCCGTTCCCTTTCCCAGCAAGCGTTTCGGCGATGCTCCTGCTGTTTGCACTCCTGCTTTGCAGGGTGGTAAAGCCTGGGCAGATCGACGAGATCGCCGGATTCTTGACCAAAAATATGGCGATCCTCTTTCTGCCGGCTGCGGTGGGCATCATTGAGAGCCTCGACATTCTGCGGGACAGCGGTATCCAGATTCTAATAATCTGTCTGGTAAGCACCCTGCTGACCTTTGGTGTGACCGCGACGGTCGTTTCCCTGCTGATGCGGCTTGCCGACAGAAAGGAGCGTCAGGATGGTTAATCAGCTTGTATCCAGCCCGCTGTTCGGGATCGTGCTGTGTGTGGTGACCTTCTGGGTCGGTACACGGGTCAACCAGTGGCTGCGCACCCCGGTCGCAAACCCGCTGCTTATCGCGATCCTGCTTTGTTCGGTGGTTCTGCTGGCTTTCCGCATCCCGCTCGAACAGTTTAACATTGGCGGCGAAATCATCAATATGCTGGTCGGCCCTGCGACCGCGGCTCTCGCCCTCTCGATCTACCACCAGAGAAAGGTGCTGGGCAAGTATTTCCTGCCGATCGTGGTGGGGAGTTTTGCGGGAGCGGCTACCTCGTTGGCAAGTGTTGCGCTGCTCTGCCGTTTGTTCCGCCTTGATGAGGTGATCCTCTCCTCGCTCCTGCCCAAGTCGGTTACCACCGCGATCGCCCTCGAAATTTCGGCAGGGCGGGGTGGCATCGGGTCGGTCACCATCCTGGCAGTGCTGATTACAGGGGTGTCCGGGGCAGTGTTTGCCCCGCTTATGATCCGGCTGTTCCGGGTCAAAAATCCGGTGGCGCAGGGGGTCGCAATCGGGACATGCAGCCATGCGGTCGGCACCAGCAAGGCGATCGAGCTGGGCGAGCTTCAGGGCGCGATGAGTGGAATCGCGATCGGGGTTGCGGGCTTGATGACCGTCCTGATTACCCTGCTGTTCTGACCCGTTCAGTGGAGCGGTGCCCCGCCCCGGAAGACTGCTTTGCGGGAGCGCTGCCGCTGCGCGCATATGGCACCGGGGTGCTGTCCCCCGCTCTGCCGCCAAAGCGGCGTGTAGGCCAACCGGTTTTTGCGCCGGGACGGAGTTTTTTAGGTACTTACAGCCTGTCTTGAAAGGAGCGTTCCCATGAACCAGACGGTTCAAACCGAAGTTAAGCGTTATCTCTTCATGGTGGTGGGGTGTTTTTCCTACGCCCTGGCCTTCAACCTGTTTTTGATCCCGAACAATGTTGTCACCGGCGGCGTCACAGGCCTTTCCACACTGGTCAACATTCTGTGCGGCGGGGCGGTGGGGGTCGGTATCATCAGCATTGCGTTCAACCTGCCGATCCTCCTGCTTGGCCTGCGCTCGCAGGGGCTGACCTTTATCCTGCGGTGTTTTCTGACCATCGCGGTGCTGGGACTGTTCCTCGACGGGATGAATGGCCTGCCGGTGATTACCGATGACCCTCTGATGGCCTCGATCTACGGCGGCATTGCGCAGGGAATCGGGATCGGGCTGTTCTGCCGGTACAACGTCTCCTCGGGCGGCACAGAGCTGCTTGCGCGGGTATTGATGCCGCTGTTTCCGGGCATCTCGCTGGCAAACCTGCTCGCAGTGCTCGATGGTGCAATTGTCCTGATCGGCAGTCTGGTGCTCGGCAATCCCGAAAACGTCCTGCGTGCGCTGATCGTGATCTATCTTTCCTCCAAGGTGAGCGACCTGATCATCACCGGCCTGGACTACGCCAAGATGGTCCATATCATTACCGAGAAGCCGGAGGAGGTCGCGGACGCGCTGCTCAAAAGCTCGCCCCGCGGTGTGACCGAGATCAGCGGCCGCGGGATGTATACCCGTTCGCGCAAAAATGTGCTGATGACGGTCGTGAAAAAACAGCAGCTTCTCCAGCTGCGGCGGGTGGTCAGCGAGGCCGACCCGACCGCGTTTATCATCGTTTCGGATACGACTGAGGTGCTTGGGAAAGGGTGGAAACAGCTGTAAGAGCCCGAATTTACAACCATTCGCCACCGTCTGAGCAGGCCCTTTGCTTGGGGCAAAGGGCGCT
>Ga0137306_101522_pt1 | contig 23098 bp, 25 predicted proteins | sample Inofroosms_March_FD_97187 | JGI IMG/M metagenome (GOLD analysis project Ga0137306, IMG submission 97187) | Mouse cecal microbial communities from Vienna, Austria - N-Acetylneuraminic and N-Acetylglucosamine D2O microcosms_March | ecosystem: Host-associated > Mammals > Digestive system > Large...
GAACAGACAGGAGGTAGAATGACATGGGAAAGGAAGAAAAGAGTACTTATACGATAAAGACAGAGGAGAATCTTGGAGAAGTTAAGATTGCGGACGAGGTTGTGGCGATTATTGCGGGGCTTGCGGCCATGGAGGTTGACGGGGTTTCTTCGATGGTTGGCAATGCCACGAAGGAGCTGGTGAACAGGCTTGGCAGGAAGTCTTTGTCCAAGGGTGTGAAGGTGGATGTGCTGGATGGGATTGTGACAGTGTCTCTGGCTATGAATATGAAGTTTGGATACAGCATCAAGGATGTTACCGGGAAGGTGCAGGAGAAGGTCAGGGCAGCCATTGAGAATATGACAGGGCTTGAGGTTGCGGACGTGAATATCAGGGTTGCCGGAGTGGATGTTCCGGAGGAGGCTTAAGTGAAACGGTCAGAATTGCGGGAGCATATATTCAGAATGGTATTTAGCTATGAATTTAACAGTGACAGTGAGATGCCTGGGCAGATGCAGCTTTACTTTGAACAGATGGAGGACAGGGAGCCTTCGGAGGAGGATATGGAGTATATCCGGGAGAAGGCTCTTGCCGTTATTCTTAAGACAGAGGAGATTGATGCGCTGATTAATACCCATGCAAAGGGATGGAAGACCGGGCGCATGAATAAGGTGGATCTGAGCATCCTGCGTCTTGCTTTGTATGAGATGAAGTGGGATGAGGATGTTCCGGAGGGAGTCGCGATCAATGAGGCGGTGGAGCTTGCCAAGAGATACAGCGGAGATGACGGTCCGGCATTTGTGAATGGAGTGCTTGCGAAGTTGACAGAGACGAAGGGGCAGCAGTGAGGGAAGTGATTCAGGAGTGCAGATTTCCCGCGCTGGCCAGAGGTGGAGATGATGGTGCGAAATGCCTATACTGTAGGACAGATTAATGCTTATATTAAAAATATGTTCACCCAGGACTATATGCTGAGCCGCATCTATGTGAAGGGAGAAGTGTCCAATTGTAAATATCATACCTCGGGGCATATATATTTTTCACTAAAGGACGAGTCAGGAACGATTGCCTGTGTTATGTTTGCAGGGCAGCGGGGCGGGCTCGCTTTTCGTATGAGTAATGGACAGCAGGTGGTCGTATTTGGCTCGGTGAATATTTATGAAAGAAGCGGGACCTACCAGCTTTACGCAAGGGAGATCCGCTTAGATGGAGAGGGCGTCCTGTTTGAGAGATTCCAGGCTCTGAAGCAGGAGCTTGAAGAGATGGGAATGTTCTCAGCGGAATATAAGAAGCCGGTTCCACGGTTTGCCAGGCGCGTTGGCGTAGTGACAGCTCCTACAGGCGCTGCGGTGCGTGATATTATGAATATTGCCAGGCGGAGGAATCCATATGTGCAGCTCATTCTTTATCCTGCCCAGGTTCAGGGCGAGGGGGCGAAGGAAAGCATTGTCCTGGGGATTGAAAGGCTGGCCTGTGAAGATATTGATGTGATGATTGTGGGAAGGGGCGGCGGTTCCATCGAGGATCTGTGGGCCTTTAATGAGGAAGAGGTCGCCAGGGCTATTTTCAACTGTCCAGTTCCGGTTATCTCTGCGGTGGGGCATGAGACGGATACCACGATCGCTGATTTTGTGGCTGATCTGCGGGCTCCTACGCCTTCGGCGGCGGCAGAACTTGCGGTCTTTGATTACCGCCAGACCCAGGAGAGGTGCAGGCAGTACCGGCAGAGGCTTGGTTCTTTGCTGGAAGGCAAAGTGCAGTTTACGAGGATGCGCCTGAAAGGCTATGAGTCAAAGCTTGGATTCCTCCATCCGGGAAATAAGCTTAAGGAGAACCGGATGCGTCTTGCAGAGCTTGAGGACAGGCTCAGAGGGCGGATGAAGGAGAGGATACGTACGTCCAGACAGAGGCTTGAGATCTATATAGAACGGATCAACGGCCTGTCCCCATTAAAGAAGCTGAATCAGGGGTATGCTTATGTGCAGGACGAATCAGGACATGCACTGAAAAGCATCCGGCAGGCCGAAGAGGGGAAGAAGATTTGTGTCCATGTGACAGACGGAGTAATCTATGCAAGGACAGAACAGGTGAAGGAGGAGCATTATGGCTAATCAGACGCTGGAAGAATTATTTGAAGGACTTGAGACGGTGATCGGTACGATGGAGCAGCCGGAGGTTTCCCTGGAGGAATCCTTTCAGCTTTATCACAGGGGGATGGAGCTTCTTAAGTCCTGTAATAACAGACTGGATAAGATAGAAAAAAAGATGCTTGTTTTAGATGATGAAGGTGAGATGCATGAGTTTGAAGAGTGAAGAATTTGAAAGGCAGCGCGAGTGCAGGGTAAGGCAGATCGAGGATATTCTCCAGTCATACCTTCCGGTACAGAAAGGCTGTCAGAGGATTATTATGGAGGCCATGACCTACAGCCTTCTAGCAGGGGGCAAGCGGATACGCCCAATGCTTATGAAGGAAACCTTTTCCCTGTTCGGAGGAAAATCAAAGGCAGTGGAGCCCTTTATGGCTGCTATTGAGATGATCCATACGTACTCTCTTGTGCATGACGACCTTCCGGCAATGGATGATGATGATTACCGCAGAGGGCGTAAGACGACACATGTCGTATATGGGGAAGACATGGGGATTCTTGCTGGAGATGCTCTTCTTAATTATGCATTTGAGACGGCGTTCAAAGCCTTTGTGATGGAACCAGAGGATGCGCTTGTGATTGGACGGGCCTTAAGTGTGCTTGGGGAAAAGGCAGGAATATACGGTATGATCGGCGGACAGGTTATTGATGTAAAGGAGACAGGGCATCAGATTTCAAAGGAAGTGCTTGATACGATCTATGAGCTTAAGACATCAGCGCTCATCGAAGCTGCGATGATGATCGGAGCGATTCTCGGAGGCGCTTCAGAGGAGGAGGTAAGGACAGCCGGGAGCATTGGGAGGAAGATCGGACTCGCGTTTCAGATTCAGGATGATATCCTTGATGTGACGAGTACCACCCAGACTTTGGGGAAGCCGGTACATAGTGATGAGAAAAATGAAAAAACAACATATGTAACACTCTTTGGAATTGAGGAGGCCAGGAAAAAGGTGGATGAAGAGTCTCAGGATGCGGTCAGGCTATTAAAGAGGCTTCCGGGAGAGAATCCATATCTTGAAGAGCTTCTCATACAATTGATCCACAGAGACAAGTAAAGATAGTACGATTTTTACTTAAGACAGGGGAAATCTTATATGCTGGAACGAATACAAAAGGAAAATGATATAAAGAATCTGACATCAGAAGAGCTTGCCGCACTGGCCAGGGAAATCCGGCAGTTCCTTGTGGAAAAGGTCAGTAAGACAGGGGGGCATCTTGCGTCTAATCTTGGGGTTGTGGAGCTTACCATGGCACTCCATCTTGTATTTGACCTGCCCCAGGATAAGATCATATGGGATGTGGGACACCAGTCCTATACTCACAAGCTTCTGACAGGGAGAAAGGATGGATTTGACGGCCTGCGGACCTACGGGGGATTAAGTGGATTTCCAAAAAGGAAGGAAAGCCCCTGTGATGCCTTTGATACAGGGCACAGCTCAACGTCCGTTTCCGCAGGGCTTGGCCTTGTGGAGGCGAGGGATATAAAGGGGGAAGAGCATTATGTGATCTCGGTGATTGGCGACGGGTCCCTTACAGGAGGCATGGCATACGAGGCACTTAATAATGCATCCAGGTTAAAGAGCAATTTTATTATTATTTTGAATGATAACCATATGTCCATCTCGGAAAATGTGGGAGGGATGTCCAAATACCTGTCCCATCTCAGAACAGCGGGGTTTTATACAGGCTTAAAAAAGGGCGTGACCAATGCACTGGAGTGTATTCCGGTTTTAGGGGATACTCTGATTGAACATATCCGCAGGACAAAAAGCAGCATTAAGCAGCTGGTGGTGCCGGGAATGCTGTTTGAGGATATGGGGGTTACTTATTTCGGGCCAATCCAGGGACATAATCTGCCGGTACTATGCCGGGCGCTTTCTGAGGCAAAGCGTGTGGAGGGACCAGTGCTTCTTCATGTCATGACAGAGAAGGGAAAGGGCTATGAGCCGGCAGAGAGTGCGCCGGATAAGTTCCACGGGATCGGTCCCTTTGATATTAAGAGCGGTGAAGTAACTGCAAAAAAGGAAGAGGATACCTATACAGATGTTTTCGGAAAGGTCATCTGTGCCGAGGCGGCAAAGAACCCGGAGATTGCGGCGATTACTGCAGCAATGGCAGATGGAACGGGTCTTTCGGGTTTTCGGAAACGTTTTCCAAACCGTTTTTTTGATGTGGGGATTGCGGAGGGACATGCTGTCACCTTTGCAGCCGGGCTTGCGGCAGGCGGGCTTAAGCCGGTCTTTGCAGTGTATTCTTCCTTTTTGCAGAGAGGATATGATCAGATCATACATGACGTGGCGCTTCAGAATCTTCCGGTGATGTTTGCCGTTGACCGTGCCGGACTGGTGGGAAGCGACGGGGAAACCCATCAGGGAATTTTTGATCTTTCCTACCTGAGCGCAATTCCGAATATGACGGTTCTGTCCCCGAAAAATAAATGGGAGATGGCGGATATGGTCCGGTTTGCCGTGGGATATGACGGGCCGGTGGCGCTCCGGTATCCGAGGGGAGCGGTATATACCGGCTATGAAAAATACCGCGCTCCTGTGGAATATGGAAAGAGCGAATGGATCTGCAGGGAGGAGGGGCTTGCTATTCTCAGTGTGGGGCATATGTTTGAAGAGGCGGTGAAGGTACGCGAAAACTTGAAGAAAAAGGGCATTCCCTGCAGCCTGGTGAATGCCAGATTTATCAAACCTCTGGATGAGGAGATGATACGCCGTCTTGCAGAGAATCACCGTATGATTGCTGTGATGGAAGAAAATGTAAAGACTGGCGGATATGGGGAGCATGTACTGGAATATGCAGAGAGGGCAGGTCTTTCTGCCAGGGTGCTGATCCTTGCCCTTCCGGATACGTATGTGGAGCACGGAAGCATTGCCATGCTCAGAAAGGAAAACGGGATTGACAGCGGGAGCATGACGGAAAAAATCTTAAAGGCAGTTAAGGAGCTTCAGATATGAAGGAACGGTTGGATGTATTGCTTGTAAAGCGGAATCTGGCGCCGTCCAGAGAGAAAGCAAAGGCAGTGATTATGTCGGGAAATGTATATGTGGACGGGCAGAAGGAGGATAAGCCCGGCATGTCATTTAAAGAGGAAGTAAAGATCGAGGTCCGGGGACATTCCCTGCCCTATGTAAGCCGTGGAGGGCTAAAACTTGAAAAGGCGCTTCAGTCCTTTGACACCTCTGTGAAGGGAAAAGTCTGCACGGATGTGGGAGCTTCTACCGGGGGCTTTACAGACTGTATGCTTCAGAACGGAGCCCGTAAGGTCTACGCAATTGATGTGGGAAGAGGACAGCTTGACTGGAGGCTTCGGGAGGATCCCCGCGTTGTATGTATGGAGAAGACCAATATCCGTTATGTGAAGCCAGAGGATATTGGGGAGCCTGTTGATTTTTCCTCTATTGATGTATCCTTTATCTCCCTGTCAAAGGTGCTGCCTGCAATCCGGGATTATCTGAAAGAGGACGGGGAGATCGCGGCGCTTATTAAACCGCAGTTTGAAGCAGGAAGGCAGAAGGTGGGGAAGAAAGGCGTTGTCCGGGATCCAGAAACCCATATAGAGGTGATTGAGGCAGTGACGGGTTTTGCTGTTTCATACGGATTCTATGTGGAAAACCTTACCTTTTCTCCGATCCGCGGACCGGAGGGAAACATAGAATATCTTGTACATCTGAAAAAATGTGGAGGCGGTATCCGCAGGAGCATAGACATCAGGAAGACTGTGCAGGATGCGTTCGGCAGCTTCTGCAAGGACTCTGCATAAACACAGGGCAGAGGCGGGCAGGTTTTCATATAATCTGCGAAGGAGTAGTGGGAGGAATAGCAGGAGATGGAACGGTTCTTTATTGTTACAAATGACGGAAAAGACATCGGACAGAGGGTGACAGAGGGAATTATTGCAATTCTTACTTCATGGGGAAAAACATGTATCCGGTGTCTGAAGGATGAGAATAAAAGGATTATCATGGATTCGATTCCAGAGGACTTTGACTGCGCCATTGTGATTGGCGGAGACGGTACTCTCATTGAAGTGTCAAGAGCCCTGCATGGGAGGAATATTCCGATACTGGGGATTAATATGGGAACTCTTGGCTATCTCGCAGAGGTGGAGGTAAGCCATATTGAGGAGGCATTAAAGAGACTCCTTTCCGGTGAGTATGCAGTGGAGGACCGGATGATGCTTGAAGGCGTACTTTGCAGTGTGTCCGGGCCTTTGGTGCGTGATGTGGCGCTGAATGATATTGTGGTGGCGAGGCGGGAAAGTCTCAGGCTGATTCATTTTAAGCTGTATGTAAATGGAGAGCTGCTGAATTCCTATGAGGCAGACGGGATGATTATCTCCACGCCTACAGGCTCCACGGCGTATAATCTGTCAGCGGGCGGGCCAATTGTAGAGCCTACTGCTTCTCTGATCGTGATCACACCGATCTGCTCCCATGCACTGAATACGAGCAGTATTGTGCTGTCAGCAGAGGATGAGCTTGTTCTTGAGATCGGAGAAGGAAAGCAGCATACAGTGGAGGAGGCATGCATTGCCTTTGATGGTGCGGATACGATGACTATGGTGACAGGAGATACGGTGACAGTCAGGCGGGCAGCGGCTTTTGCAAAGATTATCAAGCTTAGCAGAGTCAGTTTTCTGGAGACACTGCGGAGGAAGATGAAAGGAAATTAGCAACATGAAGGTTAACAGACATGCAAAGATTATTGAGTTGATCCACACATATCATATTGAGACCCAGGAAGAACTTGCCGAGCGTCTGCAGAATGAGGGATTTCAGGTGACGCAGGCAACGGTGTCCAGGGATATCAGGGACCTGAAGCTTACAAAGGTTCCGGCAGAGGGAGGAGGACAGCGTTATGCGGTCCACCAGGATGCAAAGGATGGGATGAACGAAAAGTATATGCGTGTGCTAAGAGACGGTTATGTGTCGATGGATATGGCACAGAACATTTTGGTGATCAAGACGGTAGCCGGGATGGCGATGGCAGTCTGTGCCGCGCTTGACGCCATGAAGTGGAAGGAAGTTGTGGGCAGTATTGCGGGGGATGACACGATTATGTGTGCAATCCGCAGTAAGGAGGATACTGTACGGGTAATGGAAAAAATCAGCAGGATTGTCCTGTAGGAGGAATAGATGTTACAAAATTTACATGTGAAAAACCTGGCTCTTATTGATGAGGTCGAAGTGGAGTTTGAAGATGGCCTGAATATTCTGACCGGTGAGACCGGGGCAGGAAAATCAATTATTCTTGGTTCGGTTAATCTGGCTCTTGGCGGAAAATATACAAAGGATATGATAAGAGAGGGCGCAGATTATGGCTTTGTGGAGCTTACCTTCAGTGTAGGGCATCCGGCACAGATCAAAGCGCTGAAAGCACTTGATATTTTCCCGGAGGACGGGATTGTAGTATTGAGCCGCCGCCTGATGGAAAGAAGAAGTGTAAGCCGGATTAACGGAGAGACAGTAACCATGGCTGTCTTAAGGGAGGCGGCGTCTGCCTTGATTGACATACATGGACAGCATGAGCACCAGTCTCTGTTGTATAAGAAAAATCACCTGGGATTTGTAGATGCGTTTGCAGGTGAGAAAGCAGAAAAATTAAAGAAAAGAGTGGCAGAAACATATCAGGAGTACCGCTTGTTCAAAAAACGGCTGGAGGAATCCGATATGGATGAGTCGGAACGCGCAAAAGAGATGTCCTTTCTTCAGTTTGAGCTGGATGAGATTGAAAATGCAAAAGTAAGAGAGGGCGAGGATGAGGAACTGGAGACTCTTTTCAGACGCATGGAAAATGGAAAGAAGCTTACCGAGGGTGCGGCAGCTGCGTACCAGTATACCAGTGAGGGAGACGGAAGTGCCAGCGAGAACCTGAGCCGTGCCATAAGGATGCTGTCGGAGCTTACCGGGTACGACGAGGGGGCGGGGCAGCTCTATGGGCAGCTCTCGGAAATTGACAGTCTCTTGAATGATTTTAACCGTGAGCTGGCCGATTACTTAAGCTCCTGCGAATTTTCAGAGGAGGAGTTCTATGAGACGGAGAGCCGCTTAAACGAGATCAATCGTCTGAAGACAAAATACGGCGGTACGATCGGAGAGATTCTTTCCTATGCAGAATCCAGGAGGGAAAAACTAGAGCGACTTAAGGACTATGAAGCCTATATGGAAGAGCTGAAAAACGGACTGGAAAGTGCACAGGAGAGGCTGAAGGAGGCCTGTGAGGAGCTTACCAGGGTTCGCAGGGCGAAGGGGGAGCTTCTGGAAAGGAAAATTGAGGAGGGGCTTAAGGATCTGAACTTTGCGGATGTGAAGTTTGAGATTGCTTTTGACAGTCTGAAGGATTATACGGCTGACGGAGCGGATGATGTGGAATTCCGTGTATCCCTGAATCCCGGACTTCCGGTAAGACCCCTTGCAAATGTGGCGTCAGGTGGAGAACTTTCGAGAATCATGCTGGCAATTAAGACGATTATGGCAGACCAGGATGCAGTGGAGACTCTGATCTTCGATGAGATTGATGTGGGAATCAGCGGCCGTACGGCACAGAAGGTGTCGGAGAAGATGGCTGTAATCGGCAGGAATCATCAGGTGATCTGCATCACACATCTTGCCCAGATTGCGGCTATGGCCAGCACCCATTTTCTGATTGAAAAAAAGGTAGGGAGCAGGGATACCACTACTACAATCCGCAGGCTTGACGAGGAGGAGGCAGTGAAAGAGCTTGCCAGAATCCTTGGAGGGGCAAAGATTACAAAAACAGTGCTTGAAAATGCCCGGGAGATGAAACAGCTTGCCATAAGGTTTATAGATGAATAAGAAAAAAGAGGACGTTATCTAATCTCATGATAACGTCCTCTTTTTTTACTTCAAAAGTGTGCAGTCTTTACTAGCTATAGCAGGCGTCAGTCCACTACACTGGACATAGAAAGAAAAGTAAAGAATATGTAACAGTGAAGGCATCTGAACTGCTACATGAATACGAAAGGAGACCAGAGTATGTACAGCAGAATATATGAGCCCGTTTCGGACCTGTCCGCCTATCTTGCGCGCATTGGAGCCGGACCGTGTGAAGCGGCAGATAAGGAGTACCTGGACCGTCTGATCAGCCTTCATCAGACACACATTCCATTTGAGAATCTCAGCATATATGATCTGGATGAGCCGGTCAGCATGGACACGGAGGATTTGTTTAACAAGCTTGTCAAAAGGGGAAGAGGAGGCTTCTGCTTCGAACTTAACGGTCTGTTCTGCCATCTGCTTAAGGGATGCGGATATGATGTGCAGGAAGCACGGGCGCGTGTTGTGATGGATCAGGTTTACGGAGGGCATGTACCGCCGGGAAACCACAGGATTGAACTTGTAAGGCTTGGCGGGAGGTATTACTTCTGTGACGTCGGCTTCGGAGGACCGTCGCCTTCAGGAGCCCTTCTTGTAGAGGACGGATATGAGGAAGAGATGGAAGGACGCAGGTTCCGCGTGGAGCGGATGGATGAGTACTGGTGGAGAATGGGCATGTGCAGGGAAGAGGGATTTGAACCGCTGATTGAATTTACACTGCAGCCCCAGGATCCGGTGGAATTCGCTCCCCTGGCAGGATATTATTCCACCACGCCGTTGTCAAAATTTGTGGCAAACAGAGTGCTGAACCTTCGGACTGAGAAGGGGCGCAAATCCATCTTCAATGATGTGTATACACTGGAAGAGGACGGAAAGGTGACGGAGACTGCTATCAGAGACAAGGAAGATCTGTGGAGAATCGTCAGGGAGGAATTCGGCATCAGAATCTGACTGCGTCGGGGAGTCATGCTTTTTCATGCAAGCGAAACGCATGACCTTTTGACGCTTGTATCATCATCATGACACTTGTATCATCATATAGAAAGGAACGGGACAGCGGTATGTTTTTGAATGGGAAAAAATTTTATATGGAGCTTCAGGGATATTATCAGAAAGAGAATTACGAAGGAGCAGAAAAGTACCTGGAGGAGAAATCAAGGGAACTTAAGTGCATGGTCATGCCGGCAGCCGGCCTTGGATGAGCATCCTGCCCGGATACTCAGGATGAGGATGGATTAACAAAGGAGACAAGAGAATGGCTGATTAACAGAAATCAGAGCATTGCGGTCGTAACCTATGAACAGGCCCGTCTTTTCCAGAATCGGGAAGAGTGGGCGCAGAGCATAAAAAAGTATAAGGATGCAAAAGCTTTAATGGAGCGTAATTTTATGACAGAACTAAGTATCTATGAGGCGCTTTTAAAGAATATGGAACTGATACAGACGCAGGAGGAAGGATAAAAGCTTATGGCAAGAGTAATTCTCGGGAAATATATTGGAGTTAAGATTCCGGAAGGGCTGACGGACAAGGAAAAGGAAGAGCATGTGATTGCGGATATCCTCTCCCGGTCCACCGTGAAGGTTTCCGAAAGGGATATCAATGACCGGGCCAGACGCATGGCGGAGGAATACGCCCTCAGGCTCACCCAGCAGGGGCTTTCCATTGAACAGTATTATGCAGCCTCCCACACGAATGAGAAAGAGCTGGTAAATAAGATGAAGGAACTGGCGAAAAAGCAGCTAAAGGGAAGGATGCTCCTTACGGCAATTGCAAAAAAAGAAGGGATTGCGGCCACAGAGGAGGATTTTGACCGGGAGATCGAAAAGCTGACGATCCGGTATCCCCTGGGGAGAGAAGAGGTAAAAAGAGTGATACAGGGCGAAGAGGCGAAGAGGCTGAGAGATGAGATTGCAGTAAAAAAGGCAATGGACTTTATATTGGAGCATACAGCGAAGTGAGGTGACGGAAGGGATGCATCCATATTATGATAACTGCGCCAGGGATGCGCTTGCCATGGCGGCGGAAGCGGCGAAGAGCATGGGACAGGTCACTGTGGGGACAGAGCACCTTCTGCTGGCGCTTACGAAGGAAAAGAGCGGCAATGTACATAAGCTTCTTATGCGGTACGGGCTGGACGAGCAGCTTGTGTCTGCCATGATTGAGGAATGGGTGCCTTCTACCGGACTTGTGATCGTACAGTCTGCCTGGAGCTATTCCATGGAAAGCACAAAGATCCTGGATCAGAGCCATAAGCTTGCCGTATGGTTTCAGGCAGAGTTTACCGGGGTGGAGCATATCCTGCTGGCGCTTCTTAAGGATGACACTGTAGGTGCGGCAAAGTTTTTTAAGGCAGCGCAGGTAAAGCCCTGGCTGGTCTATATGGATCTGATTACAGAGATGAAGCGCAGAAGAGTCGGAATTGCAAAAGAGGATCCCCGCCATTTAAAAACGTACCGGCGCACAGAACTTCTGGATCAGTTTGGCCGCGACCTTACAGAGATGGCCGCAGAAGGAGAATTAAGCCCACTGGTGGGGCGGGAGAGTGAAAGCAGGCGGCTCATCCAGGCACTGTGCTGCTGGGGAAAGAACAATCCTTGCCTGGTGGGAGAGCCCGGGGTCGGGAAGACGGCCATTGTCGAGGGCTTTGCCGCGGCGGTGGCGGAGGGCCGGGCGCCGCAGAAGCTTAAGGATAAGCGGGTGGTAGCCATCGACCTGGCAAGCGTTGTGGCCGGGAGCAGATACAGGGGAGATTTTGAAGAACGCCTGAAGCGGATTATACAGGAAATCACCGGGGCCGGAAATGTGATCCTCTTTATTGATGAGATCCATACCATTGTGGGAGCCGGCGGCACGGAAGGCGGCATTGACGCCGCAAATATTCTGAAGCCCTGCCTTGCCCGTGGTGAGATCCAGGTAATCGGCACCACTACGACGGAGGAGTACCGCAGATATATTGAGAAGGACGCGGCGCTGGAGCGCCGCTTCCAGCCAATCCGGGTGGAGGAGCCCTCCCAGGAGGAGAGTATCCGCATCCTGAATGGCGTGATCGGAAGGTATGAACACCATCATCATGTAGCCTTTACACAGGAGGCAGTGAGGGCGGCAGTGGAAATGTCCGGGCGGTATATTAATGACCGGTATCTGCCGGATAAGGCGCTTGACCTTGTGGACGAGACAGCGGCATCCGCTTATCTCGACCACCCGGAGCAGCCGGAGGATGGCGGGCATGTAAGCATCGGAACCGAAGAGATCGCGAATACCGTGTCCCAGTGGACGGGAATACCAGTTACCCAGGTCAATCAGGACGAGAGCACGCGCATGCTCCGGATGGGAAAAATATTAGGAGAGAAGATCATTGGTCAGAACCAGGCAGTGGAGGCTCTGGCAAGGGCAATGCGCAGAGTGCGCACAGGAATACAGAATCCGGACAGGCCCATAGGATCCTTTTTATTCCTGGGTCCTACCGGCGTGGGAAAAACAGAACTCAGCAAGGTACTGGCAGAATTTATGTTCGACAAAAAAGACGCTTTTATACGGCTTGACATGTCCGAATACATGGAGCCTCATTCCGTTGCGAAAATGATGGGCGCTCCTCCGGGATACATAGGATTTGAGGACGGCGGACAGCTCAGCGAGCGGGTGCGGAAGAATCCTTATGCGGTTGTTCTGTTCGATGAGATTGAAAAGGCCCATCCGGATGTGTTCAATGTCCTTCTGCAGGTGCTGGACGACGGGCATATGACGGACGCAAAAGGACGCAAGGTAAGCTTTAAAAATACCATACTGATCATGACTTCCAATGCGGGAATCCGGACAGGCGGCGCAGGCAGAAGACCCGGATTTAAGCCGGATGCCGGAGACGGGGAACGGAAAAATGAAGACATCAAATCAGAGATCCTCTCAGAGATCCGGCATGTATTCCGCCCGGAATTCCTAAACCGGATTGATGATGTGATCGTATTCAGACAGCTGAATGACCGGGACATGAAGGAGATTACAACCCTCCTGATCGGGGAGCTTGCCGGACGATGCGCCGACATGAATATCCAGATCCAGGTAAACGATGCCGTAAAGGAATACCTGGTGGAGAATCATGTGAATCTGGAATATGGGGCAAGACCCTTAAGACGTGCGGTCCAGTCGGAGCTGGAGGATATGATTGCAGAGGAGATATTAAAAGGGGAAATCAAACCAGGAGACCATGTCAGCATCTGGATGGAGGAAAAGATGATAAAGTTGGGGACGGGGCATTTTTAAAAATGCCCCGTCCCCTTTGGAAGAACGTACAGAAAAAAATAAAAATTATTTTGAATTATGTGCAATGTGTACTAACGGAGTCGTCTGCAGATGAATTATGATGTTAACAGAAAAAAGATAGAGGAGGAAATAATATGAACTCAAATGAAAGTAAAGTACAAGAGATTTTGAAACAACGCGGCATTGATACTGCAGTTATGGATGATGTTACAGAAGCTGACATTCCTGAGCCGTGTGACCGTTTTAAGAAGCTGCAGGAAATCTATTATGTACTGAAAGTATCTGCTGATATGGAGACGCCATACTGGTACAACAGACTCTGGTGGGAGAATGACGGTGATCTGCTTGAGGTGAGAAGGGCAAGAGCGGTTGCAGGCGGCTATGCACATACAACACCGACCATTCTTCCGTGGGAGAAGCTTGTTATGAACAAGACGAAGAATGTGCGTGGTGCATTCCCGTTCCCGTGGGTTACAGCAAGCTTTTTCAATGCCCAGGCAGAGGCACTTATGAACGAAGTGGATGCTCCGGCAGAGAGTGAGGCAGATGCTGTATCACAGGTAGGAGCAGGCGGCGGAAACGTGACAGAGAGCTATGGGGAGATTATCTGTCTTGCGAAAAAGTTTGGTATGAGAAAAGAGGATATTCCGGTACTCGTAAAAGTATCAAAGCCATGGGACGAGGTATCTGTTGAAGCTCTCAGTACAACCTACGCAAAGATGCTTCCGGGATATGACCAGTTCGAGAGAATTATGGACAGTGTTGTCTGTATGTTTGATTCCTACGCGATTCCACAGGGACGTGAGGTTATGAACTATTATCTGCCTCTGCAGTATGGTTTTGACGGCATCATGAAGATCTGTGATGAGAAGATCGCAGAGTACATGGGCGAGGCAGGGGACGACGGACTTCTTGGCATGAGCCGCGGCTACTACTACGCAGCTATGAAAGAGGTTGCAAAGGGATTAAGCCAGTGGTGTCAGAACTATGCAGATAAGGCAAAGGATCTTGCAGCACGCGAGTCTGATCCGGAATTCAAGAAGAACTACGAGGAGATCGCAGAGGTTATGGGCAACATTGCTCACAAAGCTCCATCTTCCTTCCGTGAAGCACTTCAGATGACACTCTGCCTCCACTATGGCGTCGTAAATGAGGACCCGCAGTCAGGACAGTCTATCGGGCGTCTCGGGCAGGTTCTCCAGCCGTTCTATGAGAAAGACATCCAGGACGGAGTTATGACAGATGAAGATGTGATTGAACTTCTTGAGCTTTACAGATTAAAGATTACATGTATAGAGTGTTTCGCATCTGCCGGCGTATCCGGCGGCGTTCTCTCCGGAAATACATTTAACAACCTGTCCATGGGCGGTCTTGGATATGACGGACTTACTGCGGTTACCCCGCTTGAGTACTTAATCGTAGAAGCCGGTATGAGAGCAAAGACTCCGCAGCCGACACTGAGTGTTCTCTATGATGAGAAGACACCGGAAGACTTCCTTATGAAGTGTGCGCGCTGTACAAAGCTTGGTATGGGATATCCTGCATGGATGAACAATCAGGGCGGTATGAATTTCATGATGAGACAGTACGGTCCGGAAGGAATGGATGTTGTGGACGCAAGGGCATGGTGTCTAGGCGGATGTCTGGAGTCCTCTCCAGGAACCTTCTCACCGCTTAAGTACAATGGAAAAACAACTATGGTTCCTGGCGGAGCATCACCTACATGTGGTACTGGAATCCACTTTATTGCGCTGCCGAAGGTTCTTGAGCTGGTACTTACAAATGGTGTTGACGAGAGAACCGGCAAGATGGTATTCCCGCCGCACAATCAGAAGATTGACTCCTACGAGAAGATGATGGATCTGTGGAAGGAATATCTGGATGTTACATGTCAGATTGTAAATAAAGTAAATAATCTTCAGATGGATATCTGGAGAAAATACAATATGCCGGCAGTAGCTTCCCTGCTAAAGGGCGGATTCCTTACAAACGGTCAGCATATCGGCCAGATGGGAGCAAAATACAACGCAACGATCAACTTCGAGTCCTGCGGTACGGTTACATTTATCAATACGCTTGCTTCTCTTAAGAAGAATGTATTTGACGACAAGACCTTTACTCTGGATGAGATGGTAGACGCAATGCTGAATAACTTTGGCTTTAAGACCTCTTATGAGACAGGCGTATTCTCACCTGATTACAGAGAGAGTACCGAAGACGCGCCGAAGTATGAAAAGATATTTGCAGCCTGTCTGAATGCACCGAAGTTCGGAAATGCGATTCCATATGTTGACCAGCTTCTGGTAGAGTATGAGAATTATATGGTTCCATATGTACATTCTATCCACTCATACTATGGAAAGCCACTTTACATGTGCCAGATCTCTGTATCAACACATGGCCCACAGGGATTTGTCACACTTGCAAGAGCAGACGGCACCTTGTCAGGAACAACCTACTCCGATGGTTCTGTATCCGCGGCAGCAGGAACAGACAAGAATGGTCTGTATGCAATCTTTGAGTCAGCGACAGTATACGATCACTCCGTATGTCAGAATGCACAGATGAACCTGAAGATTCATCCGACAGCTGTAAAGGGTCTGAACGGAACGAGGAAGCTGTTAGACGTAATCCGTGCTTATATGAGAAAGGGCGGATTCCATGTACAGTTCAATATCGTGGGTTCCGAGACTCTGAGAGATGCACAGAAGAAGCCGGAAGCATACCGCGACCTGATGGTACGTGTTGCCGGATTTACCCAGTACTGGTGTGAGATCGGTAAGGCGATCCAGGATGAGGTTATCTACAGAACCCAGTATGATGAGGCGTAAACCGACAGAAGCGATCTGAATAAAAAACAATGTGCGGCAGCGGTGGGGACACCAGGCGTCTGCCGCACATAAACGAAAAAGATGGAGGGAAAATCATGAAACATAACGAATGTGTGAATTATATAAATCTTGACTGTGAAAAAGGTATGTGCGCACTGTCCAAGGTAATCGTTCCGATTGACGGAGAGGGAAGCCAGGCATGTCCGAAATTTGAAGCAGCGCCAATGTGCGGGAACTGCCAGAACTTCTGTGGTGCAGATAAATACGGAATCGGAACCTGTAAAGGTTTCAAAAAAGAGAACTGGGCTTATGCTACATGCGGAGCATTTGCCTGTGAAAATTACAAAAAATAAGGAACAGGAATTATGGATAAGAAAGGTTTAATATTTGATATACAAAGCTTTTCTGTGCATGATGGACCGGGGTGCAGGACGAACGTGTTTTTTGTCGGATGCCCTCTGACGTGCAGATGGTGCGCGAATCCGGAGAGCTGGAAGAGAAAAAAACACATCATGTTTGCCGAGAGCGTATGCAAATACGACAAGGGCTGCGGGGCATGCAGGAATGTGTGTCCCCACGGCGCCCTTACATTCGAAGAGAGCGGAAGGCCGAAGGTGAATTTTGCGGTCTGTGATGACTGTGAAAGCTTTGAGTGCGTCAGCATATGCCCCAATAATTCATTAAAGCAGTGTGTGAAAGAGTACACGGTTGATGAGCTCATGAAGGTTCTAAGACGGGATTTTAATAACTGGGGTTCGGAAGGCGGCGTAACATTTTCAGGCGGAGATCCGCTGATGCATCATGAATTTCTGTATGAGGTGCTTCAGAGGTGCAAGGACGCACAGATACATACAGCCATTGAGACCAGTGGATTTGCATCGGAAGAAAATTTCTTAAAGGTGATGAAAAATATCAATTTTGCGTTTATTGATGTGAAGAATATGGATGCAGAGGCGCATAAATGGGGAACCGGAGTCGGCAATGAGCTGATCCTGTCCAATATTGAAGCGCTGAAAAAATCTTCCTGGAGGGGAAGACTGGTGCTTCGCCAGCCTACGATTCACGAATACAATGACAGTGATGAAAACGCCATGAAGGTGATTGAATTCATGAAACGCCTTGATCTTTTTGAGATCAATCTTCTGAAGTTCCATCGTATGGGCACATCAAAATGGGAACAGCTCGGGAAAAAGTATGAATACACGGATCACGGCGATATGACAGATGAGCGTATGAAGGAGCTGCAGCAGCTTTATCTTGACCATGATATCGCATGCTATATCGGAGATGATACACCTTTCTAAATACAGATTATAAAAGGAAAAATGGAGGGGCTTAGCATGAAAAACGCGAAACCAGGGAATATTGTAAAACAGTTTATATGCTATGTGATGGGGCTTTTGGTTATCACGATCGGTATTAATATATCTAAGATGTCAGCGCTGGGTATCTCACCGGTAAGCTCGATTCCCAGGGCATGTGAGCAGATCTGGGGATTTACACTGGGGACGACGACATTTATCATTTACATTATTCTGGTAGTATTGCAGATTGTTATTTTGCGTAAGGACTTTAAGATTATTAACGTACTTGGTATTGTACTGACAATGGTATTTAGTGTTATGATTGACTTTACCGGTACGGATCCGAATGCGTTCGGACATTTGCTGCTGGATTTTCCAAGACCGGGAAGCTATGTGATGAAGCTGGTTTATCTAGTAGTCAGTGTCTTGATTATCGGTATCGGCGTATTCCTGTACCTGCGTCCAAAGTGGGTTCCAATGCCCGCAGAGGGACTGGCAGGAGCGATCGCTCAGGTTTCAGGAAAAGCATTCGGTGATTGTAAGACAATTGTTGACACAAGCATGATTGTGGTAGCTCTGGTTTTGCAGTTGATCTTTCTTGGAGGCTTAAGTTCATTTACGGGTGACGGCGTTGTTGTCCGTGAGGGAACAATTGTAGCGGCGATTTTTGTAGGACAGGTTGTGAAATTCCTTGGTAAGAACCTGGGAGGTAAGGTTGACGGCTGGCTGCATGCAGGAGAAGAAAAGGCATAACAGCGGGAAGCAAAAAACGTTAGAAATGGCAGCAGAAAAAGGAAAACGGAGGATAAATTCATGAAGGCAAGATTTACACCAAGCCTGATTACAGGCAATGAGATGATAGATTCCCATCATAAGGAGCTGATTAAGCGCGCGAATGACTTGTTTGAGGCGCTTGAGGGCAGACAGAGCAAGGAAAAGGTACTTGAGACACTAGGATTCCTCGCTGATTATACAACATACCACTTCCAGGCAGAGGAAAAGCTGATGGAGGAGGCAAAGTATCCGAAATATGAGGAGCATAAGGGATATCACAAGGCTCTGATCGAGGTGGTTGCCGGACTTCAGGAGAAGCTTGAAAAAGAGGGGCCGACAGAAGAGTTTGAAAAGGAAGTAAATGATAAGGTTGTAGACTGGCTCTATACCCACATTAAGGGATGCGACCATGAAGTAGCAGAATACAAAAATGTAAGAAGTCAGATGGACAACATGTTGTGATTTAGGAGTGTGAGAGTGCGCAGCACGGAACAATCCGTTTATCAGAAGCGTCAAAATAGATTTTTGATGTTTGCCTCAGGCGGTATGATTCAAAAAGAAAAAAGGGTCATACCGCCTTTTTTAGGGATGAAGTTCCCTATGGCATATTCTGTTTTATAAAGGGTAACAGATAAACACGAATCAGCAGGGGGCTGGAATAATATGAATCAGACAAGAGAACTTGAACTGGAAATAAAAGGAATTGAACTGTCCCGGGAATTTTATATAAGAATTGGAAAGCCTGTGTTAGAGGAGTTGTTTCCAGAGTATATGGAGAAGGCGGCAGTAGGACTGGTTGGAGAGGGATCAGAATGCTACGGCTTTGACGACATCCTCTCAACGGATCACGACTATGGCCCGGGGTTCTGTGTGTGGCTAGACAGAGAGGATTATCATAAGGCAGGTGAAAGGATGAATCAGATCTACGAGGCTCTGCCGCGCGAGTACAGGGGAATCGCGGAGAGACTGACCAGGGTGGAATCAGCCGGAAGGAGGGGAATTTTGGAGATTGATGCATTTTACAGAAAATTCCTCGGCAGTGACAGACTTCCAGGGAACCTTCGCGAGTGGCTCGTTATACCAGAGCACTATCTGGCAGTGGCAACAAACGGAGAGGTATTCGAGGACCGCCTGGGCCGCTTTTCAAAGATAAGGGAAAGTCTTCTTTCCTATTATCCGGAGGATGTGCGTCTAAAGAAGATTGCCGCAAGGGCGATTACCATGGCACATTCGGGACAATGTAATTATAACCGCATGATGCAGAGACACGATACGGTGTCAGCAGTGCTTGCCCTGGGCGAATTTGTGAAGGCGGCTCTTTCCATGGTGTATCTGTTAAACAAAAAGTATGCACCCTATTATAAATGGATGTGGAGAGGACTGGAAAAGGTAGAAAGGCTCACTCCTGTGAGAGAACGGCTCAAAGAGATTACTGAAACCGGACCGGACAGGCGCTGCTGGTATGGAGAAGATATCCAGAGATTCCGCTTCGAGCTTAACCGGACCGACCGGGTTGTAAGACTGATTGAGGAGATTTCCGGGCTGATTATTGATGAGATGAAACGGCAGGGGATCAGCAGCAGCACTTCAGATTATCTGGAGGAGCACGGATACGCGGCATTGCATCGTATACAGGATGAGACCATAAGGGCGCTTCCCATTATGGCGGCATAGGAGGACGAAAAGGATGAGGTACTGGATAGAAAAGATTATTGAGGAGGAATGGCGTCAGTTTCAGCTTGTGAATAACAGGGGAGGACGGACTTCCTGCCAGGACAATCCGGAGGAATTTTGGATCATGAGAATGAGTCAGTTTCTCACATGGCCGGGAGAGCTGGCCGGCAGCTATTACGCAGATCTTCTCCAGGCCGCAGAGAAAGGACGCAATCTCATCTTTGAGAAATATGCATATATGATGAGGGATACGGATCCCGTCCATTACAGGGAACTTGAACCGGTACTGCCGAAAATACCAGAGTCAGTGCAGAAGCGGATTGAACGGATTGTAAAGATTCAGATGAAATGGGCGGAGGAGTTCCGGGAGCGTTATCCGGCGTATTCGTCAGTCGGCCGTCCGGTCTATGCGAAGGAGGCGGCTGCTTATGAGACGTCTTCGGAAACCTATCTTCGGGGAGAGCTTCTCTCCTACGGGGAGGAGACCGTTCGCATGTATGAGGCCTTTATAGAAGACTGTCTAGTAAAAAAAGTTAATCTGACTTATGAGGTGAGAAGAAATATGGCAGAAATGTATGGATATCCTTCGGTGGAATTGCTCGAAAAAAGTATGAATTATTGACGAATTTTGGTGAAACCGTGCAAAGTTTACTATATAATATTAAGACATAAATGATATAATTCGAAAATAAGAGGTTAATAAAAGCAGCTGTAAAGACACTGGACGTAACAGGACAGCTTGTCTGAACTGTTGCCACTGGACAGCTGTGGGAAATGAAGGAGTGTGTGGCAGAGAGGAGGACAGACATGAAAATTCATCAAATTGCTATTTATGAGTCTATTGAGGGTTATCTTGACCGTATTCCGGTTGTTTTGGTGAATAAGGGAGAATATGTTGCAAAAAAAGAAGACGGAAATACAGGACGGAAGTATTATATTCTCAATGGAAGAACAAGAGTTCTCAAGAATCTGGATGGCAGGACATTCTGTGTCGATGAGATTGGGGAGGATGAATTCACAGGGGGCTTAAGCCGGGTACACAACCAGGAGCTTATGTGTGATGTTCTTGCCATGGAAGATACGGTTCTATTGGAGCTGGAGGATATGGTTTTCGAGGAACTGTTAAAGGATCCGCGGTTTGCCAGGATCTTTTTCCATAAGACGAGCCAGAGAGTGTACAAGATGTATAAGCGTATGCTTCTGAATGCAATGTTCAGTCAGACGGAAATACTGGCTGCCTATATTCTCAGAAATCAGAAAGACGGGAGATGTGTCTGTCCAAATATGAATGTATTGTGTGAAGATCTGGGATTCAGCCGGAGAAATCTTTACAATGCAATGAATAATATTATCAAATCTGGAGAAATAGAAAAAAAAGGACGTAATCTGTATATCATAGAAAATGAAGCTTTAATGGAAAGAGGAATGCATGTTTTTGATTACATAGCTTAGACATATCTGTCTGCGGGCATAAGATTAAGGGGGAAAATCGAAGTCGTGGGAGATAAAGAACGGATTGAAACATTAGAGATATATAAGTTTATTAAAGATTATTTACCGCTGGTTCCGATCCTGAAGCTTAAGAAGGGACAGTATCTTTTTAGGGCGGATTATAAGGATCCCACATTGTTTTACATTGTATCAGGCGTCATAAAGGTAGAAACCGTATCCTACAATGGTAAAAAGATGATTGTGGATATTGTGGGAAGGAATGAATTTATGGGAGCCATAAGCTCCGTACACAATGCGGATTTCCAATGTTCCGGTATTGCAACCACTTCTATGACAGTTCTTGCGTTAAAGAGATCACTTTTGGATGAACTGATGCAGTCAGACGAATTTTCTGCTTTTTTCTATCAGAAAACAAGCAAAAGGGTCTATATGATGTACAAGAAGATTCTTGCAAAGAGCCTGTTCAGTCTGAGGGAGATTTTTGCAAATTATATTCTGGAAAATTCAGAGGGAGATATTTTTAATTTTGTCAGTATGTATGACATGTGTGATAACCTGGGTGCAAGCAGGAGGGGACTTTATAATATACTTTATCAGTTTGAGGATGAGGGACTTATTGAAAAGACGGAGGAGGTGTGGCGGATTCTTGACTGGCAGGGAATCATCCGGGAAGCGAGACAGGTGCTTGATTTTATGGGAGAGGAAGATTGATCTGCACGCCCTGCTTTGTGGTGTCAGATGCTTCGAAATCGGCCGGCACAGGCCACATCCTGATTTTGGAATGGCTTCTCCACAAATTAGATGCACATCTTGCGGAAAGCAGTTTTTGGACAGCCTGCCGGGGGATGTGCATTCGCGTCAAGAGGAGTGAAATTATGAGTTTTTTGATATTATTTATTTTATGGATTATGTGGAACGGGAAGTTTACGGTGGAGATAGGCATGCTGGGACTTGTGATTTGCGCCGCTTTGTATTTGTTTATTAGTAGATTTATGGGATACAGCCTGCGTACGGAGCGGGAAGCGCTTAAATGTCTGGGGAAGGCGGCCAGGTATCTGCTGTTTCTCCTGGCTGAGATCATAAAGGCAAACCTGGATGTTGCGAAGATGATTCTTGCGTATGATATAGAACCAGAGCCGGTTCTTGCAAGATTTAACACGGATCTGCACACAGAGACAGGGCGGGTGCTCCTGGCGAATTCCATTACCCTGACCCCCGGAACTCTGACGGTGTATCTTCATAACGGGGAGTATCTGGTCCACTGTCTGGATGAGGGGTTTGCAGAAGGGATGGAGCAGTCGGAATTTATAGAGAGAATCCGTGGGATGGAGCAGCTGGAGCAGACACGGGATTCTCTGGCTGTTTCCTGCAGATTCGTACAGGAAAGGAGAAAAAGATGATTCATAACTTTCTGCTGATTGTACTGGGAGTGTTGTCTGTCATGAGCCTCCTGTGCCTCTTGAGACTTGTGCTGGGGCCGGCAGCCGCGGACAGGCTTCTGGCCGTAAATATGCTGGGCGGAATGGTAATCTCCGCCATCGCTGTGCTGTCATTACTTCTTAAGGAAGCATATCTTTTGGACATCAGCTTCATCTATGCCCTCATTAGTTTTCTGGCAGTGGTGGTGCTGGCACAGATCTATATCGGGGCATCCCGTATGCGGTATAGACATCCGAAAGACAGCACTGCAGGGAAGAAATTTATGGACACAGTGTCATCCCGCATGCAGTCCGGATATTCGGAAGACAATCCTGCTGGGAAAGAAACTCCGGACATAGCGGCATCTGGAAAAGAAGACGGTTTGAATCAATGGAACACAGCAGGAGAGGAGGGCA
>Ga0137306_101526_pt1 | contig 23072 bp, 21 predicted proteins | sample Inofroosms_March_FD_97187 | JGI IMG/M metagenome (GOLD analysis project Ga0137306, IMG submission 97187) | Mouse cecal microbial communities from Vienna, Austria - N-Acetylneuraminic and N-Acetylglucosamine D2O microcosms_March | ecosystem: Host-associated > Mammals > Digestive system > Large...
AGTGGTTATTGCGGATCGGAATAGGGGCGGCTGTGCTTGGAGCCTGTTTTACGGTTCTTGACAAGGGGACTGCGCTGAGACTTATGATGAATCCGAATGTTAAGAAGATTATATGGATGCCTGGTTGGGAGTTTGGTGCGGATCAGGATAATGAGTGGGTAACATCATCTTGTTATGGATTGGGGGAAATTATATTTGGAGATAGGACTTATGGAAAGGATGGTAAAAAAATAGACGGGGATATAACAAGAAGATGTATGGACACAGATATGACGGCAGTTTTTAATGAAAGAAAACAGACAGTTACCTTTTATAATCGAGATGGAAAAGAGCAGGAAACTATTCATATGGATGGGGAGAATATATCCTGGATTGGATGGAATATTTATTTTGAGAGCGGGCTGATACAGGTCGCTATGAAGAATAATGAAGAAAAAATTTTAAATTTCCGCACAAATCAAGTATATGATTATAATCCTTATGAGCCTATTGAATATCAGATAAGTGATGGATACATCAGGGTTAGAAAAAACGGATTATACGGATATCTTGATATAAATGGAAATGAAAGGATTGCACCTAAATATGACAGAGCAGGTCTATTTAAAAATGGACTGGCTAAAGTACAGAAAGCAGATGGATCAAGGGTAATGATTGATAAAAATGATACAGAGATATATTTCGAAGGACTAATGAATGAGTTATATGACTATGACGACCAGCTTATTAGGGTAAAAGACGGATTTGTAGATCACGAGGGAAATTATATAGTTAGACTAGAAGAGTATGGCGAGGATGTGTCTAGTCAGCTTTTGTCTCATTCACGGATATTGGTGGAAGGGGAGGAAATGATCTGCGTTTTGAATGCCGATGGTACAGAAGTGTATCATTCTGGAAAAAATTTGGATGGCGGTTATATCTATGACGGTTTTGAAAAAAACCAAAATGGGAATGTTTTATTAAAATACTACATGGACCCTGATAATCCTGAGGATAGTAACGGCAAATATACGATACTTTCACAAAGCGGTGAACCAATTGTGGAATATGCGAATAGAGCCAGGGGTGGATCTAGTATGAAATATGTTGATGGTAATGAATGGATCGCTGTTTTTGAAGATGACAGATTGGTACCCACTGGGATAGAAGGGGATTTGGATGTACAGGTGAAATTGGCGAATAATGGTACAACGTCAGATTTGCACCCGCTTGTTCTGATGACCCAGGATTCTACGCATATTATTAGTGAATCTGGCGAGAAGTTTGTGATTGAGGGTGCCCATGACGAACTAGAATATTATGAAGGAGAGGGAGGAGAGATTTTTGTTGCTGGCACCTATAGATCCCCAAGCGGCCTTTATAGTTCAAAAAAGGGACAGATTTTACCAGCAGGGTGTAGAGTAGAAATGGCGTCCCCTCAACTTCTTTGTGTAGAAAATACCCTGTTGGGGAAGGGATGGGCGTATGTAGTGGTTTTGAAATAGAAACATCAGGAAAGGAGCAGTATGTTTTGTAGACATTGCGGCGCGCGGATTCCTTCAGGAAGTAACTATTGCCCTGGCTGTGGGGCGAGGAATGATGATTCGGATAAATCTCCAGAATATCATATTCTGATGAAGGCGGCAGAGAGAAGACGGCTGCTGGCAGTAATCGGAGTGGCTATGCTGCTTGGCATATGCGTATTTGGAAGAAGCTGCCTGGCAGAACAAAAAAGCCATACGAACAGTTCCGGTTTTGCAAAGGAAGCTTCAATGGCAGAGCAGGAAGCGCCGTCGATTATAGGAGTCTGGAAATGTGAGCAGGGAGAGGTCACATTTATGGAAAACGGGAATATGATGCTGGGAAAAGACGGGATTGTGCTGGGCGGCGGCTGGGTGCAGTATGAGATTGTGGACGAAGAGACATTGTACATATCAGGAGGCGACCTTCCTGTGGGAATGAACATTGAGTACACACTGTCTGACGGCTATCTGGCGTTAAAAATGAATGGCGGGGCAGTGATGTTCACAAAAGAATAGAGAGGGGACATATATGGAGGATTTTCGTGAAGTAATTGAATTTGTAAAAAAGGTGAGGAGAGAAACCTCTGACAGCGGGTGTGCCTGTGAGACGATACTGCTGAAAGACGGCAGAATGGAGATATTTAAACTAAGTCATGCCGTAACGGTGAATTTTATCTTTACCACAGGCGGTAGGGAATCTATCGTACAGATTGAGGAGAGGGCGGATAACAGAATCGCGGTATATCCTCCCAATGGGGCCGAGAGGTCCGTTGAGGCATGCTATTACAGCGTAAACGATAGTTTGGAGCTTTTGAAGAATCTGAAAGCAGAACAAGAACTGATCGATATGCTGATCGGCAGCTTAAACGCCCTTCATGAAAGATCATAAAGCAATCCTTTGTGGATGGAACGCACTCTGGACATACGATTGTCTGGAGTGTTTTTTATTTGCTTTTGGAAGGAGAGCCGTATGCATCAATAGAAACAAATAAATATAAAAATAATAATTTTGTCCCAAATCTATATTATTTTGTCCCAATATATGATATAATAGGAAGCACACTGATGCGTGTGTAAGTCTGCAGCCTGACGGTTGGAGACAAACTATAATTATAAAAAAGTACATGGAGGTGTACTCTCGTGAAAAAGCAGAATGTATTAAACCTAATAAAGTATCACGTTGAGAGAAATGAAAATGCCTTCAGAAATGAGGCTGTAAGCATAGCAAGATATTTTGATGCCATTGGTGATGATCAGCTGGCTGAATATATAATGGGGCTAATCGCGGAATCAAATTTATATGCTCCCCAGGCCAGTGATTATGAAAGTGAGCTTCTAAAGCAGATAGACACCATAGAATTACATTCGCTGAATCTTCCCACAGAAATATCCAATGATATAAAGGGGATTATCAATGCGGTTAATCATAATATCGGAATTAATAAATTTCTGTTTGAGGGATTGCCGGGAAGCGGAAAGACCGAGGCTGTAAAACACATAGCAAAACTGCTTGGCCGGACATTGTACTGTGTTGATTTTGACAATTTAATTGACAGTAAACTGGGTCAGACAAATAAAAATATTGCCAGTGTTTTTTTAGAGATAAATAAGATCCCATATCCCAGCAGAGTCGTTGTCTTGTTTGATGAAATAGACGTGATAGCCCTGGACAGGGTAAACAGAAACGATGTGCGCGAGATGGGACGGGTTACCTCAACGATCTTAAGAGAGCTTGACAGACTGACAGACTTGAATAAAGAAATTGTGATCATAGCGACAACCAATCTGTACTCTAACTTTGACAAAGCATTGATCAGACGTTTTGACGCGGTGATTAATTTTGACAGATACAGAAAAGAGGATCTGATGGAAGTTGCCGAACATTACTTTTTATCTTTTATTAAAAACTTTAAAGGCGTTCCAAAGGATACCAGATTATTGAGAAAGATCTTAAAGACGGCAGATGCGTTACCTTATCCGGGGGAATTGAAGAATATCATAAAAACTTCTCTGGCGTTCAGCGATGCCAATGTTGAGTATGACTATTTGAGAAGGCTTTATACCAGCCTGATCGGCAATATCGAACAGATGGATATCGAACAGCTTCACGGGCAGGGGTTTACGGTCAGAGAGATAGAGAAACTAAAAGGAGAATCAAAAAGCGCCGTATCCAGGAGATTGAATAAGGAGGAAGAGGATGAATGATGTACTGGAACTAAAGGGAAAGAGATTTGTTCAGGCTTCAAAGGCCGGCAGTGGCGGGCCTTCCATGAACAGTAAGAAGACCGTGACAAGTGAACAGCTATTTCAACTGCGGGAACAGATAAACCGGATCAGAAAATTCTGGCAGCAGGAGAAAAGAACTTTTGATGGTATCCTGATCAGTGTTTATTATAATAAAATAGTGGCTAAGAGCAATCGGATCGCAGGTCTGTTTAGAGGAAAGGATTCCAACTATGCGGTTGTCGGCGCTAAGTTTAACGGAGAAAAGACGAAACATATTATTACGTACTTTCTTGATATGGAAGATTTAGACAAAAGTATGGAATTGCTTTTAAGAGCCAATGATGTGATCAGGTCAAGATTTCCAAATGGAATTGATAAGACAGCTTTTGATAATAGAGAGATAATGGACAGGATTCCGTTTGAACGATTTTTGATTACAAAGTCTGTGTTCAGGCAGGTAATTGCGGATGTTTCATATATAGACAGTTTTGAAGTGGAGATGGCAATGCGGCAGTTAAGGCAAAGTATCATTACGTTGTACAATACCCGAACAGATACGAAGATGCTGTTTAAAGATTTGGGGATTGATCTTTTAAATAGCAGGATACTGGATAACCAGACCGTATTTTTGGATGAAGACCAGTTACAGATTCTGTTTGAAAAGGCTCCATATCTTGTAGCTATGGCAACGGAAGACTTACTGGAATTGTCGCCTGCGGACTTTATTGAAGAATATCAGCAGGGAACTCTTTATATGCCCTCTCCGACCATAGAGCCTGTAATTGGAGTGATCGATACTTTATTCGATAAACGGGTTTATTTTGGAGAGTGGGTGGAATATCACGATATGGTTGACGACAATCTTCCTAAAACATCTGATGATTACCGTCATGGTACTGCGGTAGATTCCATTATTGTAGATGGAGCAAGGCTGAACCCCTGGCTTGACGACGGATGCGGCAGATTCAGAGTGCGCCATTTCGGAGTTGCCGTAGGCTCAAGATTTTCTTCTTTTACAATTACGAAACAGATAAAAGAAATCGTGGCAGGTAACAGGGATATAAAAGTTTGGAATATTTCTCTTGGCAGTAATCAGGAGATTAATGATAACTTTATTTCCGCGGAAGCTGCCGTATTGGATACGATCCAATATGAAAATGATGTTATTTTTGTTGTGGCGGGGACAAATAAGCCCAGCGCTGATGTGATAAAAATAGGTTCCCCTGCGGATTCCATAAACAGTATGATAGTGAATGCAGTGACAAAAAGCGGTTTATCAACCAAATACGCCAGGAGAGGATTGGCGTTATCTTTTTTTGCTAAGCCGGATGTCAGTTATTATGGCGGAAGTGAGGAACAGTATATCAGGGTTTGTGAACCACTGGGAGAGGCTAACGTTGCCGGAACCTCATTTGCGGCTCCCTGGATCGCGCGAAAGCTGTCCTATCTGATTGATATTTTAGGGCTGAGCAGAGAAGGGGCAAAAGCCATGGTTATAGATGCCGCAAGGGGATGGAATGAGAGACCGACACCGGAAGAAGTCGCTTTGTATGGCCATGGCATCGTGCCTGTTAAGATTGATGATATTGTCCATACAAGAGAGGATGAGATTAAATTTCTGGTATACGATATCAGTGAGAACTGGAACGCTTATAATTATTATTTTCCGATTCCAATGAAAGACGATAAATATCCATATATCGCAAGAGCAACTATGTGTTATTTTCCCATGTGTGACAGGACGCAGGGAGTTGATTATACAAACACGGAGCTTAACCTGCATTTTGGCAGGATCAATAATAAGGGAAAGATTGAGGACATTAAAGGAGATAAGCAGAATCAGGATGACGCGTTGGGCGGCGAACGATATTTCCTTTTGGAGGGGGAAGCAAGAGAACGGTTCAGAAAATGGGATAACGTAAAATATATTGCGGAAAGGCCCAAGGACAGAATGAGGCCTAAAAGGTCCTATGACAATAAAAACTGGGGAATGGAGGTTAAAACCAATAACCGGTTAGATCCAAGAGACGGTATGGGGATCCGTTTTGGCGTTGTAGTTACTTTAAAGGAGATTAATGGTGTTAACAGGATTGATGAGTTTATCAGGAGCTGTACGTTAAATGGGTGGCTGGTAAATAAGATTGACGTTCAGACGAGGATTGACATTAACAGGAAGGTTAATGAGGAGATTGAGTTTGAGTAGTGGGAAAGATTCAATTTTGATTTCGATTCCTATTGTATTTACAGACTCCCCATGATATAATACCCCATAAACAACCTGAGAAATCTTGTTGACACTGTGCTATGGTATTAAGAATATGATAGACTACCGCAAGGGCGTTATAACAGGAGGATGGATATGACAGAGGCGAAGATGGTGATGGATAATTTCATGAAGAAGCTGTCCGCGGATTCGTACAGAAAAGAGAACCAGCCCAACAACGGTCCGGAGATCAATCTGGATTTTATTGACAGGCAGCTGATGTCATATTCCAAACTGTTAAGATCCGGAGTCATCGGGAAGGCGCTGGGGGAGCGGGGGTGATAGGTTTATGTTAAAGACGAAGCAGGAACAGCAGAAGTTTTGCAGGGAATTTAACATATCAGAGGAGCGGTTTCGAGATTCCCGTCTGACATGGGAGGAACTGGAAGAGATTGCGGACGATTTTAAGCCAAAACGGAATGAACACCAGAACACGGTAAAGCGGTATGCGGAGGAGATCCAGAAGTGTTCGGATGTTCATTCTTTAAGTTACAGGGTTAAAAGCACCAGTCATCTGGTAGAGAAGATCATAAGAAAGAACGGGGAGTATCTGGATCGGGGAGAGTCTCTGTCCAGGGAAAACTATGAGAAGTATATAACAGACCTGATGGGAATCCGGATCCTGCTGCTGTTTAAGTCGGACTGGCTTCTGGTACATGACTACCTGATGGAGCGGTACAAAGATATTCTTATGGACCCGCCATTCGCCTATATCCGCAAGGGGGATGACGACAGTTTGTACCGGGGAAAGGTTGAGATCCGGGACAATAAGCAGTACCGGTCGGTCCACTATGTAATCCGCGCGGATAACGGCTTGGGGATCGAGATTCAGGTGCGCACCCTGTATGAGGAGGCGTGGAGTGAGATTGACCACAAGCTGCGCTACCCCTATAATCTGCAGTCGGAGATGTTAAAAAATTATACGGATATTATGAACAGGCTTACAGGCCTGGGCGATGAGATGGGAACCTTTATCAATGACTATATTCACAGTTTCCAGGAGACTCTGTTTTCCGGAGTTTCCGATGACAATGAGGTGTATCAGTTTATCCTTGAGAAGATGGAGGACTGTGACAATGAGGAGATCAAGCAGGCTGTCATTGATAAGATTAAACAGGCGGAGAATTACCGTGAGGTAAAGAAGATGTCAGACCTGGCAGAACAGGTTTTAAAATACAGATAGCAGGAGAGGTACATGGATAAAGAGGAAGCAAGGAGACTTAAGGAAGAGCTGAACGAATCTTTTTCCGACGAATATATAAATAACGCGGGATTGCTGCTTCACAGGCTGGCAGAGGCGTTTTACAGAGAAAATGACCTGGAAGGCCATGTCAACTATGTAAAGTTTATCGCCTATACGGCTTCGTGGTGTCTGAAAAGAAAGCCGTTTCAACTGATAGAGGGGTGTGATGAAAAGTATCTGTATGTAAATGAGACATTTGCCCTGTCTTTGCTTTTGCAGGCCAGCGGATGTTTGGATGAGACTATAAAACGAATTTAGGTCAATAGCCTGAACTTACCTTTCCATCCAGCCGCTCCCATCCATCCCCCGAAGCCTCTCATAAAACTGCGCGTAAAAATCCCCGCTGACATCATAAGGCATCAGAAAGAACCGCCGCAGAATTTCCATATTCACAGCCTTTGCCCATTCCACATCCCCCTCTGTCAGAGGCTTCTGAAGATCCTTCAAAAAATAATGCCAGTCACAGATAAACGTCTCATACCGCTTAAAATCCGGCAAGCCGATCCATTTTTGCACCTTCACCTTGGTTCGGTTCTGTTTTTTGCATTCTTTCGTCTGCAGAAAATAGGAAAAAGAGCGGTTCTCATAAAAACGTCCCAAAGGAAACAGCCTGCAGAAGCCGGGGCGGAAGCTGTGGATGGAACAGCGGCCGCTTTCGTTTAAAAACGGACAGCAGTTCGTGTTCCCGGCCATCTTAATATGGGGCAGTATGACGCCGTCCACTACCCCTAAGTCAATCTGGTGGTACAGAAGGCCGGCAGCAGGGGTTTGAAGTCCCTTTGTCAGGCAGTAGATGTCAAACGGGTCCAGGATAATGGTGTCAGCCATGCTCTCACAGCAGGCGGAGCAGCCCTGGCAGTCGCCACAGCCGGCTTTTACCAGGTCATTGGATGTATATAATTTTCCGTCTGAAACTTCATTCAAATCAATATAGCGGTCCATAAGAAAGCTCCGTTTTCTGCCGAAATTTTCTTATACTATAACAGAAAAAGGAAAAGAGCGCAAGGCCGCAGTCTGGAATTGACACCCCTAACCCGGGTAAACCGGAACCTTAATTTTGCCATTTGGCGCAAGAAATCGTTCTTACCCCCCTAATGTTGAGATACCCGGAAATTTATGATAAAATCAGGATATTACATTCAGGAGAACAAAACATATGGTAAAAAATATGACAGAGGGCAGCATCCCCAGGCACCTGATCACCTACGCCGTCCCATTGATTCTTGGCAACCTGTTCCAGCTGACTTACAATGCGGTGGACTCCATCATTGTGGGCCGATTCATCGGAAAGGAGGCTTTGGCGGCGGTGGGGACGGCCAGCCCGGTGATGAACATTATCATCCTGGGGATTTCCGGGATCTGCATTGGGGCGTCGGTTCTTATGAGCAATTTTTTCGGGGCCGGGCAGGAGGAGAAGGTAAAGCAGGAGATGGCCACTACGGCGGTGTTTGGGGGGTATTTTTCCCTTGTAAAAATCGTTTTGGGCATTGGCTTGACAAAGCCGCTTCTGCGTGCCCTGTACGTTCCGGAGGCGATTCTTGGCATAGCGTCCCTGTACCTTAAGATTATCTTTCTGGGGGTGCCTTTCACATTCTTTTACAATGCCATTGCCTCTGCTTTAAAAAGCGTGGGAGATTCCAAAACACCTTTAAAATTCCTGGCATTCTGCTCCGTGCTCAACGGTGCTCTGGATGTGATCTTTATCGGAGGTTTTCATTTTGGGATTATCTGCTCTGCCGTCACCACGGTGATCGCGGAAGCCCTGTCTGCGGCGCTGTGCATTATCTATGTGTACCGCCGTATCCCTCTGCTCCAGCTAAAGCCGCAGGAATTTAAGGTGGACAGGGAGCTGTTAAAACAGACGCTTCAGTACGGAAGCGTCACGGCGCTTCAGCAGTCCTGCCAGCCTGTGGGAAAGCTGCTGATTCAGGGGGCCGTAAACCCTATGGGGGTTGACGTGATGGCTGCCTTCAACGCCGTGAATAAGATAGACGCCTACGCCTTTACGCCGGAACAGAGTATCTCCCACGCCATGACCACCTTTGTGGCCCAGAACTGCGGCGCAGGGAAGGAGGAGCGGATCCGGAAAGGGTTCCGGGCAGGCATGGCGCTGGAGTTTTGCTACTGGGTTATGATCTGCACGGCAGTGCTTCTTTTGCGGGAACCCCTTATGAAGCTTTTTGTCACCGGGGAGGCAGCGGATATTGTGGCCCTGGGCAGTGGTTATCTGGGGATCATGGCATTTTTCTATGTATTCCCCGGGTTCACCAACGGGATGCAGGGATATTTCCGGGGAAGAAAGCACATGAAAATGACGCTGCTGGGAACTTTTATCCAGACAAGCCTGCGTGTGATCTTTGTGTACATCCTGGTTCCGAAAATGGGGCTGAAAGGCGTGGCCTTTGCCTGCGCTATCGGGTGGACCATGATGCTGGCAGTTGAGATTCCCTACTATTTCCACAGCCTGAAAGCAGATTCCGGCACGGCCGTCAGGCAGCGCCCAGACAGAGCGCAATGACGTTGACCCCAATGCAGAGGAAGACTCCCAAAACCGTGGGAAGCAGAAACCCAACAGCCGTCCATTTCAGGCTTCCGGTTTCCTTTTTTATGGTCAGGCAGGTGGTGGAGCAGGGCCAGTGGAAGAGACAGAAGATCAGCATGCACAGGGCAGTCTTCCAGGTCCATCCGTTGGCAGTCAGCAGGGTTAGGAGGGCGGCGGAGTCTGTCATTTCCACCAGCATGCCGCTTTGAAGGTAGGTCATGAGCATGATGGGAACCACGATCTCATTGGCGGGAAACCCCAAAAGAAAGGCCATGAGGATAACCCCGTCCAGCCCCATAAGCCGTCCCAGCGGATCAAAGAATCCGGTCAGATGAAGGAGCAGGCTCTGCCCGCCCACGGCAGTGTTGGCCAGGATCCAGATGACCAGACCGGCAGGCGCCGCGATAGCCGCCGCCCGGCCAAGGACGAAAAGGGTGCGGTCCAGAATGGAGCGGACCAGGATCTTGCCGATCTGGGGGCGGCGGTAGGGGGGAAGTTCCAGGGTGAAGGCGGAGGGGATTCCTTTTAAAAACGTGTGGGACAACACCCAGGAACAGCCAAGGGTGGCGCAGATCCCCGCAAGGATAGCTGTGGTCAGAAGCAGGGCAGCCACAAGAGAACCGGAGAATGTTCCCTGGATTCCTGTGAGAAAAAATAAAGTGATCAAGGTGATCAGAGTCGGAAAGCGGCCGTTGCACGGAACCAGAGAGTTAGTCAGGATGGCGATAAGACGTTCCCTGGGAGAATCAATGATACGGCACCCGATCACTCCCGCGGCATTGCACCCAAAACCCATAGCCATGGTCAGGCACTGCTTTCCGCAGGCGCGGCACCGCTTGAAAGAGCGGTCCATGTGAAAAGCGATCCTTGGCAGATAACCCAGATCTTCAAGCAGGGTAAACAGAGGGAAAAAGATCGCCATAGGCGGCAGCATGACAGAGACCACCCAGGCCAGCACCCGGTAGACACCGTAGACCAGGGCCTGGATCAGCAGATCAGGGGCTCTTAACGCTGTCAGGAAGGAGGCCAGTTTCCCCTCCAGAGAGAACAGCAGGTTCCAGAGCAGACCGGAGGGGTAGTTGGCTCCGGCCATAGTCAGCCAGAAGACGCCCAGCAGCAGAAGGACCATGATCCCGGTTCCCGTAAACCGGCCGGTGACGATCCTGTCAATGGCTTCTTCCCGTTTTCGGTAATTGGTCCTGGTGTAGCGGACGGTCTCCGCAGCCAGACGTTTTGGGGAGAAATCCAGACAGTCGTAGCATCCTTTTGTGCCATTGCATTGGAAGATGGTCTGTTTCAGCGAGGTCAGATCCCCGGCACATCTTGCGCAGCAGGAGATAACCGGGATCTGAAGCACATCCTTTAAAAGGTCAAAGTCGATCTCAATCCCTTTTTTTCTGGCCTCATCACAGAGATTGACGCACAAGACAAGAGGGATTCCATGGTCTTTTATGGTCTCCAGGGACAAGATCTGTTTTAACAGATGAAGCCCCCGCTCTACGCAGGTGGCATCGCAGACCACCACCACGGCGTCCGCCTCCCCGGAACACAGGTATTGTCTGGCAACCTCCTCCTCCTTAGAGTGTGTGTTAAGGGAATACGTGCCGGGAAGATCCACCAGTATACAGGTTTTGCCATCAAGGGTAAATTCCCCGCTGGCGGATTCCACAGTTACGCCGGGCCAGTTGGCAGTGTGCTGTTTCAAACCTGTGATGCCGTTGAAGATAGTGCTTTTTCCTACGTTGGGATTGCCGGCCAGAGCAACGACCATGTGGTAATTATCCATGAATCCCTCCATATATCGATCATAATTCAGCCTTAAGATTACCATATGAAAAATAAAAATGAAGAGTGCATAAGTATTTCTTTTTTCTGGCAAATGTGGTATACTACACAGTAATGGTATCAGCCGCAAAGAATGCGGCAGGAGGAAGGAGTAATCGTAAAACTATGTGGAAGCTTTTGAAAAGAACTCTGATGACGTTTGTGATGTGCCTGTGCATGTATTCCGTGGCAGCCCCTGTTATGACAGCTCATGCCCAGACTGTGCAGCAGGAAGCGGAGACTGTGGCGGAAGCAGTGACAGCGGACAGCAAAGACTCGGAGGAGAGCGCGTTTTTGCTGATTCTTATGGGAGGAGCGCTTCTCATTATTTTGTTTGCCGTGATATCAGCCATGGCCACCGTGTCCGGAGCCATCAGCGTCGCTGTGAATATGGATGTGGACGGAGAGTGATCGCGCGGCGCTCCGTTATGGGATTGCAGGCCGGATCGGTGCAGGCGCGGATAAAGTGAGATAAAAAGGCAGCCCTGTGAAAAGGCTGCTCTTTTTATGTGCGCATGTACTTCAGGGAAGATTGTCAGCCAAGCCAACGTGTACACGGCGCGCAGGCAGGGTGGAGAAGCCTTCCCTACTCAGTTGCGGATCCGGTCTGCACAAAGATCTCATTGATATTTTCTTCCCGCAGACCTATTACGGCGTTTCTCACCAGATAAGCCCTCATGCCGCCTTTTCGGCCTTTTAAAACGCAGGAGACCTCTTCGTCAGGGATAAAGCCAAGGTCCGCGAGACGGTCCGCCATGGACTTTTCGCTGGCCACCCAGACTACCTTGACTGTTTCTCCCAAATTTATTTGACTCAATGGAAGTACCATAGAAACATTTACCAGAAAAGAATGTACTTATAATTACCGTATGCAGGATAGAAGTGGAAGGTGACATATGCGCTACGCACATATCGAAGAAGGAATATTCAAAGAAAGACTGAACCGCTTTGTGGCCAGGGTGGAGATACATGGAAAAGAACACCTGATTCATGTAAAAAACACAGGCAGATGCCGGGAACTGCTGATACCCGGCGCGAGGGTCCTGATGGAATATCACCCTGACGCAAAGGCCCAGGGCAGGAAGACAGAGTATTCTCTGGCAGCTGTCTACAAAGGAAAACTCCTCATCAATATGGATTCCCAGGCCCCAAACGCGGCGGCAAAAGAGTGGCTGGACAACGGCGGTTTTTGGAGCGCGGTGGGGCAGAAGCCGGAGAATATCCGGCGGGAGGTGATCTACGGACAGTCCCGGTTTGACCTGGCGTTTACCTTGGGCGGGAAGCCGGCATTTATGGAGGTGAAAGGTGTCACTCTGGAAAAAGAGGGCGTGGCTATGTTTCCGGACGCGCCTACAGAGCGGGGGGTAAAGCACTTGGAGGAACTTGCAGGGGCTGTAAAAGACGGGTTTGAGGCCTTTGTGTTGTTTGTGATCCAGATGAAAGGAGTCCGGGTATTCAGGCCAAATGAGGAGATGCACAAAGCTTTTGCGGACGCCTTGAGAAAGGCGGAGGATGCGGGGGTGAAGGTGCTGGCTTATGACTGCGATGTGAGGGAAGACGGGTTTGTCATTGACGATGCCGTAGCGTGCAGACTGAGATGAGCTTTGCGGAAATAGCGGCGCTTCATTTACCGCGATTTCCGCAAAGCAATTTTTATGGAAAAGATCAATCTTTAACTTTGAGAATTTTGTCAACGATCATGATCAGGATCGTACCCAGCACAAGGGTAGTACCCAGACAGATGCCCAGACGGATCAGCTGGACCATCATGCTGTGGGACTGGTTCCACTGGTCGTTGATACAGTAAAATACACCTTCGGTGTTGACATTGTACTCATCACACAGATCCTGAATATTGGCCAGGACCTGGCGGTGCACGCCGTCCTTCTTACCCACAGGGAGAGTGACCTCTTTTCCGGCCTTTACTTTCCTTTCCACATCTTTTGGCAGCTGGGCCAAAATGTAGGACTGATCCGGAAGCTGGAGGATAAAATACTCTCCGTACTCGCCCATAAAGTCAAGGGACGTGCGGGTGACATCCGCCTTTCTTCTGGCTCCGCCCCGCCTGCTGGCATTGGTGTAGGCCCCCACCCAGGAATAGCGGGCTCCGATCCCGGTGGGAATGACGGATAATGGCTCTATGGTCACGCAGGAACTGGCCCAGGTGTCGTCCCACTCCTGGATGTCTGTGATCCGGGGAATGTCGTCACCGGCAGGCCGCCCCACAAAATCCTCCTGAAGCCCGTCCTCTGTCATGGCCAGAGTCACAGGTTCCTCCTTGCCACGAAGTATGGACTCCACGCCGATGGTATTCATCAGGAAAACCCCCACAATAAGAGCAACAATCACCGAAGCTCCCTCTAATGTTTTTACAACCAGTTTTTTCATAATATCTCAATACTCCTTTTTCATAATCATTCTGATTCCGTGTTAAACATGGATTCCGGTTACAGCCATAGATTCCCATCGGTCGATCAGTCTCTGAAATGGTTCATAGGGCAGAAGATACGTGCCTTTTACATCCTCAACCCCCCGGACTAAGAGGAAATCCGTAACCGTCACCTGTTCTTTGCCGCATCGGCCGCACCGGTACAGTTCCACCCAGCAGGCCCGCCTTCCGGTAGGGATGTGATCGGTTCCCATGATCGGCATCAGGTGAGAGGGAAGATAATGCTCCGCGTCCTCATAAGTGGTCCCAAAGGAAATGGGAAGCAGAAACAGGTATTTTTTAGGGGAATCCTTGAAAGTCGTTTTTTTGCAGTACACACAGGTGGTCTTTCCCTTGGAAAAGAGGAACATTTCCCGGACAAAACAGACTCCCCAGATGAGCGCCACCACCACGATAAGGCCAAAGATGATCTCCGGCAGATAGTAGGTGAGGTCCATTCCTATCTTCCTCCCGCCTGAAGTTTGGCTGCCTGCAGAAGCTCCACAAAGGTATCTGCCTTGGACACGGCCTCAGCGCCGATGCCGCTTTTGGTGCTGACCACTTTGTTGGTAAGCAGGGTGGGCATGGAGATCTTCTTTCCGTCTATATAAAACACGAAACGGATCCCCGTCCATACAGATGGAATGGTCTTCATCTTGCTTAAACGGGAGGCGCTGAAGATCTGGATCTTAAGAGGGTTGTAAGCGGAAATGAATCCAATGACGCCATGTTCCACATCTATGTACAGAATGCCGCCACGGCCTTTAAATGAACTGTTAAATTCGTAGGGAAGCTGTGGCACTTTCTTGGCGGTGCGTTTTACAAAGGGCGCGGTAAGTCCGCCGTACCCGATAAGCATAGCCAGGGTCATCCAGGCAATAAACATAAACACCAGTCCGATGCCTAAAAATACGTCGGCTCTAAAGGGGGGATTGGCAAGGCATGCGAGCAGGGATAAGACCAGAGGAAGCCCGATGCCAATACCCAGCAAAAGCAGGAAAAAGAGGCTTCCAAATCGTTCAAATTTTGCGGTTTCATTCACTTTCATACTCCGAATTTACTCCTTCCTATGTTTCAAAAAATAATGGATGCGTACCTGTCAGGACGCATCCATCATTATACCATTTTCCATTTATGGTATCAATATGAAATCGAATTTTTACCGCGGATTACCAAGATCACTGGTAACAGTTCACCCGTTACGGTTCATTGGCCCGGCGGACGGTAACGATCACTCTGCCATCACGCAGCCAAGCCCGGTGAGCTCTTTTGCTTCCCGAAGGAAGCGCTGGCAGATCTCCTGGGAAGGCACAGAGCAGGCGCGAATCTGGACGGTTCTGTTCTGGGGCATGTAGGAAGGGTTTTTTTGCAGGGAAATCTCGTATTTGCCGCACAGCATATGGATGATCTCAAATACTTCCTTCTGGTTGACAGAATCAGCGATACGGATACGCCACTGTGTCTGGCAGGCCAGCTGTGTCAGAAGTTCCCTGTAACCGTTCCCCGCTTCCGGGGAGAGGAAGGCCAATTCCAGATACTTCCCCTGGGCATCGGATCTGACGCTTTTTTTGTATACCTTGTGTTTTTCATGTTCAAATGCCTGGTCAATACAGTATTGCACCATATTCTGTTCCATAGGCTCTGCCTGAAGTTTGCCGGGGAGAAACATCATATTGTCCGCGGCTTTGGGGCGGGAGTCTGACTCTCCGAAGCCAGGATCAGGCGTTGAAGCAGAGGCAGCCCCATATATCCCCAGCTGCCAGCCGGTAACTTCCCGGAATTTGACGCATTTTTCAGAATCTTCGGTCTCCTTCGGGGAGATCTGGATCTCGTAGGCCTTCTGCTCCACAAAATAAGAAGTTTTCCTGATACGCTGCCCAAACAGCCGGGACAGGAGCAGGGACGCGGCCGCGTGATTCATGGAAGGAGCAATGGAAATCTGCCATCCGCTTTTTTCCGAAAAGGCGGCGGCGCAGGCGTCGAAATCCGTGTACGCCACAGCGTCCGGGAAATCAAAATTCAGAAGGACTTCCCGTTTTTCCCTGTAGAAACTGATCTTTTTATAGGGAAAGCCGGAAAACAGCTGTCGGATCAGCTCTTCAAGCTGCTGAACAGTGATTTCCTTGGGAGCCTGAAGTTCTGCCACCTCGTCCTCGGTATTGGCGTGGAAAAGAAACAGCCGCCTGGGATTAGGAGAAAAGCAGACGCTGTTTAACAGCCGCTGTCCAAGGGTTTCCAGACAGTCCTTAAGGGCCTGGGAAAGGGCGGATGTGGTCTGTTTTCCTGACCAGATAAAGAAAAGCTGTTCCTGGGTCAGTTCCTTTTCCGGGTAATGTTCCCGCACATAATTCCAAAGCAGCTTCTCGCCGCTGTCATCAATCGCGCCGTCCTGCTCCATGGACCAGGCCAGAGTCTGATGGAGCTGTTTGCGCTTGGCGCGGTAGTTCAGCTCATAGGTAGAGCCACATTCCGGCAGATAGACTCTGCGCCGGTAATCCTGGCCCAGCTCATTGCCAAATTCCTCAATGACCTGTTTATCCCCATGGACCAGAAATAAGTCTCTGGGGGAAATGCGATCCAGAAGTCCATGGATCTCATCCTTATCTCCGTGGGCAGAAAGCCCTGCCCGGTGGATCCGGCAGCGGACAGGGATCGTGGACCCGTCCAGGGTTAGGGTAGGGATCTGGGAGTCGGGAGACACTCCTTCCCCACCGGCAGATTCCAGCAGGTCGGTCAGCTTCCGCCCGGGAGATTCCTCGTCCTGATACCCGGTTATAATGATGCATCCATGTTCCATGGAGGCGATCTTTTTGGCGTACTGAACGCTGGGGCCGCCGTTTAACATTCCGGAACTGGACACAAAGACGGCGGGTCCCTCTTTTGCCAGCAGCTCCTCCCGGTTCTGGGTGGGAGGGACAGGGACGATTTCCTTTGTGTAGAAGGGGATATTGCCCTTTAAGATGGTCCTGGCCAGAGCGCTTTTCAGGTAGGTGGGGTTGCGCTCATACATGGCGTTGATGTCCCGCACCATCCCGTCCACATACACAGGGACAGGCGGGATCTGGCCGTTTTGGATGGCTGCTTTGAGAAGGAGTATGACCTCCTGGGAACGGCCCAGGGCAAAGGCAGGGATCAGAACCTTGTCCCCCCGGCGGACACATTCTCCCACCAGAGAGATCAGATTCCCCTCCTCCACCTGACGGTTGGCGTGAAGCCTGTCCCCGTAGGTAGTCTCCACAATGGCCACATCAGGCCGTAACTTGGGGATGTGGATTCCCTCAATGGTCTTTTGGGGGAAAGAGCAGAAATCTCCGGAGTAGAACAGGGTTCCCTCGCCGGTTTCCAGATAGACGCAGGCCGCTCCGGCAATATGGCCCGCCGGATACAGGGTGACAAACATCTGGTCAAATATGGGAAAACGGACCCGGAAATTTAGGGGATATACGCGGCCAAGCATGGCGGTAACATCCTGCTGGGCGTAGTGGGGGATCTCCCCCTCCCTCCGGTCCATGATCTTTAGGCTGTCTGATAAAAGAACCCTCACCAGGTCCGCGGTCATGGCGGTCATGTAGATCCGGGCCTGGGGGTATGCTTTGCTGATGATGGGAAGCGTCCCGGTGTGGTCCATGTGGGCGTGGCTCACCAAAATCGCGTCAACTCCGCCCATCTGCTGGATCAGGCGGAAGTCGGGGATCGGATCTTTGGAGCCGCCCTGGCGGATCCCGGCGTCTAAAAGGATGCCTCTGCCGGCTGCTCTTAAGTAGATGCAGCTGCCGCCGATCTCCATGGCTCCGCCGGAGAATGATAATTGCATAGTGGGTTGTCTCCTTTTAAATAACCTCCGCGTCGTCAAATTCATCATAATACATATCCCACACGGAGTCATAGGGTCTCACATTTTCAGCATCTTTTCGGATGTCTTCCATAGAGATTATAATATTTCCGTTTTCATTAGGCTGCAAACCTTTTCGAGAATTTTTCCGGGACAGTTCGTCGTGAGAGATCCGGCTTAATTTCCATGATGCTAATGCGCCATATTGTAATATAATGTTTTTGGCAATATAAGCGTTTTCAAGCGAGATTTTTCTGATATCTTGCATATTCATGCCGTCTTCAGTGTAGTTGACCCGCACTTCCCTGCATACCGGGCCATATTTCCAACCTTCAAAGTGTTCTGGAAACATGGGCTCATTGGTTAGGGCAATGGATTCTCGCTGGGTGAGATAAAGCAGTTTGTGCAGCTTCATTTCATCTATAGATTCTCCAGATTGCCTCTTATATTCCTCATAGATGTATTGGGCGACATCAACAATCCTTTCCATGCATACACCTCCCTCGTATGGTAACAATATGCCCTATTATATTCTCTATGATACCATAGTTCAAGGAAATTACAAGAAAAAATTTTTTGTGATTTTAGCACTCGCCCCTTGACAGTGCTAACAATATGTGTTATATTTCTGCTAGAACAAACAAAACAAATACATTTCATCAGATCCCAAAGGAGGAGCGGTTATGAATATTAATAAATTTACCCAGAAATCCATAGAAGCTGTGCAGAACTGCGAAAAGCTGGCATATGAACATGGCAACCAGCAGCTGGAGCAGGAGCATCTGCTCTGCAGCCTTCTGACGCTGGAAGACAGCCTGATCCTGAAGCTGATCACCAAGATGAACATCTCCCCGGAGATGTTTACCAACGAGGCGCAGCAGGCTCTGGATCGCCTTACCAAGGTCAGCGGCGGCGGACAGCTGTATGTGAGCAATGATCTGAATAAAGTCCTGATCCACGCGGAGGATGAGGCCAAGGCCATGGGAGACGAGTACGTTTCCGTGGAGCATTTGTTTCTTTCCTTAATAAAGCAGCCTGACAAGACCATCAAGGAGATGTTCCGCCAGTACGGCATTAACCGGGAATCGTTTTTAAAGGCCCTCACCACGGTCCGGGGTAATCAGCGGGTGGTCAGCGATAATCCGGAAGCTACCTATGACACTCTGGAAAAGTACGGCTATGATCTGGTAGAGCGGGCCAGGAACCAAAAGCTGGACCCGGTGATCGGCAGGGACAGCGAGATCCGCAATGTGGTCCGCATCCTGTCCAGGAAGACTAAGAATAACCCGGTCCTTATCGGCGAACCAGGCGTGGGCAAGACCGCTGTGGTAGAGGGGCTGGCCCAGCGTATTGTCCGGGGAGACGTGCCGGAAGGGCTGAAAGATAAAAAGCTGTTTGCCCTTGACATGGGCGCTCTGGTGGCCGGAGCCAAGTACCGTGGAGAATTTGAAGAGCGGTTAAAAGCCGTGCTGGAAGAAGTGAAGAAGAGCGACGGCCAGATTATCCTGTTTATCGACGAGCTGCACACCATCGTGGGAGCGGGAAAGACGGAAGGGTCCATGGACGCGGGCAACATGTTAAAGCCTATGCTGGCCCGGGGCGAGCTCCACTGTATCGGCGCCACCACCCTGGATGAGTACAGGAAATATATTGAAAAAGACGCTGCCCTTGAGCGGCGGTTCCAGCCGGTGATGGTGGAGGAGCCTACGGTGGAGGACACCATCTCCATCTTAAGAGGATTAAAAGAGCGGTACGAGGTGTTCCACGGCGTCAAGATCACGGACTCGGCTCTGGTTTCGGCGGCTATGCTCTCGGACCGGTATATTTCCGACCGTTTCCTGCCGGACAAAGCCATTGATCTGGTAGACGAGGCCTGCGCCATGATCAAGACCGAGCTGGATTCTATGCCCACCGAGCTGGATGAACTGTCCAGAAAGATCATGCAGATGGAGATCGAGGAGGCGGCTCTGAAAAAGGAGACGGACCGTTTAAGCCAGGACCGGCTGGCAGATCTGCAGAGGGAGCTGGCAGAGCTCCACGACGAATTTACGGCCCAAAAGGCCCAGTGGGAGAATGAGAAGTCTTCCGTGGAGAAGCTTTCTTCCCTGCGTGAGGAGATTGAGAACACTAACCGCAAGATCGCCCAGGCCCAGCAGGAGTACGACCTGAATAAGGCGGCTCAGCTGCAGTACGGAAAACTTCCGGAGCTGCAGAAGCAGCTGGCCGAAGAGGAGGAGAAGGTGCGCTGCCAGGATTTAAGCCTGGTTCACGAGAACGTGACAGACGACGAGATCGCCCGCATCATCTCCCGATGGACCGGGATCCCGGTGGCAAAGCTGACTGAGAGCGAGAGAAGCAAGACCCTGCACCTGGACGAAGTGCTGCACCGCCGGGTGGTGGGGCAGGATGAAGGCGTGGAGAAAGTGACGGAAGCCATCATCCGTTCCAAGGCAGGCATCAAAGACCCCACCAAGCCCATTGGCTCCTTCCTGTTCTTAGGGCCTACAGGCGTGGGAAAGACGGAACTGGCCAAGGCCCTTGCGGAAAGCCTGTTTGACGATGAGGGCAACATGGTGCGTATCGACATGAGCGAATACATGGAGAAACACTCTGTGGCCCGCCTGATCGGGGCTCCTCCAGGATATGTGGGATACGACGAGGGCGGACAGCTGACCGAGGCGGTACGGCGCAAGCCCTACTGTGTGGTGCTGTTTGACGAGGTGGAGAAGGCCCACCCAGACGTATTTAACGTGCTTTTGCAGGTGCTGGACGACGGACGGATCACGGATTCCACCGGGAAAACCGTTGACTTTAAGAATACCATCATCATTATGACCTCCAATATCGGTTCCCAGTATCTGCTGGACGGCATCGACGCGGGAGGCAATATTACCAAAGAAGCGGAAGACATGGCTATGGGCGATCTGAGGGCTCATTTCAGACCGGAGTTTTTGAATCGTCTGGACGAGATCATCCTGTTTAAGCCTTTAACCAGAGACAACATCGGCAATATCGTGTCCCTGATGATGGCGGATACCAACAAGCGTCTGGCTGACAGGGAGATACGGGTGGATCTGACAGACAGGGCAAAGCTGTTCGTATCCCAGCACGGGTACGACCCGGTCTACGGGGCAAGGCCGCTGAAGCGGTATCTCCAGAAATACGTGGAGACCCTGGCAGCAAAGATCATCCTCCAGGACCAGGTGCGGGCCGGGGATACCATTGTGATCGACGAGGAGACGGATAGAGACCAGCTTACGGCTTATGTTCAGAGTGTGGTTTGATATGATATAGGAGCATGTCAGATGAGATAGATTTAGGATCCTCCGGGAAGCAGAGAGGAAGGAGGCTGATTCCCGGGGGATTTTTATGTGCGTGGGCAGGACATGATTCCTATGAGGCCGGTCACAACCTTTAGCTAATGACATTGTCCATGTATATTACATCCCCAGCTTACATAAATATAGAAATGATCAAGTATAAAGAGGTTTTGGCATGAACAGGAGTATGCGTGGAATATCCCCATGGCTTCGGATCATTCTGGCGGCAGGGCTGACGGCGGCGCTGGTGCTTTGCGGTGGCTGCAAGGTCAGCAAGGAGGACGGCAAAAAAGTGAGGGATCTGGAATTTAGCGTGGTGGGGGATGGGGATGTGCCGGCGGAGCTAAAGCAGATCATCTCGGAAAAGACCCTGCAGCCCTTTAAATTGACATTCAGCGACGAGCAGAATCTGTACATCGTGGTGGGATACGGCCCTCAGTCCACAGGCGGGTACAGCATTGCGGTGAAGGAATTGTATCTCACCGAAAACTCCATTGTCATTGACACGGAGCTTTTGGGACCGGAGAAGGGGGAGAACCCGGCGCCGGAGACATCCTACCCTTACGTGGTGGTTAAAACCGAAAATCTGGAAAATCCTGTTATCTTTCAGTAACTTATCCCTTTTTATTTGTCAGCGCATATGATATACTATCCAAGCAGGTCCGGAAATAGAGGGCCTGCAGCGGTAGAAAGGAAATAGATGTTCATAAAGGATATATGGTTTGACGTGAAGGCGGTTCAGTCCCGGGACCCGGCGGCCAGAAACGGTCTGGAGGTCCTTCTTCTGTATCAGGGGATCCACGCCCTGATCTGGCATCGGGCCGCCCACTGGTTTTATGAACGCCATATGTATTTTATCGCCAGACTGATCTCCCAGACAGCCCGGTTTTTTACCCAGATCGAGATCCACCCAGGGGCAAAGCTGGGCCGCGGTGTGCTAATAGACCATGGCAGCGGCGTGGTCATCGGGGAGACAGCTGTGGTGGGCGACTTCTGTACCATTTACCAGGGCGTCACATTAGGAGGCGTGGGCAATCAGAAGGGTAAGAGACATCCCACCCTTGGAAACTATGTCACAGTGGGAGCGGGAGCCAAGATCCTGGGGGCCTTTGAGGTGGGAGACCACTGCACCATCGCCGCCAACGCGGTGCTGCTAAAGCCGCTGGAGGACAACATCACAGCAGCCGGAGTGCCGGCCAGAGCAGTGAAGAAGGATGGAGTGCCGGTGGCGAAGGCGGAGCAGGCGTGGGCCGACGCCAAAGCGTTTCGAGCAGCACAGCAGCAGATTGAGGAAATGCGGGAAGATGTGGAAAGACTGAAAGAGCGGCTGTGAGAGAAGCAGATTGATCAGAGTGAGAGACGGATCGTTTTGTGAACAAAGAAAGCGATGTGGGGAAAGCAGACGCAGGAGTCCGTTGGATACAGACAAATCGAAAAACGGGTCATGCTGCGGGCATGCGCCGGAACACAGAGCGTCAGGGAAGATGCGGCGAAGAACCAACCGTGAACAACCGACAGGAGAGCAGATCATAATGGCAATACAGCAGAGAGAACAAAGGCAGACAGCAGAAGGGCAATGGGAGAAAGAAGCGCAGCCCATGTCCGCATCCCTGCCAGAGACAGCGGACATCGAACGCAGCATCATAAAAAAGTTTCGCAAATCCATCTGGCGTCCATTTATCAGGGCGCTTAACGATTATGATATGATCCAGCCAGAGGACATTATCGCCGTCTGCATCTCAGGGGGCAAGGATTCGTTTCTTCTGGCCAAATGTATGCAGGAGATCCTGCGTCACGGGAAAATGCGGTTCGGACTGCATTTTCTTGTGATGGATCCGGGGTATCACCCGGACAACCGCCGCCTTATCGAGGAGAATGCCCGCCGTATGGGG
>Ga0137306_101528_pt1 | contig 23065 bp, 17 predicted proteins | sample Inofroosms_March_FD_97187 | JGI IMG/M metagenome (GOLD analysis project Ga0137306, IMG submission 97187) | Mouse cecal microbial communities from Vienna, Austria - N-Acetylneuraminic and N-Acetylglucosamine D2O microcosms_March | ecosystem: Host-associated > Mammals > Digestive system > Large...
GTTGTAATATTGTAATAAGATTATAAAAATTAAGTGAAATCGGAAAGGATGGGTAGGCATTGGATAATTTGATCAAGGTGCAGGATATGTGCAAGATATATAATCCTGGTGAAAATGAAGTCCGTGCTCTGGATCATGTAAATTTAGAAATTGAACGCGGCGAGTTTGTGGCGATTATTGGGCATTCAGGATCAGGAAAGTCTACATTGATGAATATGTTGGGATGCTTGGATGTGCCCACATCTGGCTCCTATTATCTGAACGGCAAGGATGTGTCTGCGATGAAGGATAATCAGCTCTCAGAGATCCGAAATCAAGAGATTGGCTTTATTTTTCAGGGTTTTAACTTGATTGCAAATCTTACTGCCATTGAAAATGTGGAATTGCCTTTGATTTACCGAGGAATCGGCAGGAGTCAGCGGCATAAGCTGGCCAAGGAAGCCTTGATTCGTGTGGGGCTTGAAAAACGAATCGGACATAAGCCTTCGGAAATGTCTGGCGGACAGCAGCAGAGAGTTGCTATTGCCCGTGCGATTGCGGCAGAGCCGCCGGTAATCCTTGCCGATGAACCGACTGGAAATCTGGATTCCGCCTCCACGGAGGAAATTATGGGCATTTTAAAAGGACTTCATGAAGCAGGACGCAGCGTCATATTGATTACCCATGACAACGAGATTGCAGAGCAGGCAAAACGGGTGGTTCGTATCTTAGACGGAAAGATTGTGGAAGATTATTATAATGCAGAGAAAAAAGCACAGGAGGCGTAGATAATGAAGAAGAAAAAGATATGGAAAATCGTGATACCTGCAGTAGCCGTTGTAATAATCGGCGGCGTTGTGATTGTAAATAATGCAGCAAAAACTGGTCAGCAGCTTTTAGAAGCCATGACAGTAGAAGTTATGAGAGTAGAGACTGGAGATGTGACAGAGATTGTGGAAACCAATGGAACTGTTGTCAGCGGCCAGCAGAAGGTGATTTTCTCCCCAGTCAATGCAAATGTAGAAACGGCCGATTTTCAAGTGGGGGATCTGGTCAAAGCTGGAGATAAATTGGTGACGTTTGACCTCAAGGATTTGGAGGAACAAAATCAGAAGGCAGAACTGACTGTTTTGGCAAATGAATTGGGCTATCAAGATTCAGTGGCAAAGTCAAATGAAGCACAGAGCCGCCAGGCAGATGCCAGAAATCAGGCGGCAAATCTGCAGGCACAGGTTGACGCCAAGACGCAGGAAGTACAGGATCTGACCAATGCGCTTGCCGGGGAAGCGAATGCCCAGGCTGTCACAAAACAGCAGGAGGCAGAAGCGGTCAATGTTCAGATCACGGATTTGCAGCAGCAGTTAGAGACAACGGCAAAAGAACTTGAGGAAGCGCAGAGGGCAGTTGATCAAGCGGCCAATGCACAACAGAAAGCGCAAGTAAACTTTGAAGCGGCAGCGGCGGCGGCAGAAAGTGATCCAGAAGCCTTGGAGAAAGCAAAGAAAGAATTGAATCAGGCCAATAAAGATTTCACAAATGCTAAAAATGCTTGTGATAAGATACAAGAAACAGCGGATAGCCTGCAAGAACAGATTGAGGCGTTGCAAGCGTCGCTTTCTGCAATTGGAACTGAGGATGTGACGGATAGTGATTTGCAGCAGAGATTACAGAACGCACAAGCGGAACTTGCAGAGCTGAAAGGAAATTTGGAGAGCCAGAAAGCGATTGCAGAGAGTGAGAGCGGCGCTTTGAGCAGTGCAGCGCGAGAACAGATGCGCACCAATAATAATCTTGCAGAGTTGGAGAGTAAATCTTTAGAGGAACTGATTGAAGAAGGTAGAAAAGGAATTACCGCAGATTTTAATGGCGTTATCTCGGATAAACAGGTGATGGAGGGCGCGTTGGTTTCCCAAGGAATGCAGCTCTTTACGTTACAGAGTATTGATGATGTGAATGTGGAGGTAACACTTTCTAAAAATGTTTTTGATAAAGTAAAAGAAGGGCAGGTTGCAGAAATTACACTAGCAGGACAGACTTATCAAGGGACAGTAAAAAAGATTAGCCGTATTGCTTCCACTGGCGCGGCAGGCAGCAACCAGGCTGCAGTCTCCTCAGCATCTGTGATGGCCACTGTACAGATCAATCATCCTGACGACAATATTTTCCTGGGCGTGGATGCCAAGGTGAAAATTCAAGCTGCAGAAGCCAAGAACGTGATTATTTTGCCCACGGAGGCAGTCAATATTGGTAAAGATGGTACATTCTGTTGGGTAAACGAGGATGGTGTGATGAAGAAAAGAAGTATCACCACCGGCGTGACTTCTGATGAGTGTGCAGAGATTACACAGGGAATTGATGAGGGAGAGCAAGTGATAGCAGATCCTGGAATGCATGAGGAAGGCGATCCAATTACTGTAACCGAGCAGCAGTCAGAGGAAGAGATTCAAACGGAGGTAGAGTAGAACATTGTCATTGAGAGATAAAGAGGTGTGCAGATGGGAAATATCATAGAATATATTAAAATGGCATTTAAAAATATTACTGCAAATAAGGGCCGTTCCTTCTTGACAATGTTGGGCATTATTATCGGAATCTCGTCTGTGATTATGGTGATGGCTGTTGGAGATGGGACAGCAAATGCCATGAGTGCTGAAGTGCAGGATCTGGGAAGCGGACAGATCAATGTCTATTGCAGTGATAATGCGGCAAATGCGCAGGAGTGGATTACACCAGAAGATCTTACAGCGCTGAAGGAAAATGTTGAGGGCGTGGATGGGGCGACACCCAATGATGGTTCTTCTGGAACCACAATCACTGGTAAAGGGGAATTTTCGATTACGCTAAGTGGTGGCACGGAGGATTTGCAGAAATCGTTGAATTTTACCATAAAGAGAGGCGCTTATTTTACAGCCGCAGATGTGGAGGAAGGGAATCGAGTATGTGTGATTTCGGACAGTGATGCAAAAAGGCTCTTTGGTTCCGATGATGTTGTGGGCATGGATATAGAAGTGACTGTCGGCGCGATTACTGGAAGCTACCGCATTGTCGGAGTCACGCAGCAGAAAGAGAATACCAGTTTTATCAGTTATACTTATGAGGGGATGCCGGTATCTTTGGAGGTACCTTATACATCCTTTGAAACCTTTGGCTGGGAGAGCGATTCCTTTTATTCTGTAGTAGTATTTGCCAATGATCAGGCAAGCGGAGAGGAAGTGGTGCGTGATATTATTCATACTTTGGAGACAAGACATAGATGTGCTGGGGAAGATTATTTTCAAATTCAAAGCTTTCAGGATATGTTGTCAGAGATGAATAATATACTGGCGATTGTTACCACATTTATTTCCTGTGTGGCAGCCATTTCCTTGATTGTCGGGGGAATTGGTGTTATGAATATTATGTTGGTGTCTGTGACTGAGCGTACCAGGGAGATTGGCATCCGTAAATCTCTGGGAGCAAAAACTTCATCTATTTTGCTGCAGTTTCTGGCAGAGGCCGCCATACTTACCATTATGGGCGGGATTATCGGCATCCTCTTGGGACTTTTGGGAGCCTTCGGCGCCTGTAATTTAATGAGTGCTTCTATGGGCAGTGCGATTAGTCCTGGAATCAAGGCCAGTACCATTCTTGGGGCAACACTGTTTTCCTGTGGCATAGGTGTATTTTTTGGTATTTATCCAGCAAGAAAGGCTGCAAAATTAAGCCCAATTGAGGCTTTGCGCCGGAATTAGGGGTGAAAAATAAAAAACAAGAACACGGACATGACAATTGTGTTTGATAATATGACCTTGCAGAATCTGAATATTATCAAACATGGAATCTAAATATCTTGAAGATGAATTCATGTGTTTGCGGTGACGAAAGGAAAATACCTTTACAAGAAAATGGAAACATGATAGAATAGGCAAAGATTATTTTACTCAGGGAAATTTTCAAAAGGAAAGCAAAGCCAAAGAAAAGTAAGATAAAGGAAAATAAAGACAAGGAAAAAGCGGCCACATCCCAAATACCCAAACAAAAGTTTCCCTTGACAGCCCAACAAAGGAGTACCATAATTTTGAAAGAAAGAGTTATAGTATAGCTTTTTCTCGTTATAGGAGTACGAAAGAACAGTATATAGTCATAGGCCATGTATGTAGGCTTCAGACAATAAGACAAAGTCCATTAGGATTGTCTTATTGTTTGGGGCTTTTTTTGCTGTTCTCAAAGTTTGGTATAGGTGAGGTGGAAGGAAATGGAAGAGAATAAATTAAAATCTATTGATTTGAACCCCCCAATTATTTGTGAAGAGGGCTCAGTTATTTGCCCAGATGTTTTGGGCATTGGCAATACCAGTTATACAGCAGGCCGCACAGGGAAAACAATCACGCTGATTGTACCTTGTTATAATGAACAGGAATCTCTTCCATTGTTTTACGCTGCGGTATCAGAAGTGCTTGCTGGAATGAGCTGTGATTATGTACTTTTGTTTGTGGACGATGGCTCTAAAGACCAGACAATAACTGTATTAAAGGATCTGGCCAGGCAAGATAGCTGTGTAAAATATCTATCGTTTTCCAGAAATTTTGGCAAGGAGGCTGCAATGTATGCAGGGTTCTGCAATGCCTACGGGGACTATGTGGTAGTTCTTGATGCTGATATGCAAGACCCACCTTCCTTGCTGCCGGAGATGCTTAGCATTTTGGAAAAAGGTGAATATGACAGCGTAGCGGCAAGACGCGTGGATCGTGCTGGGGAACCGCCAATCAGAAGTTGGTTTGCAAGGAAGTTTTATCATATTATCAATAAGATTTCCGATATGGATATTGTGGATGGCGCAAGGGATTTCCGTATGATGAAGCGGGATATGGCGGATGCCATAGTTTCTATGAGTGAATATAATCGTTTTTCCAAAGGAATTTTCGGATGGGTTGGGTTCCGAACCTATTGGCTTCCTTATGAAAATGTGGAACGGGCTGCAGGGGAAACCAAATGGAATTTCTGGAAATTATTTAAATATGCAGTGGATGGGATCATCAATTTTTCCCAAGCTCCCCTAAGCATTGCTTCTTTGTTTGGCGTTTTTATGACATTTTTTTCGTTTCACATGCTGTTGGTAATCATTTTGCGAAAAATTGCTTTTGGCGACCCAGTAGATGGTTGGGCTTCTACCATCTGCGTTATTCTTTTCATTGGCGGACTCCAGTTGTTCTGTCTTGGGATTATGGGGCAGTACATTGCAAAGATATATCTGGAAACGAAGCATAGACCCCATTTTATTATTGTCGAAACAAATGATGAAAATGTAAAAAAGGTAATGTAAGGGAGGGGGAAAGGGTGCAGGGGACATCCATGTGGGAAATTTCCAACGAAGAACATAATGATGAAATTTAGCAAGGTCAGGAATAGGATTGAGGATGGAAAAAACAGTGGTGAAAGTTTGGAATCAGCAATGAAAAGGCACACTTTCATATGGTTTTGTGTCTGAATTAATTAAGAAGAAATGGATATGGAAGAATCTATGCAGGATAGGAGGAAAAATATGGGACGGAGGAATAAAAATATTATAAAGCAAAAAAAGAAGACGGAAGAACCTGTTTTGAAGCAGTGGGAAATAGCAAATTATATCAATAGGCAGCATTGGGTTGCGTTTTTTTCTATGCTGCTGTGGGGACTTGCCGCACATGGATATATGTTTTTGAATAAATTTTCTTGGCATGTTAGGGGAAGGCGTGCAAAAATTTTATACTTGGCGACAAACCATACAGCTCATCAGTAATGCTCTCGCTGCCAGTATAAAGGCTGACTATGTTCTTATGGCTTTGTTTGTGGAGCATATGTCAACGCTTTGCGCAGATATCACATCTGTATTAAAAAGTAAAGTAACCGAATGGATTGCTTCTCAAGCTGCATTTATTCAGGATTTATTCGGAAATATCTGCTGGGAAAGTTGAGTACTTAAAAAATATTTATATAATTAAATCGTTGATTCTTCAGATTTCCATGCTGGTATGGCACAGTTTAGGAGAAAATTTCAATGGATTTTATATGAACATATGGTAGAAATAAGGATTTTATAAGGATTTTGTAGAAGTTAGATGAAATACAAGAAGCGATAATTGTTTATCAAAATAATAAGGTAAACGGAATATTAAGAACAAGGCATTGGCAGCAAGCTTGTTTTCCTACTCATAGAATGGGCGGAAGAACTGGGATATAAAAGAATCGTGCTTGAAACCGGAAAATTATTAGTGAAATCTTATGCAGTATATAAAAAATTGGGTTCTGAGGTATTACCAATTATGAGCTGTATGTAAATATGTCAGATTCATTGTGTATGGGAAAGGAGTTGAAATATAAATAACGTGAGTTTGATAAGTATAATCGTGCTAAAGTCATATTTCAAGTATAAATAGATGGATTTTCCAATAAAAAGAGTATGCTGCAAGACCAATTAGGTGACAAAGAAATTCCAATTACCCTGTGCCTGGAATATTCAATTTGGCAGGTATTTTTAAAAGATTATTTGCCGTCTCTATCACAGTACATTACCTCTTAAATATTCAGTAACCAGATAGGTGGAAGATATTCAGATTGTCATAATCTCGTTGAGGGTGATGAAAAGATGTTACCATCTTATCACAGGATAAAAGTCTATTTTGAAAAAATATTTTTAATTCTTTACATAGATGGTCAATGTTATAGAGAAATGATATAATAAGCTAGTCTATAAAATTCCTCACCAATGATATAATAGAGTCTGAAGATTTCACTATATCAGAGAAATAAGCATATAGACATTTATTTTTCATTGAACTCACTTTAATTAAATTTGCATTTATTGAAGATCAGGATTGGAGAGAAGTAAATGAGAGGAATGCGACATGTTTGTGTCACACTTGAAATGCGAAGTGAAATGAAATGGATGAGGATTGAAATATTTCATTTACAGAAATATGTATTTATCAGGTAAAGCCGCAAAAGATAGAGGAATTTTTATCACTTATGTTTGAAGCAAAAAGTTTCTTAGAAAAACAAGAGGGGCTGTTTTCTCTGCATCTTATAAAAAGGGGGTATCACATAGATATGGAGCAAATTAAAGAAAGGATTCCCCCGCTTAAAATCACTTGTATTGTAAAAAGTGTGAAATATATGCTTTATTGGGAATTTGACAAGAAAGAGAGCTATGGAGCGGCTCAAAAAAATCTTTATGACAGCTATTGGAAGCTTATCGAAAAGTGCCTCATCGTTCCACGTGATAAATATTTAGGAGAAAATTTGTTTTGATGAAATTAGTATCTTGAAATGAAAATTGCAAAAGAATAAATCAGCAACTTTTAATTGTTGATCAAATATAAGGTACAGAGGAGAGCTTAAATATGGAAGATGTTTATAAAAATTGTCCTGAATTTGAAGATGAAAACTATTTTTTAAGGATGGTATGCATGGAAGATAAGAAAGATTTGCTGAAAGTTTATTTTGATAAAGCTGCTTTGCGGTTTTTTAACAGTGATAATTGTGGAAACAACGATTTTTATTATACAACGGAACGCAGGATGGGGCAGGCAATTGAATATTGGCTTTATGAATATAATAGGAAAGGATTTGTGCGATGGGCGGTTGTATCAAAACCTATCCATGAAGTGATAGGAACAATAGAACTTTTTCATAGGGATGCAGATGATTATTTTACAAATTGTGGGCTGCTAAAGCTTGATATTCGAAGTGATTATGAAAAGACGAGTGAAATAATAGAAATATTAAGGTTGATTATTAAGCCGGCTTTTACTCTTTTCCAGTGTAATAAAATTGCCACTAAAGCAGTTGTTACAGCAACACAACGAGTGCAGGCATTAGAGGATTTAGGTTTTTCATATACAGATGAAAAATTAATCGGCCATGATGAGACAGTGTATAGTTCCTACTTTGTGCTGCATCAGGAAAAGTAAGAAATTACATTTTAAGTACAAAATGGAGCGTTGCTCCATAGGTGACTATTCACCTATTTTGCAACGCCCCCTTTCAATTCTATAAGTGTCGACCAAATCGAAGATTTCTTTATTGGTGGATTCCATCATTATTCTATTTTGTTGTCATAGCAGCTTAATAGTTGGATGAAAAATTTATCAAATATATGTTCATGCCCCATTAAATTGTTAATAATATGAAATAATAAACAACTATCAATTATACGCATTTCTTCCAGTTCAATATATTTTATGTCATAATCGGGGTTATCAACGGCGTCTCTGTTATCTTCCATGCACAAAAAATCCAGTACATATTTGTCAATTGTGCCGTTAATTACAAAATGGGATTTAACCTGCATGAAAAGGCATGACTTCCTGACACGCAAAACAACGGAAAGCAGTCATTTTTCTTGGGAAAATGAGCAGATTCGAGGTATTTTATGATTGTGAAAGTCCGTGGGTTCGGAACAATCCGTGTATCAGAAGCGTCACATTTTAGGCACAATTTCGCGGAAGTACACTTTATACTTAGGTAAGATTCACAAGACTGTGGCAAAAATTTACTGTTTTAGGTCAAAAAAACGCATTTATTCATTTATATCCGGATGTTATTCTATATGAAGCATTAATAACTTCTCGGAATCGTAATAAATGAAGTTTTACCTGATATTTGACAACTGAATATCGTGCAGGAAAAGAAATTTGAGACAAATGGACATAAACACATTAGACATAGTGTGTACTATGCCTTGAAAAATTCTATGGCTAAGGGTAAGATATCATTGGTAAGCGGTTAAACTTAATAATGGTTCTTGAAATGTCTCGGAAGATGGCGTTTCCCAGGCGTCAAGGTGTTGCGGCATCATGATGCCGTAAAGGCGGCAGCGCTAAATCTTTGTAGAGCGGCGCCTACCGTCTTCTAATTTATAGCCCTCTAAGAAGGAAGCCTGGGTTCCGGGTTAAAAACAGAGTACCCCCTGCATAATGGAATCGGTCAGGGACAGGTCGAGACGCCAGAACTGAACGATATAATCCTATGTGTCTTTGGAAAGGACAAAGGGATAAGGATAAAATTTAAGGAAATCGGATACAAAAGTATCCTGATAGGCGGCATGTCCGCTAAGATTACAAGGTAGCATCAAAAATCGCTTCCAATCAAAAAATGTATTTTTGATCAAGGGCGCGGAGCGCTGTATTATTTGGGAGGGTTTTCAAGAGGTTTCGGCAAAAAGAGGGTGATTTTTGAAAGTCAGGGTCTGAAAGCCTTATGAAATAAGGGCTGAAGATTCCGAGAAGTTATTATTAATTTAAAGGAGGAATGAAGATATGAAAAGAAAACAGGCGGCAGCACTTGCTCTTACGGCAGTCATGGCAGTTTCCATGTGTGCCTGCGGTAATGGTAATTCAGAACAGAAAGCGGTAAATTCAAAAAGCGGTGGATCAGATGAAAAGACGATTACATACTGGAATATCGGTACAGAAGATCCAGACCAGTCTATCCTGAAGTCGGCGGTGGATCATTTCAATGAGAACTCTGATTCCGGCTATCAGGTCGAGATGACATCAATCCAGAATGATAAGTACAAGGAGAAGCTTGTCATTGCCATGAGTTCTGGGGAGTGTCCGGATATGTACACAAGCTGGACAGGAGGACCTTTGCAGGAATACATTGAATCGGGGTATGCACAGCCGGTTACAGATCTCTATAAGGAAAAAGGACTGGATAAGATCTATATGGAAAGCGCAACCTCACAGGCATCCTATAATGATGATATCTACGCAGTGCCAATATTAAATGTGGCAATCAGCGGCATTTTCTATAATAAAGAAATGTTTGACAAATATGATCTCAAGGAGCCTGAGACAATCTCGGATCTTGAAAACATATGTGAGACTCTTAAGAAAAATAATATTGTGCCATTTGCACTTGCGAACAGCACAAAATGGCAGGGTTCCATGTACTACCAAGGACTTGCAACACGGTATGCAGGCCTGGATGATTTCAGGGCAGCATTTGACGGAACAGGATCCTTTGATGCAGAATGCTTTAAGTACGCGGGAGAAAAAATTCAGGACTGGGTACAGAAGGGATATTTCCCGGAGGGCGTAAATTCTCTCAGCACAGATGACGGACAGGATAAGCAGCTTCTGTATCAGGAGCAGGCATGTATGTTCTACTCCGGATCCTGGTATACAGGGACGATTAAATCCGACAGCGAAGAATTTTACAATAAGCTTGGCTGGTTCCCGTTCCCGGAGGCAGACGGCGTAGACAAGGGAGCAGAGTACGCTTCCATCTGTAATGGAACCATTGGAGACCAATTTATTTCCTTTAGCTGTAAGGATGACAAGCTGAAAGCTGCTTTTGACTGTGTATCCTATTATTCGACAGAGGAAAGCATTAATAAGATGGTGGAGAATGGAAAGATTCCTCCGGTTGCAGGAGTGCAGGAGAAGCTTTCAGATCCACTTTCACTGGAAATCTGTCAGTTTGCGGAAAGTGCATCGGATGTTCAACTGTGGTATGACCAGTATCTTCCGTCATCCGTTGCAAATGCACATCTGGATTCATGCCAGGAGCTTTTTGGCCTGACAATGACACCGGAAGAAGCATGTGCGGCAACACAGGCAGCTATGGAAGAGTACATCGCGGATAAATAATAGGGAATGAGGGTTACTATTCACGGCTCATGAATGCGCACGAGCTACGCATTCCGTGAGAACATGATTCAGGTGTGAGGGGCGATTTTTGCGCGGCAAAACTTTAAATATCGCACCGAATCGTTGTTGCAAGCGGTCTTTAGGCCGTGAATGGTAATGAATCAGGAGAATACGTATGTAACAGACCCAAGTGATACAATAAGCCACGCGGTTTTATGAAAGGAGAAAAACTATATGAATAAGAATTCACTTGCAGAAAATAACAGAAAAAGTGTTGCAATTACAGCTGTCATTTTTCTTCTGCCTGTTATACTCTTTCTGGCTGTTTATGTCTTATATCCGATTATAGATACATTTGTAATCAGTACATATAAGTGGAATGGTATATCGGCAAATAGGGATTTTGTAGGTCTGAAGAACTGGAAGCGCCTGCTTGCAGACACAAAGTTCTGGATCGCGTTTTGGCATAATATCGTCATTATGGTTGTGTCTGTTATCATTCAGATACCACTTGGACTGGCGCTTGCTACTTTTCTTAATTTCTTTACCAAGAAGGTAAGGATATCTCGTATTTTTAAGACAGTCTGGTTTTTCCCGTATCTGATGTCCTCTGTTGCGATCGGCTTTCTTTTTACGTATGCGCTCGCTACAAATGGAGGAATTGTCAGCACCATATCGGGGTGGTTCGGCGGTCAGAATATTGACCTGCTGGGGAATCCAAAGACAGCGCTTCTGACTATTATTCTAATCGTCTCCTGGCAGTTTACACCATTTTACATGGTTTATTGTATGGCGGGATATGCGGGCATCTCTGATGATATCTATGAAGCATCTGTGATTGACGGGGCAACAAAAGGACAATATTTCTGGAAAGTCGCGCTGCCGCTTCTTAAGCCCTCGCTGATCAGTGCGGCAATTCTGTCTATGGTAGGCTCACTGAAATACTTTGACCTGATCTATGTTATGACAAACGGAGGGCCGGGTTCCTCTACAGAGCTGATGGCTACCTACATGTACAAATTTTCTTTCAGCCAGTTTAATATGGGTTATGGTTCAACGGTAGCGGGAGGAATGTTCATTCTGATTACGGCTGTCGCCCTTCTGACAATGAAAGGTTTAAATCGCGGAGGTAAAGAGTAATGAAAAGTAAAGAAAGAAAAAATACGATAAAAAAAACAACCGTACAAGGACATATCTCATGGTTCATTGCCTGTGCGCTGGCAGTTTTCTGGCTTTTGATCACCATACTGCCATTCATTTTCATGGTGCTGAACTCCTTTAAGGATAAGTTCGAGATGCTGGTAAAAGGCATTTTTCAGCTCCCGGATACATTTAATACAACGAATTATTCAGCAGTATTGAACGGAAGATTTTTCCATTATTTTATGAACTCCATTATTGTGCTTACAATCTCGCTTGTAGTGCTCTTGTTTATCTCCGCGTGTGCGGCATATCCTTTGGCGAGATTTAAATTCAGACTGAATGGATTTATTTATGGTCTGATTGTGGCATGTATGTCGATTCCAATCCATATTACATTAATTCCCGTTTTTAAATTATCTAAATCAATTGGATTATATGATACAATATGGGCATTGATAGGTCCTTATATTGCGTTTGGAATACCGATTTCAGTCTTTATCCTCACAAGCTTTTTGAAGGAGATCCCAAAAGAGATTGAGGAGGCAGCCGCCATTGACGGGTGCAGCAAGTTTAGGATGTTCTTTTCTATTATCCTGCCGTTAGCGAAGCCAGGTCTTTCTACACTGGCAATTTACAATGGCGTTACGATGTGGAATGAGTTTTCCTTTGCATACACACTGACCCAGTCTCCGGAGGCAAGAACCCTTCCTCTGGCAGTGTGGGATTTCCAGGGCCAGTATTCCATGAATATACCAATGATTATGGCAGTACTTACACTGACCATACTTCCAATGATCATATTATATATTTTCATGCAGGAGAAGCTGGTAAAAGGTATGATGGCAGGCGCTGTAAAAGGATAGAGAAACTTATGTGCGGGAATGGTGGTTATGAGGAAGAAAAATATTATGCAGAAATTCAGCAGGCAGAATCTGGATACAAAGCTGCGGTGGTATCTTTCTGTGCTTTTAGTTACAATTGCAGTTGTTGTAGCTGCCATCCTCACCATATTTTCAGCCCGGTCATCTTATAGAAAGGCAGAGGAGATGGCAAAGTTACAGCTGTCTTTTGTGACGAATACTTATAAAAACTGGCTGGATAACAATAACATGATGCTGGTGGCGCTGCAGATGACTCCCGCCATACAGGAATTTTGTTCTCTGAAGGATAATTCAAATCCAGAATACAGTATAGCAAGGTCAAATGTAATCGAAAGTGTGATGACACAAGTTAATATGAATATGGATATTAATTTTATCAGTGTCATAAACCAGGAGATGGATTCCTATGTATACAGCGGTAATCTGACAATTACAAAGACGAGGTTCGATGAGATTTACCGGAAAAGCTATGAAATCAGCGAGAGGGCACGTCCCCAGGGAACTGTCAGGATTGATTTTGGCAATCAGTTTATTGGAGGCACGAAGCATACCGTAACATTTTATCAGCCTGTTTTTTCAACAGAGCACCTGGGAGAGCAGCTTGGGATGCTGTGTATTAATATGAACGACAACATGCTGAAAACAATGGGGAACACGGATTTTGAGGTGGCGCAGGTCTGTCTTGCAAATCAGAAAGGAGAGCTGATTTCGAATCAGGAAACGGAGCTTCTTTCTGAGGATAAGCAGGTAAAATGCCTGGATTTTTCCGGAAGAGACAGGGGCAGTGTTTATCAGGAGGGAAAATATTATTTCTATCAAAAGATAGGAGGATGGCAGTATTATAATGTAGTTGTGATTCCCGCCACATATTTTTACCATTCGGCAGTTCCTATGGTGGCGCTGTTGCTTGCAGCAATGGCGACGCTGCTTGTAACCAGTATTACGGGAGTGCGGAGAATCGTGAAGATGAATTATGAGCCTCTTGCAATGGTAGTCAGCGCCATGGATCATATCTCGAACCAGGAGTTGGATTACCAGATTCCCACAGAGGATATGGGAGCGGATTTTAAAAAGCTAGGGCAGGGCTTCAATTCTATGATGGAAGACATCGCGAAGCTGATGGATCAGGTCAGGAGTGAACAGAAACATCTGGATCAGATCCGGTTTAATGAACTGCAGTCGCAGATACAGCCCCATTTTCTCTATAATACACTGGAGTGCATTCACTGGCAGGCCAGTGCAGACGGAAATAAAAAGGTATCGCGGTTGATTTTAGCGCTTGCCTCCTATTACCGGCTGTCCTTAAGTAAAGGGAAGAATATCCTCCCTCTTAAAGAGGAGATTGAACATGTAAAAATTTATTTGGTAATCCAGAACGAGAGATATGGCAATGCGATTAAATATTATATAGACATTCCAGAAAAGCTGTACTATGTTCGGATTCTTAAGCTGACGCTGCAGCCGCTTGTGGAGAATTCTATTTACCATGGAATCCGGACAAAGGAGGGAGGAGCCGGGATTATTCGGATCTCAGCCCTTGAGAGGGAACATGAAGTGATTGTAATGGTAGAGGACAACGGTACAGTAATGACACAGGAACAGATTAATACGATCAACCGTTCTGTCTGGGAATACGGGGAGCAGATCGGGTATGGATTGAACAATGTACATAAGCGCATACAGCTGGCATTTGGAGAGCAGTATGGACTGAAATATAAACTGAACCAGAACGGAGGCACGACTGTGCTTATTTATCTGCCGAAGGATGACGAAGTAAAGTTGTACCAGTGAGGTGGGGAAGATGTACAAAATTCTAATTGTAGATGATGAGGAAATGATAAGGAATGGTATTAAGGCAGTGATTCCCTGGAATGAGATCGAAATCGACAATGTGGAGCTTGCATCCTCGGCAAAAGAGGGGCTTGCGCTGATCCGGAGAGAATCCCCTGATATTCTGCTTACAGATATCAGTATGACAAAGATGTCAGGATTGGATATGGTGGAAGAGGCAAATACACTGTGTAATAATATGAAGGTAATTGTGCTGACAGGATATGACAGCTTTGAATATGCAAAGCAGGCATTGAAGCTTCGGGTAGATGACTTCTTGTTAAAGCCCATTGCGGAGGATGCATTAAAGGAGTGCATCTGGAAACAGGTTCAGGAGCTGAAAGAATCGGGGCAGAGGTCAGATGAGGAATTAAGAAACCGAAGGGTGGAAGGGATCCGGGATCAGCAGAAGCTGGAGAAAGTACTGCAGAATTTGCTGCATCATTATAAGGCAGAGGCGCTTGAGTTGATTGAGCAGGAATATCATTATTCCCTGTTTGAAAATATGGCTGTAGCCATTTTAGTGCCTGCCTGCTATTCCAATTCAGAGGCGGGGATTAGGATTTCATCAGAACAGAGGATGATACAGCTGTGTATGGAATATGTTGATGTGAAAAAACTGGGTATTTCCTTTTGGGATGAGAATGGGAATCAGATTGTAGTTGCCCTGTATTCAGATAGATGCAGTTCAGACGGCGTAGATGTTATACGTAATCTGGCGTACCGGATAAGGGATGAACTGGGGTATATGCCCAGAACAGCAATTGGAAGTGTAGCGCAGGGAATGGAACAGCTGAAAACTTCCTATCAGGAAGCAGTATATATGATCGAAAATGAACAGAAGCAGTTTCCGGATATTCTGTTGTCACAGTCTCTAAGAAATAAAAGTACCCTGTTCCGAGATGTATATAATCTGTTTTTGGATGAAATGAACGATCATGTGCAGCAGTATGTGTATGTTATGAGGGTGTATGATGCGTTTTGCAAAGCAGTTAAGGCGTATAACCTTTCAGATACCTATGTCCAGAAATGTTGCTTTAATATGGCGTCTCAGATTTATTTTACCTGTCTTAAGCAGGGCGGCTCAAAGCCGGAATGTTCACTGGAGATGCTCGCTGATTCGATCAGAGGGAACAGTGTTGAGGACTGCTGCGTTATTACCGGTCAATTTCTGACCAGGGCGCTGAAGCATAAAAAGGGAGAGCATGAACTGATTGAACGGGCGAAGATTTATATTGATGAAAAGATATCCGAGGAAATATCTGTTTCTGCACTGGCAGTGGAGATGAATGTATCCCTGAGTTACTTTTCAAGGCTTTTTAAGAAAGTAACAGGTGAAGGATGTAATGAATATATTATGCGGAAACGGATGGAAAAGGCCAAGGTTTTGCTGGATACTACCAATTTTGATACAAGTGTAATTGCGGGAATGACCGGATATAACGATTCCAATTATTTTTCAGTTACCTTTAAAAAATATTATGGGATGTCGCCTACCCGGTACCGTAATACAAGAAAGGGATAGAGATGAATAGAGAGAAAGCAAGAGAGGAAGCAGAAAAGCTTGTGCTTGAGATGACAATAGAGGAGCGTGCCGGTCAGCTTAAATTTGACGCACCTGGGATAGAGAGACTGGGGATTCCGACATATAACTGGTGGAATGAAGCGCTCCATGGAATTGCAAGAGCCGGAACCGCGACAGTATTTCCGCAGGCGATTGCGCTTGCGGCAATGTTTGATGCCGGAGAAGTACAGAGGATTGCGGACGTAATTGCCGAGGAGGGAAGAGCAAAATACAATGCATTTTGCAGGGAAGGAGACAGAGATATCTACAAAGGTCTTACCTTCTGGTCGCCCAATGTTAATATTTTCCGCGACCCGAGGTGGGGCAGGGGGCATGAGACTTACGGCGAGGATCCATATCTTACATCAAGGCTGGGAGTCGCTTTTGTAAAGGGACTCCAGGGCGAGGGGGAGACGATGAAGGCTGCGGCATGTGCGAAGCATTATGCAGTACATTCAGGGCCAGAGGCGCTTCGCCATGAATTCGACGCAGAGGTTTCCTTAAAGGATCTGTACGAGACGTATCTCCCGGCTTTTGAAGCACTCGTGAAGGAAGCAGATGTAGAGGCCGTTATGGGAGCTTATAACCGAGTAAATGGAGAACCCTGCTGCGGCAGCCGGACACTGCTTAAGGATATCCTTCGGGACGAGTGGCAGTTTAAAGGGCATGTTGTATCCGACTGTTGGGCAATCCGGGACTTTCATCTGAATCATGAGGTGACGGCGGATCCGATGGAATCAATTAAAATGGCCCTGGACGCAGGCTGTGACCTGAACTGCGGATGTACATATGCATATGTGACGGCTGCTCTTGATGCCGGGCTTATTACAGAAGAGCAGATTACAGAATCCTGTATCCGCTTGTATACAACGAGATTTCTCCTGGGCCTGTTTGGCGGAAGCGAATATGACCAGATTCCTTATGAAGTGACAGAGTGTAAGGAGCACAGGCAGCTGGCCGTTGATGCAGCAAGAAAGGCAACAGTTCTCCTGAAAAATGACGGGATTCTTCCCCTGGATAAAAAGAAGATACGCAAAATTGCGGTAGTAGGCCCCAATGCGGACAGCAGAACGGTGCTGATGGGAAATTATCATGGCACGTCTTCCAGATGTACGACTATTTTGCAGGGGATCCAGAAAGAAGCAGGCGATGAAATCCGGGTATTTTATTCCGAGGGCTGTCATCTGTATAAAAATAAGGTGGAACCCCTTGCATGGGAAGATGACAGGATACCAGAGGCAGTCATTGCCGCAAGGCAAAGCGACGTGGCAATTGTCGTGCTGGGGCTTGACGAGACGATTGAAGGGGAAGAGCCGGATGAGAGTAATGAGGGACAAGCAGGGGATAAAGAGACTCTGCGGCTTCCTCATTGCCAGCAGAGGCTTCTAAGTGCCGTGATTGAAACCGGAAAACCAGTGATCACAATTCTCATGTCAGGGAGCGCCATAGACTTAAGGTATGCGGACGAGCATACAAATGCAGTGCTTCAGGCATGGTATCCGGGTGCGGAAGGAGGAACTGCGGTTTCGGATATTTTGTTCGGCAGATGCTCTCCGGGCGGAAAGCTCCCTGTTACCTTTTACCATGATACAGAGGGGCTTCCGGAATTTACAGATTATTCTATGAAGAACAGAACATACCGTTATATAGAAAATGAACCCTTATATCCCTTTGGATTCGGCCTGACCTATGGGAATGCGGCGGTGACAGAGGCACATCTGACCGGGGCTTTCGGTCAGCAAAAGAACCTGTCTGTAAGCTATACCATTGAAAATACCGGAACAACAGATGTAGAAGAAGTGGTGCAGGTGTATATTAAGGACAGGGGATCCAGATATGCGGTAAAGAACCATAGCCTTTGTGCTTTCCAGAGGATTATGGTCAGGGCAGGAGAAAAACGGGTGATGAATCTGGAAATCGATAAAAAAGCTATGACGATTGTAGACGACGAGGGCAGACGATATGTTGACAGTAACGAGTTCTCGCTTTATGTGGGAACCTCCCAGCCGGACAGAAGAAGCATTGAGCTAATGAAAAAGTCTCCGATCGAAATTCCGATTCACCTGTCAGGTGACAGAATATGAGAAGCATGAAAAGAAAAATAATGTTTCTGTGTATCCTCTTTCTGGCTGCCGTCACAGGATGTGGGGCGGCAGAAGAGGATCCTGCCGGTACAAAGATCCGGCAGAAGGAAATACAGCAGGAAGAATCCGAGGTCATAGAGCAAAGCAGGGAGACACTGGAGCGTGTCGCATGCCCGGAGTTTGAGGGAGAGGATGTCCGGAATGTGAGAATCGAGGAAAAGGGGGATATATTGTGGGAGATTGACTATCTGCCGCGGGAAGACAGGGCGAGTTATCTTTTCTGGGATATAAAGGTGCCTTACAATTCCTGTGCAGTCGTAGATACGGAGAGTATGTTTCGGAACTATAACCGGATTGCCTCTTTGGACTTTCATGCAGAGACAGAGACTGCAGATACCAGCGTGACGGGGCTTTTGAAGCCAGAGAGGACTGTCACGCTGGATTATTACCAGGGGGATCAAGGGACGGCTTCGGATGGTACAAAACCGATGCCCAATAAGACGTTTACTCTGCTGATTGGAAAAGAAAACGGAAAGGGACAGTATTTTTGTACACTGAAAGGGTACGAGGAATGCGTCCTGCTTCTTGATCAGGGGATTCTTGATGAAATATTTGCAAAAAATCCCTACGACCTTATTTTGAAGATTCCCTATGTAGTAGACATTTCCACAGTTTCCGAAGTCCACATTCAGGCAGGAGACAGGGAGTACACGATGAAAAACCAAGATGGCAGTTATATGCTTGGGAAAAAGAAGGTGGAACAGAAAAAATATTCTGAGGTCTATCAGGCGCTCATGCAACCTATGATCGCACAGGAGATGAAAGAGGAGAAGTCTTTGGGGGCTGAGAGGCAGGCGGTACTGTCTGTGGAATATAAGCGGTCAGGCGGCCGGGCGGATGACCTGAAGGTACATTTTTACAAATATGATGAAACATATGATTCTGTGAGTGTAAATGGAAATGAATTCTTCCTTGTAAGCAGCCAGGAGGTTGAATATCTCCGGGAAGTGCTGGAGAACAGCTTCTGATCACAGGCAGCCCATACAGGCTGTGCAAACATTTCAAGAGCAAAATATTTGAGAAAAATGGACATAAACATTAGACATAGCGGGTACTATGCCTTGAAAAATTCTATGGTTAAGGATGTGTGCCGTCCTGCCATATTTGGCGGGGGAACAGGGATGGCCCGTATTCTATGGATTTACAAAGAAATTGTTGGTTGTATATCATAAAAATCAGGCTAAAGGGGTTATGAGGTTTTAACTCCCAACGTTCCAGTAATGGAAGTCGCTTTCAGCTTCAAAGCAAGCAGATAGGAACGCGGCATACAAGAAGGAAGCCCTATAAAATAAGGGCTGAAGATTCCGAGAAGTTATTAAAAAGAAAAGGAGGATAAGAGATGAAGAAAAATTTTATATCTTTTTTTGCGCGGTGCAGAACCTGTATAGCAGCCGTACTGGTTACAGTGATGACCTTGGTACCGGCACTGCCCGCGCACGCAGAGGAGACGCCAACCCCTTCACTGAAGGAGCTGTTTGCAAAGGAAGAAATGACGGTTGGATTTGCAGCATCTAACAAGGTGTACTCTGATCAGAAAAAGACGGAACTTGCACGATATCATTTTAACAGTTTAACTTGTGAGAATGAGTGTAAGCCCGAGTCGCTGTTGGATGGAGATACGAGCAGAAGTAATCTTGAGATTTATAATGAAAGCCCGGCTGTAGACTTTGAGAGAAGCTTCAAGCCAGCGTTGGAGTTCTGTAAAGCAAATGGACTGAAAATGAGAGGGCATACGCTGGTGTGGCATAACCAGACTCCGGAATGGTTGTTCCATGAGGATTATGATACCTCTAAGCCGTTTGCAGGAAAAGAGCTGATGCAGAAGCGTATGGAAAATTATATTAAGACTGTTCTGGAATATGTACAGGGAAATTATCCGGGAATTGTCTATGCGTGGGATGTTGTAAATGAAGCCTTTTTTGACAGCGAGGAAGGGTCAGGCACGGACGGCGAGATTCGGAGCACCAGTCTCTGGTATAAGACAATTGGTGACACCTATATTGCGGATGCATTCCGCTTCGCAAGACAATATGCGGCAGAGGACGTGAAGTTATTCTATAATGACTTTAATGTGATGGATCCGATGAAGCGGGAAGGAATCATGAGATACCTCAACCCAATTATAGAGGCAGGAAATATAGACGGTATCGGTATGCAGTCCCACCTCAATGGATATGAGGGTACGAGTCTGGAGGAAATTGCAGACGCCATCGAGCTTTATAAGAATGCCGGATTAATCATTCATGTGACAGAACTGGATGTTGTAACAAAGACATCTATGGAACAGAATGGCGACTGGGAGCAGGAGTTGGCAGATTTTTATTATGATTATATCTCACTGATTCTTCAGGCGAAGAAGAACGGGGCAAGGATTGAGAATGTGACGTTCTGGGGCATTAATGACTGTGATTCCTGGAAATATAACTGGGCACCCCAGGGTTCACATTATTGGCCGTTGTTATTCCATGATGATCTGACGCCGAAGAAAGCATTTTACAGCGTTGCTGAGGCGCTGAATACTTCAAGTATTAATTCAGGGGACACGATATTTGAGAAATTTGAGGAAGATCAGACATGTGCCATATCAAGGGATTTTGGCGAGAAGCTTGAAATCGTTAAAGACGGTACTGCAAAGTATGGCAGCGGTTATCTGAAAGTATCCGAGCGTCCCTATGCATGGGCAGCAGCGAAATTTGACGTGACAGCCTTTAAGGGTAAGAAGATTACCATTGACGCATGGATGCGGGGAACAAATCCGGGGAACACGAATCTGAAGACACAGATGGAGCTGATTATTGACACGATTCCATCCTATACTGCTGTATCTGCTTCACCAAGTCCCCAGAATCAGTGGGTGCACATCGGTGGTGTGTATGAAGTGCCGGATTATGTGGGTCAGGCATATGTATATTTTGAGACAGACAATCAGGCAGATTATGATCTGGATAACGTGAAGATCACGGCAGGTCCTTCGGAAATTAAATATGTTGATACATCTTCCTATGAGGCGCTGAAAGACTTGTATGAGGACTATTTTATCATGGGTGTGGAGACGCCGAACAGTTTATTAAAGTCTTCTGCACATTCAGGCTTGATGAAGAAGGAATTTAACAGTATCACACTGGAGAATGAGTGCAAGCCGGAAAATCTTTTCGATGAGGCGACAAGCAAGTCTGACCTTGGAAAATACAATGAGGCGCCGGCAGTTAAGTTTAATACGATTGAGCCTTCCTTAAAGTTCTGTAAAGAAAACGGAATGAAGATGAGGGGACATACACTGATCTGGCACAACCAGACGCCAAACTGGGTTTTCTATAATAATTACGATGAATCAAAGGGTCTGGCCAACCGTGAGCTGATGCTGAAGCGTATGGAGAGTTATATCAGGCAGGTGCTTGAATATACAGAAAAGAATTATCCAGGCGTCATCAATACATGGGATGTAGTAAATGAAGCAATCGATGATAATAATGCGGGAGATTTAAGAGTCACAAAATGGAAAGAAACCATTGGAGATGATTACATTGAAAAGGCATATGAATATGCAAGAAAGTATGCGGGCAAAGATGTAAAGCTGTATTACAATGATTACAATGAGTACAAGCCGGAGAAGCAGAATGGAATCATTCAGGCACTAAAGCCTGTACTAGAGGCAGGAAATATAGACGGTATCGGTATGCAGTCTCATCTCGGAGCTTCCTGGCCTGGAATTGAGCTTTACATGGACGCAGTGAAAAAATATGCAGAAGCCGGATTTAGCATTCAGGTTACAGAGCTTGATGTGGAAAAGAGTGATGCAGAGAACTGGGAAGAAATACAGAAGAATTATTACTATAAATTAATGAAAAACCTGATCGCGGCGAAAGAGGACGGTGTCAATATTGAATCGGTTACATTCTGGGGCATTTCTGATGAATATTCCTGGAAGAGCCCGACACTGCCGCTTCTCTTTAACAAAGATTTGTCAAAGAAGGGTGCATTTGAAGGTGTAGTAGCTGCAGCACAGGAGGCTAATAAAGCGAAAGACAAGGTAACACCGGAGACAAAGGCAGACCTGGAGACGGCAATTGCATCGGTATCTAAATACAAAGAAGCTGATTATACGGCAAAAAGCTGGAAAGCATATTGCGAAGCAGTCGATGCGGCTAAGAATCTGGCGGCAAAAACAGGTGTAACCAATACAGAGCTTCAGGCAGCGATTCAGAGGGTTAAGGATGCAGAGAAGGCTCTTGTGGAAAAGGACGTTAAGGTTCAAAAGGTAACAATCACTACATCTTCTTTATATAAGAAGGCGGCGCTTGGAAAGACTGTTCAGCTAAAGGCTAAGGTAACGCCTGATAATGCAAAAAATAAAGCCCTTAAGTGGAAATCGTCTAATAAAAAATATGCAAAGGTAAATTCCAAGGGGAAGGTTACGGTTACAAGGTCAAAAGCATATGCCGGAAAGACAGTTAAAATTACGGCGCAGGCAAAAGACGGAAGTGGTAAGAAAGCTGTTTACCGGATTAAGATCATGAAGCATTCTGTGAAGAAGATCAGCCTGAAAGCAGGGAAGTCTGTAAAAGCAGGGAAGACAATAACAGTAAAAGCAACTGTGAAGACAACAGGAAAAAAGGTAAATAAAAAGCTGGAATGGACAACCTCCAATAAAAAATATGCAACTGTTAATTCAAAGGGAGTTGTTAAAGCAAAGAAGGCCGGAAAGGGAAAGACAGTTAAGATTACTGCAAAGGCGACAGACGGAAGTAAGAAGAGCGCATCAGTGAAAGTTAAAATTAAATAATTGTCATTAGAAGAGACGGTGTCTGGCCGAAATGGGCGGGACACTGTCTCTTTTTACTTTAAAGGAAATGCAAAAAACTTTTCCGGTTTATCCGGGTTAGGTGTAAAGTGTCCTGCAAAACGTGAAAAATT
>Ga0137306_101529_pt1 | contig 23023 bp, 23 predicted proteins | sample Inofroosms_March_FD_97187 | JGI IMG/M metagenome (GOLD analysis project Ga0137306, IMG submission 97187) | Mouse cecal microbial communities from Vienna, Austria - N-Acetylneuraminic and N-Acetylglucosamine D2O microcosms_March | ecosystem: Host-associated > Mammals > Digestive system > Large...
ATACGGCTTCAATAGAATTATTATAATAAATATAATTTTCTGCTGTTGTATGTATTTCTTTTTCTTCTTCCCCTCCAATAATATAAATGCAATGATTAATTTCTTTTAGTGCATGAATTATATTTGTGTTCATATATTTTCCAATATAACTGGAGAATGCATATTTTGAAGTATAATCAGGATAATGGGCAGCTTCTAAATAAGATAGTATATCTTTTTCTTCTACATTCATCTTATGAGAAATGTATTCTTCATTGAATAATTTCTCCATTGTCGCTTTATTGCTTAATAAATTATAGATAAATGTTCCTATTATAGGAGTATCTATAAAGAATTTCAAAAATCTGGTTTGTTTGGAAGGGATTTTATTTAATTCATATAAATTTTGTGGATTGATAAATATCATTCGATGGATAGCTTCCGGGTCATTATGACAAGCCATAACTGCAATTTGGACAGAATCTCCTGTAGTAATAATATTTGTTTTTTTACCAATAATATTCTTAATGAAATCAATCACTAGCTGGACAAATAGATAGTTGGTATAAGTAATATTTGGTTTATCGGATAAACCATAACCTAATAAATCAATAGCATATACTTCATGTTTTTCGGACAAAGAGTCTATTATTTTATTAAATTCGTAATTAGAGCTTCCTATCGTTAAATCATGGATAAGAAGAACGGGGGAGCCTGTTCCTTTTTTTATATATCTTATTTTTCCAAAGCGCCATTCATAGTAATTATTGTTTGGATGGCGGAGGTAATTTTTTATATTATATAAAGAATTTTTTATTCTATTTATTATATGTATTACAGTTGTAGTAAGCCCGGATAGAATAATAAATGTTTTTATTTTATTCTTCATAATAGGTCGTCTCCTTTTATGTATACTTTTATATATTATTTATTATATAAGATTCATCCATGTGATACAAATAAAAAAATAATGAAAAAAAAAATCTAGTGTGTTATAATTTATTATATTTAATTTTGTTGTTTATGGAGTATTATTATGACTAATGAATTGTATGAAGGTTTAATTGAAATATATAAGGATTTTATTAATGAAAAGGAATATTTAATTAATAAAGAAAACAATAGCAGCAATGACTATCAAAAAAGCAGGAATCTTTTAGGTATTTTAGAAACAAGAATAGATACTTTAAGCTCGATTTTAAAGATATTTGAAAATTATTTTTCTGCAAAAAAAAATGAATTTTTAGAAGAAAATAAAAGAGAATTAGAAATAAAAGAAAATCATAGAGGAGATATTTTTAATAAACGGCTTCAAATATTGGATATTCAGGAAAAAGAAAGACATCGCATTGCCAGGGATTTGCATGATACAACTTTACAAAATTTATCTCATTTAGTCCATAATATCGAGTTAAGTTCTTTATATATAGATAAAGACCCAATTAGAGCGAGATTGGAATTGGAGGTAGTAAATAAAAAATTAAAATCTGTGATTCAAGAAATGAGAAATATTATTTTTGATTTACGTCCTATGACTTTTGATGACTTTGGAATAAAAGAATCTTTTGAAAGATTAGTGGATAAGTTAAAAGAAACTTCAAAAATTAGCATAGATTATAATATTGATAATATAAATTGCAATAATTCTTTAATTTTAATGACAATTTTTAGAATTGTAGAAGAGTGTTTAAATAATGCAATCAAACATTCAGGAGGAAGTAAAATATTTTTTGAAATAAAAAAAGACGATAATGATAATTGTATAATAGTTGTGTCGGATAATGGAGTTAGTTTCGATAGTAAAAATATTTCATCTTCAAAAGACGGGCATTTTGGTCTATGTATATTGGAAGAGAGAGTTAAGTTATTGTCAGGGACTATGCAAATTGATTCTAAACCTGAGCATGGTACGACAATAAAAATCTTAGTTCCATTGTTAGATTAAATTTAGGGAGATATTAATATGAGTATTAAAGTAATGATTGCGGATGATCATGTTCTTATGAGGGAAGGTCTGAAGCAACTTTTAGAATTTGATGGAAGTATAAAAGTTATTGCGGAAGCAGCTAATGGTGTGGAATGTTTAGAAAGTTTGAAAACAATAAAGCCAGAAGTTTTATTGTTGGATATAAATATGCCGAATAAAAATGGTATCGAGGTTTTAAAAGAAATTAGAGAAAATGACATAGATATTAAAGTATTGATGTTAACTGTTCATAATGAAGTGGAGTATTTATTAAAAGCGATTGATATAGGAGTAGATGGTTATATATTGAAAGATTCTGAATCGGCAGAATTGAAGAAAGCAATTAATTATGTTTATAACGGAGAAAGTTATATTCAATCCAGTTTGATACCGTCTTTAAATTCCAGATTAGTAAATAGAGATATGGACAAAGAAAAAATAGAATCTCTAACCAAAAGGGAGTTGGAAGTTTTAATTCAGGTTGCAAATGGAATGTTTAATAAAGAAATCGCAGTTATATTGAGTATAAGTGAAAGGACTGTTAAAAATCACATATCGAATATATTTAAAAAAATAGAGGTTAGCGACAGGACTCAGGCGGCTGTTTTTGCTATAAAGAATAATTTGATTCAGTTGTAGTTATATGAATTGATTTGTTTTTTTGTGGATGTTTTATATGTTTTTATTTAATTCTATGTTTCACGTGAAACATAGAATTATTTATTTTAGAAATACAATATAATGTTTCACGTGAAACAAATAGACCCAAGATATTGTGAGAGGGGATGTGAAACAAGATTGGGTATCGTGAAACATTTTTTCTACTAAATTTTTGTTTTGATTTTACTAAGCAGAATAAAAAAATTGGTGAAGTACAGGTCGATTGCAAACGAAATCCATGCCTCATACAATCGACCCGCGCCATTTGTGGCATGGTTACACTATCGTATTGAATATTTTACTAAGTAAAACCTAAATAAAAATTTAAGTAGAAAAAATGTTTTACAATACTTTATTATATCAAAAATATAGTTTTATGGCTTGTGTGAAATTTTAGAGTCTTTAAAAATTATGAATTTTAAAAAATAAGATGGTGTATATTGAGTTGTAGGTGTGTAGGAAAATTTTAAGACATTGAAGGTATTAAATTATTGAAGTGTTTAATATTCATTTATACATATTTTTTACCATATAGGATTCGGGTGTCAAAAGGTCTGTCCGGCGGTGACACTTGGCAGATGGCACAAAAAAATTGTGCTGCAAAACTTGTTTTGCTATTCCATTGTATGGAGCATTTAGATAATCCTCTTAAAACGAAAATCGTGTTTAGTATTGGCTTCCACGATTTTTGAGTCTCCTCTCCATCATACAAAAGGCACTTACTCAATATCTTTTTGTACCATCTGCCAAGTGCCACCGTCAGACAGACCTTTTGACGCCCGAATCCTATATAGGAAAGTCCTTTGCCAGAAGGATGCAACATGGAGTGCTAAAGATACTTTTTGCCATATGGAAAATTTTCCGAATATTCCATATGGTAAAAAGCAATTATTGAATTGCGGCGGAGAGGAGCATATCTCTGCGCGACCTGGCGCAGGCGGAAAATCCTGCAAGCAGGATTCTTTTTTACTTTATAGGAAAGTACTTCGCCAGAGGAACATAGATTGGTGAAGAACCAAAGGTTCTTAATAAAGTGTCGAAAACACTTTTTAATATTATAATATGAGAAAAATGAGTTTTTGTTTTGGTAATTTATAAGCATTGTGAAAAATTTTAAAAGTATATATAGCCAAATCCACTTTCCGGTATTTTGATAATTATTCTTTTATTTTCTCTGTTAAAATATAGTCTTCCAGTTAACCAGCCATCACCTCTATTACTTGACTTCATAAAATTCTCCTTTGCAACTTCTAATCATCAGCAGTTTTAAGGCTGGATGGACGTTTATTGATTCGGAATTCTATCTTGGATAACACCTCATCATCTTTGATTCCCCCCCCGCGTGGGAGCGCCCAGATAACCTGAATCACCATAAACCACATGGTCATCTTTTCGTATTAGTTTTGATGTTTCTGATACATCATGCATGTTTGCAGAAGTACCCGTTAGCAAATGCACAAACCGCTACCGGCATCAGTACCGGCGTGAACCTTCATTCCGATTAAAACTATAAAAATATTTCTTTAAGTATTATACATATTTAATATCAATTTCAGTAAAAAATCGCTTGCTTTCCCTAAAATAAACTATAGATTATATTGTTGTTTAATGTTATAATCTTTTCATGTGCAATTTTATTTCATAAGACAATAAAGAATAATCTGCATTTATAGAAAAATAATATTTAATCAATTGCTGTGAAATATTGTTTATGCCACATGGGTTAGAGGAGGAATTAATTATGGGAAAAGCTATTGCAATTGCAAATCAGAAGGGCGGTGTAGGGAAGACAACTACATCAATTAATTTGTCTGCTGCATTGGCAGCAAAAGATAAAAATGTGCTTGTTATTGATACAGACCCCCAGGGAAATACGACGAGCGGGTTTGGAGTCGATAAAAATAATTTAGATAACACAATATATGAACTTTTTTTAGGGGAATGTTCGATACAGGAATGTATAATAAAAAATGTAATGGATAAGGTATCCTTAATTCCTTCTAATGTAAATTTAGCGGCAACTGAAATAGAATTAATAGGGGTAGATAAAAAGGAATTTATATTGAGGAATGAAGTGGATTGGATAAAGGATCAGTATGATTATATTATTATTGATTGCCCTCCTTCCCTTAATATGTTAACCATTAATTCAATGACCACTGCAGATTCCGTTTTAGTTCCTATCCAGTGCGAATACTACGCTTTGGAAGGGTTAAGCCAATTAATACATACTGTGAATTTGGTAAAAGAAAGATTGAATCCTGATTTGGATATGGAAGGCATTGTTTTTACTATGTATGATTCTAGAACTAATCTATCAATGCAAGTCGTGGAAAACGTGAAAAGTCATTTAAATCAAAATATTTATAATACAGTTATTCCAAGAAATATACGTTTGGCAGAGGCACCGAGCTATGGGTTGCCAATTAATAAATATGACCCAAAGTCTGCTGGCGCAGAAGCATATATGATGTTGGCAGAGGAAATAATTAAAAAATGATTTTAGCGTAAAAGCGGAAAGGAACAAATATGGCAGCAAGAGGATTAGGGAAGGGACTTGATGCATTAATACCGAGTACAATAGAAGTAAAAAATGAAAAAGTAAAAGTGGATAATAGTGTAGATGATAGTTCAGAAAAATTAGTTAAGATAACGATGGTGGAACCAAATAGGGAACAGCCTAGAAAAAATTTTGATGAAGATTCTTTGTTGGAACTTGCGGAATCAATTAAACAGTTCGGGTTATTGCAGCCAATTTTAGTGCAGGATAGAAAAACTTATTATGAAATTGTAGCAGGGGAAAGAAGATGGCGTGCTGCCAAAATGGCTGGTTTGAAAGAAGTTCCTGTTATAATAAGGGATTTAACAGAACAGGAAATAGTTGAAATTTCTTTGATTGAAAATATCCAGCGTGAAAACTTGAATCCAATCGAAGAGGCTATGGCTTATAAAAGGCTTTTGACGGAATTTAATTTGAAACAGGATGAAGTTGCTGAAAGAGTATCAAAAAGTAGGACGGCTGTAACAAATTCAATGCGGTTGTTAAAACTTTGCGATGAAGTACAGCAGATGATCATAGATGATATGATTACGACCGGGCATGCCAGAGCATTAATTTCAATCGAAGATAAAGAACAACAGTATACTATTGCACAAAAAATATTTGATGAAAAACTTAGTGTGAGGGATGTAGAAAAGCTGGTAAAAGATTTAAGTAAACCGATAAAAGAGAAAAAGAAAATTGAAAAAGATAAAAGTTTAGAAATTATATATCAGGATATAGAAGAAAAGTTAAAGCAGTCTCTTGGTACAAAAGTGGCTATTTCATCAAAAGGGGAAGGGATAGGAAAGATTGAAATAGAATTTTATAATAATGATGATTTGGAAAAAATTACGGATAGGCTCATGCATTAGAAATTTATAAAAAATGATACTATTTTATCATTGAGGATTATGGATATATTATATAATATATATTTAAAGTACAATAGGAGGAAATTGTGAACAGTCAGGTATTTAACTACATAGGTTTAGGCAACGTTGATATTGGATATATTTTAATAGGGATGGCAGCGGTAATTGCCATATCTATTATATTGATTATCATCCAAATGGTAAAACTATCGAAATTAAAAAAGAAATATTCAGTATTTATGCAAGGAAAAGATGCAAAAAGCCTGGAAAAAGATATTATCGGTTTATACGAGGATAATAAATTTATTAAAGTTTCAATTGAAAAAAATAAAAATGATATAAGGGAATTGTTTAAAAAACAGGAATTATCTTTTCAAAAAGTTGGTATTGTCAAATATGATGCATTTAAACAAATGGGAGGACAGCTTAGTTTTAGCCTTGCACTTTTAAATGAAAATGATTGCGGATTTATTATTAATTCCGTCCATAGTACAGAAGGTTGTTATTCTTATTCAAAAGAAATAAAAAATGGACAGTGCAGTATTCTATTGGGAGAAGAAGAAAAACAGGCGCTGGATATGGCGATGGGAATTGATTCTTGATGGAAAGACAGGGGAAATCAGTATGAGGATACAAAAAATTGTCGATCTAAAGGGAGGGGAAATACTGGCTAAGACAGTTATGACTCCTGATTATAAGATTTTATTATCCGAAGGAACAAAGCTGAGAAAAGACTATATTGAAAAATTAGGGGAATTGGGTATTAGAGAGGTTTTTGTTGAAGATGAAATAAGTACACATGAAGTCAAAATATTAAAAGATGAAACTGGAAAGAATTTTAAAGATAAAGTAAAAGAAATTATAGAAAAGCATACTTACAGGAATAGCGATGAGTTAGTGGAACTTAGTAAGACAGCAGATAATATCATTAGTAATCTTTTAGAAGAAGAAGAAGTAATTGAAAGAATTTATGATATTAAAGAAAGAAGTTCCGATATTTATGAACATTCTATAAATATATGTACTTTGGCAATATTAATGGGACTAAAAATGAAAATCCCTCAAAGTAGGATACATGATATTGGAGTGGGATGCCTTCTTCATGATTTGGGCTTAAGGTATATTACAGTCGATTATACAAATAAAGATATGCAGGAATTTTCTGAAATGGAATTGGCTGAATATAAAAAACATCCTATTTATGGATATTCGGCATTAAAAAATGAAACATGGATATCGGAACTCAGTAAAGATATTATTTTGTATCATCATGAAAATATGGATGGTACCGGATATCCGCTCAAGTCTATTTATGTACCTTTAGAAGTAAAGATTGTAAATATCTGTGAACAGTTTGACGAAATGATATGTGGTATTGGTCATCAGCGGCTGAAAGTTTTTGAGGCAATTCAGTATTTGAAAAAAAATAAAGATATTTTATTCGACGGCGATATTGTGGATGTGCTTTTAGAATTTACGGCAGTTTATCCGGCAGGCTCTTATGTTCTTACGAATGAAGGGGAAATAGGGATTGTCTTACGGCAAAACAAAAATAATCCGGACAGGCCTTTTATAAAAATTATTTATGATAAAAAAGGGGATAGGATTCAGCATGATTTTGTGAAAGACCTTCTAACAGATAAAAGTGTTTTTATAGAAAAAGTAATAGAAAATATTTAGTAGGTTTAAATTCAATAAGGAGAATGGATTATGATTGATATTAAATTTTTAAGGGAAAACCCGGAAGTAGTAAAGGGAAATATTAAAAAGAAATTTCAGGACAATAAATTAGATTTAGTTGATGAAGTAATATTGTTGGATACGGAAAGCAGGAAAGCAAAACAAGAAGCTGATGATTTGCGTGCGAATAGAAATAAGATTTCTAAAGAAATCGGTGCATTGATTGCAAAAGGGAAGAAAGAAGAAGCACAAGAAAAGAAATCAGAAGTGGCAGCCGGGGCAAAACGGCTTGCAGAATTAGAAGAAAAAGAAAAGGAATTGGAAGAAAAAATCAATAAAATTATGATGGCAATTCCAAACATCATTGATCCAAGCGTTCCGATTGGAAAAGATGATACGGAAAATGTAGAAATTGAAAAATATGGGGAACCTATTGTTCCGGATTTTGAAGTACCTTATCATACAGAAATTATGGAAAAGTTAAAAGGGATTGATTTGGATAGCGCGCGGAAAGTTGCAGGAAACGGGTTTTATTATTTGATGGGGGATATTGCTAGGCTCCATTCCGCAGTGATATCCTATGCAAGAGATTTTATGATAAATAGAGGATTTACTTATTGTGTACCTCCTTTTATGATTCGGAGCAATGTAGTTACCGGAGTTATGAGTTTTGCAGAAATGGATGCTATGATGTATAAAATAGAAGGAGAAGATTTATATTTAATAGGTACTTCTGAGCATTCTATGATTGGAAAATTTATTGATACAATTATTCAGGAGGGAGAACTTCCAAAAACACTTACAAGCTATTCCCCTTGTTTTAGAAAGGAGAAAGGGGCTCATGGTTTGGAGGAAAGAGGGGTATACCGTATTCATCAATTTGAAAAACAGGAAATGATAGTTGTTTGCAAACCGGAAGAATCGCCAATGTGGTTTGATAAATTATGGCAGAATACAGTAGATTTATTCCGTTCTTTGGATATTCCGGTAAGGACGATTGAATGTTGTTCCGGCGATTTGGCCGATTTAAAAGTAAAATCTTATGATGTAGAAGCTTGGTCCCCCAGACAGAAAAAATATTTTGAAGTGGGAAGTTGTTCTAATTTAGGGGATGCACAGGCGAGAAGATTAAAAATCCGTGTAAATGGGGAAAAAGGAAAATACTTTGCGCATACATTAAATAATACGGTAGTTGCTCCCCCAAGGATGTTGATTGCATTTTTGGAAAATAATCTTCAAGAAGACGGTTCCGTCAAAATTCCTGAAGTCCTTCGGTCATACATGGGCGGACAGGAATTAATAAAATAGATTTATAGTTTCTAAAAAATATGATTTGAAAAGAGGTGAAATCTTTGCATAAATATATGAGGGCAATTGGATTCAGTAAGATCAAAAATAGAAAAGAGTTGCAGAATCTAATTACGGATATTATTGTAAATGCAGATGAAAGGGCATATACTTCAAATGGGAATGAAACAATATTGGCAGAATTTTGTAAGGATTTCGCTGAAAATATTGGTATAGCTGTCTGCGGTGAATTTGATTCGGAAGATAAATTTTCGTTTGATTATTATTATCCATATTTAAGAGGAACAGAAATAAGTTCCGAAGAAGATGTATCCGTAGAACGTCATGCAGGCACAGAATCCTATGCCGGAATATGTGATGATATTAAAGTTGGTGTTTCGTTAATTTTTTATCTACAAAACATGATTCCCTATGTAAAATCCCGTAATAGCAAAAGGCTTCCTATTAACGGAACAACCCTTACTTTATCTGCGCTTTCTTTGCAGGGAAAAATAATGATGCCAATTATAAAAAATGAAAAAGACAAAAAGATTATAAAAAAAGCATCCAATGATAGAAATTCTTTAATTGCCGCAGCCAGAAGAGGCGATGAAGATGCCATAGAAAGCCTGACTTTGGAAGATATGGATACTTATACAATTATATCAAAAAAAATCCAAAAGGAAGATGTCTTTACTTTGGTAGATACTTATTTTATGCCTTATGGGGTGGAATGCGACCAGTATTCTATATTAGGGGAAATATTGGACTGCAATAAAGTGATTAACAAACTAACTTTGGAAACTATATATCAAATGACTATCAGCTGCAATGAATTAATCTTTAACTTATGCATTAATGAAGAAGATTTATATGGTGAACCACAAATTGGGCGCCGTTTCAAAGGTTCCATTTGGATGCAGGGATATATTAATTTCCCGGAAGGTATTTGATGAAAATTATAAATTATTTTTATTGATATTGTTTTAGTTTTATGGTAGAATATTTTTCAGCGGTTGATTAATCAATCAAAAAATTTAGTAAAGTAGTACACGTTTCCGTAGCTCAGATGGATAGAGCGACCGCCTCCTAAGCGGTAGGTCGGGTGTTCGAGTCACCTCGGGAACGCTGGAAATATAGCCGAAAACCTTGATTTTAGAGGGTTTTCGGCTTTCTTCATTTCAGTATCAAAACTCGGATTTGCTAATATGCCAATATATCTTAAAATCGAACCTACATGCTAATATGGAAATTTGGGTTAAGCCTTTGTATTTCAGGCAGTGATACAAGAAAATTCAGCAAACAGGAATATCATTGCTGCATTACTTTTTATTTACAAACGCTGCTTAAAGGTATATTTGGTGTGGATGTTTTCGGGAAAAATTCCGTTAAACATATTTTGAAATGTCCGAGCCTTGTAACATTTTACCCTTATTTTTTATAAATTTTTTTGTCGCCTCGGACATTTCTGTGACATTTGGATTTTATAATATTCATAGAACGAAAGTTCCATATTAAAAGGAAAAAAGCTTTGAAAGGAGCATTTGATTATGAATATATTACAGACAATCGGCTTAAAGAAGTATTATAGAAGCGGATCAAACATTACCCGCGCTTTAGATGGCGTCAGCCTGTCGGTAGAGCATGGGGGAGTTTGGGCGGTAGTGGGAACTTTCGACAGTGGTAAATCTACCCTGCTCAATATGATAGGTGGGCTGGATATAGCAACTTCCGGCAGTGTTATCGTTCGCGGAGATGAATTGGCGGAAAAAAACGATGAAGTACCGTCAAATAACAGAGAGAGACGGGACCTTATAAAGGAGGTGGTAGATTATGATATGGCCTTTTGAGAACGACACCAGTGCGTTGGAAAAGAAACTGGCAAAACGGAGAATGAAAGCCGATGTGCGCCGAAGTATTTTTGTCATTATTACGATTGCCCTTGCCGTATGTTTGATGGGAACGCTTCGTTTTATCTATTCCGCACAACAGTTACAAACTTTGGATCATATCTTGGGACAGTATCAGGCTGGCTGTGTCGGTTTAACACGGAATGAGATTAATTGGCTTGTGGACACCGGAAAATTTGAAAAATGGGGTTATACCGCAGATGCCGGAACTATCCGCTATCAGGACAGCGTTTTGAATGTCAGCTTTGTAAGCACGGAAATGATTGATTTGATGGGGTATGGCAAGATTACCGGAACATATCCAAAGGCGGAGAATGAACTATGTGTAGAACGTTCTTTTTTCAGTTATTTTGGCTTTCCGGAAGAAGTTGGGCAGACGCTCACCCTAAACCTGGGAAGTGGTGATAAACCTTATACGGTCACAGGAATTTTGGAAACGGAGAACAACAGCCGGATTTTCACGGTTTGGATTGCGGAAACCGCTGTGGATATAGCCAGCCATCCGGCTCCCTATGAGTTGCGGTTCCGCTTTGCAGGAAGCCAGGATATGGAGTCAACCCAGCTTCGTATGGATATCGAAAAGTTTTTCATAGAAATGGGTATTACTCAGGAGCAGACCTTTTACAGTTCCAACTATTTTGGAATGTTGGACATCTATTTGGGAAACGGAATGGAGATTTATACCCTGTCAGTATTGATTGCTGTTATCTGTGCAATTGTAATCTACAACATCTTCTATATTTCCGTAATGGGAAAAATGCGGGAATACGGTCGTCTGAAGGTACTTGGAACAACGCCGAAGCAGTTAAAGAGGGTGGTAAAGCGGGAACGGTGTTTTCTAACTGTTATAGCAGTTCCTCTGGGGTTGTTTTTTGCTACAGTGATTGCGTTGATTGCCGTACCTGGTTATTGGTCCTGGCGTGACAATATTCAGTCTACGGTAATCATTTCATTATTGACTTATGCTACAGTTTTGATTGCTACCAGAAAGCCTTTGTCTATGGTGGGAAAAGTATCTGCCATTGAAGCTATCCGGACCACCGCCTATTCCGGGCATCAGGGATACGGTGTTTCTGGAAAGCTCCACCGCCACTTGACTATGCCTCGCTTGGCTTTGATGAATTTTTCCCGGAACCGTAAAAAAGCTTTTATAACGGTCCTCTCTCTAAGTCTGACCGGGATTCTGCTTCTCTGTATTTCCGCCTACGCAAACTCGGTTGATATAAGAGAAATGGCCCAGTCCCAGTTTGGGGACAGAAGCCAGTATCTTCTGCAATATGAGGATTATGCGGGTCTGGAATTTTTTGAAATACAAAAAGAGAATCCCTTAGGACAGACTCTGCGGGAGAAGCTTGCTGCCATTCCCGGTGTGGATTTTGTTACGGCTTACAGTATGGCTTGCGTGGAAATTCCTTCCATTACTAAGATTCCGGGAAATAGTGAACATGAGCCTTTCTTTATTCGGGGAGTTTCTGAAGAAAATATGGCAAAGATGTATACTGGTAAAGCAATTTTGGATGGAACTGCGGATTATGGGCAGTTGATGAATGGGAACGGTATCCTGGTCTGTCCGGCAGACAGCGCACTGAAAGAGATTTACAAGATTGGCTATCAGATTGGAGATACGGTTACAGTTTCCTGTTACAATGGAAGGACAAAGATTTATACCGTAATGGGAATTGTTGAAAATATTCATATCGGTAATACGGTTCATTTTTTTATTTTGCCCGAGGAAGAATTATCCGTCCTTTATCCGGAAATTTCGGATTTTACCGGCTATGTGAATGTTCATACAAAGCAGGACAGTGGACGGCTTCAACGGGCGATATTTCGAGCTGTGCCCGATGAACGGGTAGCAATCTTAGGTCTGGACGATAGGGTGGCAGAACTGGAAATCAGTCTTAAGGGGGAATTGGTCCGCGCCTATAGTATCCTAATCTTTATTTTTGTATTTGCCTTGATTAATCTTGCAAATACACTGATTACTAATCTTCTCACCCGCCAGCAGGAGTTTGGCATATTTCAGTCCGTTGGCATGAGTGGTCGGCAGTTGTCCAGGATGCTGTCTTTTGAATGCCTGTATTATGTAGGGATTACATTGTTTGTGACCTTAACGCTTGGAACGGTATGTAGTCTGATTATGTGCAATGTTTTTGACAAGATTGGTATGTTTGGGAAAATTACCTGGCATTTCCCTATGTTTCAGGTACTGTTGTTTGCAGTTGCACTGCTTCTGGTGCAGGCGGTATTCTCGGTCTGTGCAGTCCGTTATACTAGAAGATTCTCCCTTGTGGAGCGTATCAAGGCAACAGATTGATATCAATTTGCGGCTGAGAACAGGATTTCTGATAATAACCTGATAATTTTTTATTATATAGGAATGCAGATAGAATAATAAGGAGGCAATAGAGTATGGAATTTGTAAAACTGACACGCGAAAATATTGAAAAAGAGCATATCTGCTGTGCCATATCAAACAATAAGGATATTCAGGTCATGTCAAAAAAGAACTGGCTGAGGGAGAGGTTGGAAGAAGGGCTTGTGTTCTTGAAAGGAAATGTCCGGGGAAAATGCTTCATTGAATATACCCTGTGGAATACGCATGGGTACCCATCGAGGCGGAAGGCTGTATATACATTGACTGCCTGTGGGTATCCGGGTAGTTTAAAGGAAATGGATACTCGAACCTTCTGCTGGATGCGTGTATTGAGGACAGTAAAGCGAAGGGAAAAAAGGCGCTTGTTACCCTGTCCTCTAAAAAGAAAAAGGGATTCATCTCTGACCCGAATTATATAGGCTATAAGTGATTTAAGATAGAGGACACAGCAGAACCTTATTTTGAGCTTATGTATCTGCCTCTTGAGGATGGTGTTCCGCTTCCCCGTTTTCGGGATACCGTGCATGGGCAGAAAGATATGCCAAAGGGATTTGTACTGTATTACACAAAACAATGTCCTTTTACGGCGAAGTATGTACCGATATTGGAGAGCATGGCAAAAGACAGGAATGCGGAGTTTCATTCCATACATATCCAGACCAGAGAGGATGCACAGAATGCGCCCTCGCCTTTTACAACTTTTTTCCTTTTTTATGACGGGCAGTTTGTGACCCATGAAATCTTGTCGGAGAAAAAATTTGATAAAATTTTAGTAAGTAAAGGGCTTTTAAGGAAACTTATCTGGGTTTTAAAACGGAGGTCAGGATTTCTCAACAGATACCGGTAGGGGAAAGTACCGGTATTGATGTTCCCGGACAGCTTTGGCATCGATACCAAAAGGAAAAGTGTCTCATTGCCCCATATCTTAAAGAAGGTATGGAAATGGGCATGTCACATTCTGCAGACCCTAAGCAGGGAACGTTCCGGTATTTTGCAGGAGGGCTTGCAGAAAAAGATTTGGGAAAAATGGTAGAGGGCATTGTCAAGCAGGAGCTTTTATCAGGGGAATATATTGTTTGCAGGGGTGAGGAGGAAAATTTTGAGGATTTAGTGACTTTTGCGCTGGACAAGGCGAATAAATACCTTTTTCAAACATGGCTCCCACATCATAACCTGATAACAGAGCCGTTTTCTGCAGAAAAATATTATCGGGATACAAAAGATATGGTCTGTATGGAGATATGGGTGAAACCCTTGCCATAGCAAATTTCCAAAGAATTACTTTAGTTGACTGGAAATACGTAATATAATTGTTTAAAAGGCAGCTTTGAAATTATTAAGTTTCAAAGCTGCCTTTTAGCCAGCTCTTGTTGCCATAATTACAGCAAATAATTATTTTCCCGGTTTGCAACCTGTAAGCCGACTAATTTATAGGTTGCATGTCCTCCGACGATTAGTGGCTCCGCATTGCAAATTTCTTCCGCTTCTTCCCGGCTTTGGGTCTTTAGAATATACATACCTGCCATTCCTGGATAACCTTTGAAGACACCGCAGATTTCCAGTTTACCTTCATCGTCCAACTTTCTTATATTCTCAACATGATCCATAACGACCTGTTTTGTCATCTTATTATAAGTCTTGCTTTTTTCAATCATCATCATATACATTAACTTTTCCATACGATATTCTCCTTTGCATTTCTTTTTGTTCCTTTTCCTTTCCCTTCGTTTTGTTGTTATATTGTATTTGATACATAAATAGTTTATCATAGAATAGTGACAAGACATGTCATTATTAGGAAAGGTATTTAAAAATGTCAAAAGCAGAACGGCTTATTGAAATGATGATAACAATAAATGCAAAAAAGAATTTTACGGTGGGGGAATTAGCAAAAGAATTTTCCGTTTCAAAACGTACGGTACTCCGCGATTTGCAAGAATTAGAGAAAGCCGGATTTCCTCTGTATTCGGAAGTAGGCGCTGCGGGCGGGTATCATATTCTGAAAGAGCGCATTTTACCGCCTATCGCTTTTTCGGAAAGTGAAGCAAAAGCTATATTTTTTGCCTGCCAGGCTTTGCAATTTTACCGCGATTTGCCTTTTGAGCAGGAAACAATATCCGTTTTGAAAAAGTTTTTGAATTGCCTGCCGTTAGATATGCAAAACAGTATTGCGCAGATTCAAAATAAAGTGGTATTTTGGGTTCCGGACAGGCATCGCGATTCGCCGTTGCTCAAATCAATGTTTCATATTGCCATAAAACATCATGCTGCAACCATACGATATTCATCCGCACATTCTGAAAATATCCGTACCATTATACCAATTGGGCTATATGCCATGAATGGGCTTTGGTATTGCCCTGCATATTGTATGGCAGCCAATCAAATCAGAGAGTTTCGCGTTGACCGTATCAAAGAAATTATAGAGGAAAAACCTTATCCTAAGGGAAAATACCCTGTTCCCGGGTCTATTCGGGAATATCATGAAAAATTGGAAACCGGAAGTGAATACCATATCAAAATTAAATTGACGGATATAGGTGTAAAACGCTGCGAAGCAGAATGTTTACTGGCAAGGGGATTAAAAACTTTTTCAACAGGTGGAGGGGTTATCGATATGGAAATATGCCATGCAACCTTAGAATGGGTTGCCGATTACTTTCTGCCGCTTGGAAGCGATGCAACTGTATTAGAGCCGGTAGAGCTGATAGAGATAATGAAGCGGAAAATAAGTACATTATATGGGCATTATTTTAAGCCGGAGTCATGAAATATAGAAATGTGAAGATATATGGAATATGGGGCGGAAGATGAAAACTTTGCAGCAAATAGAAAAATATGATGCAGCTTCTGGCGAGCAATACCCTTGTGATATAAAACGGAATATGATATTATTTCTGTAAGCAGCAAATAGATTCATACATAATTTTTGGGGGCCGGAAAGGACGGAAAATAATATGGAAAGGCAAATCGTGATTACAATAGGAAGAAGCTTTGGCAGCAACGGCCGCCGGATTGGAGAAGGCTTAGCAAGGGAACTTGGAATCAATTTTTATGACAGGAATCTGATTGAGATGGCAGCCAAAGAAAGTGGATTGGACTGGAAAGTGGTTGGAAATGCGGATGAAAAATTGATAGGGAGGATATTGAAATTTAAAGGAAGCTTTGATTTCATACAGGACAACCCAAATGACAAAATATATAGGGCGCAGGCGGAAATTATCCGTTCCATTGTAAAGCGAGGGGAATCTTGTGTTATTGTCGGCAGAGGGGCGGATTATGTTTTGAGGAACAGGCATGAGGTTTTGAAAATATTTATTTATGCGCCATATAGTACCCGTTTGGAAACGGTTATGGAAAGGTATAATTTTACGAAAGAAGAAGCGGAGCGGGCAATCCGCCATATGGACAAGACGAGAAGAAATTATTATGAATATTTTACGGACAACAATTGGGATCAGAAAGAAGGAAAGGATATGCTGATTGACAGCAGCGAATTTGGCATTGACGGCACGGTGCATTTAATAAAAACCGCTGTGGAATGTAAATTAAAAAGAGATTGGGATGACTTGTAAAGTTATTTCTGCATGATATTTGTGGTTTATTACCGGTAAAAAAATACTAGTTGAATGAGCAGGATGGAGATTATGATTATGAAGAAATTTACCGTTGTATTTTGTTGTTTGGCTTTTGTTGTATTATTGATGGTTGGATGTGGGGATAAAAAGGAAGAAACGGTAGATATTGATATTACCGCCCTCAAAGGGCCTACGGCTATGGGGATGGTAAAAATGATGGAGGATTCGGGAGCCGGTACGGAGGAAACGACAGTAGACGGCAATTCTTATCATTTTACAATTGCAGCTTCCGTGGACGAAGTGACACCGAAACTGGTACAGGGAAATACGGATATTGCGGCTATCCCAGCAAATTTGGCTTCCGTACTTTATAATAATACGGATGGGCAGCTTAAAGTATTGGCAATCAATACTTTGGGGGTTTTATATATTGTAGATATGGATGGTTCTATCCAATCCGTAAATGATTTGAAAGGAAAGACAATTTATGCCAGCGGCAAAGGCGCTACGCCAGAATATGCCTTGAGCTATATCCTTTCAGCGAATGGCATTGATATGGAGAAAGATGTAACGGTGGAATGGAAATCCGAACATTCCGAGTGTGTGGCAGCTTTAGGGAATGCCGGGAACTCTGCTTCCAAAGGAGTAGTTGCTTTACTTCCGCAACCTTTTGTTACCATTGCACAGACGAAAAACGATAAAATCCGCATTGCCCTCGATTTGACAGATGAATGGGATAAGCTGCAGGAAGAAGATAACAAAGGGGCGATGATTACGGGAGTGATTGTTGCGAGGAAAGAATTTGTGGAAAAGAATCCGGAAGCAGTGGAAAGGTTTTTGGATTTATACAAGGAATCTGTGGAATATGTGGTTCATTCCGTTCCGGAAGCCGCATCATTGATTGAGAAATACGATATTGTTCCGGCTGCGGTAGCGGAAAAAGCTCTGCCATATTGCAATATTGTCTTTATAGAAGGAAAAGAAATGAAAGAAAAGTTATCGGGCTATTTGAATATTTTAAAAGAGCAGAATCCAAAGTCCATAGGAGGAGAGGTTCCGGCCGATGAATTTTATTACATCAGGTAGAGATGGAAGGAATGAAGATTTAGATGGTGGTGCTAAAATAAAAATATGGGCGGCGCTGTTTTGGATTGCCGTATGGGAAATAGTGGCCCTTTTTATTGGACAGGAGATACTGCTTGTATCTCCTGTAGCTGTATTTTTAAGGTTTTTAGAATTGATAGTGACAATAGGATTTTGGAAATCTATTTTCTTTTCCTTATGCAGAATTGCAGGAGGTTTTTTCTCAGCCCTTTTGACGGGAATTTTATTTGCATGGGTAAGTTCTTTTTGCCGTTTCGTAAGAGAACTGGCAAAGCCTTTGATGGCAGTTATCAAAGCGGCTCCGGTGGCATCTTTTATTATTTTGATTTTAATATGGGTTCCTTCCGGCAACTTATCTTTTGCCATTTCCTTCCTTATTGTGCTGCCTGTAATTTATACCAATATTTTGTACGGGCTTGAAAATGCGGATAAGGAACTTTTGGAAATGGCGGAAGTGTTCAGGATTCCTTATTCAAGGCGTATCCGGTATATTTATTTACCTCAAATGGCTCCGTACTTAAGGGCGGCCTGTTCCGTTTCTCTTGGATTATGCTGGAAAGCAGGAGTTGCTGCGGAAGTAATCGGTATTCCGGCAGGCTCTATTGGGGAAAAACTTTATGAAGCAAAAGTATATCTGGAAACTTCGGATTTATTTGCATGGACGGTGACTATTATTCTTTTGAGCGTATGTTTTGAAAAAATATTTCTTTTTTTTCTGGATAAAGTGATAGAAATGGAGTAAAGTATGGATATCGTAATTAACAGCTTATCCAAAAAATATGGGGAAAAAGAGGTAATAAAAAATTTTTCCGCCCGGATTAAAGATGGCTCCGTCCTGTCCGTTATGGCGCCTTCCGGGGGAGGGAAAACGACCCTGCTAAGGATATTGGCCGGATTGGAAACAGCGGATAAAGGGTATATCGAAGGGCTGGAAAATAAAAAAGTCAGTATGGTTTTTCAAGAAGACCGATTATGTAATGATTTGAATGCGATTACCAATATACGCATTATTTGCGGAAAAAAAAACAATGGCCCTAAGGGGATAACGGATAGCCGGATATATGATGAATTGGAAAAAGCAGGATTAAAAGGAAACGAAAAATATCCTGTCCGGGAATTATCAGGGGGCATGAGAAGAAGAATTGCTATTGTACGGGCTTTGATGGCTGATTATGATATATTAATATTGGATGAGCCTTTTGCCGGATTGGATTGGGAAAATAAAAAAAGGATGGCGGATTATATTAAAGAAAAGAGCAAAGGGAAAACCGTGATATTAGTGACTCATGATAAAGCAGAGGCAGAAATAATGGGAGGGGAAATCTTAAATTTGAAATAATATAGATGGAGCAGGAAGGGAGGAAAGTATTTTATGAATTATATTGTATTTGACCTTGAATGGAATCAAAGTAATACAGGGCAGGAAATAAAAGAAATCCCTTTTGAGATTATTGAAATAGGAGCTGTCAAACTGGATGAGGAATTTCAACTAAAAGGCGAGTTCCACCGTTTAATCAAACCGAAAGTGTATCAGGAACTGCATTATATTACAAGGAGCCTGATTCATATAAAAATGGAAGAATTGGAAGATGAAAAATCCTTCCCGGAAGTTGCAAAAGAATTTTTGGATTGGTGCGGAGAAGATTATATTTTTTGTACATGGGGCCCTATAGATTTAAAGGAACTGCAGCGGAACATGCGGTTTTACCAAATGCGCCCTTTGTCGGATAAGCCTATGAAGTTCTATGATGTCCAGAAATTATTCAGTATAGGATTTGAAGACAAAAAGACGAGAAGGGCGTTAGAACATGCGGTGGATGTACTTCAGATAGAGAAAGATATTCCTTTCCACCGGGCGTTTAGCGATGCTTATTATACCGCAAAGGTTTTATCAAGAATTGAAGAATCGGTATTTCATAACTATTCTTTTGATGTATTTGCTGCGCCGAAAACAAAGAAGGAAGAAATAAAAGTAATTTTCGATAATTATATGAAATATATCTCGAGGGAATTTAACGATAAAGCAGAAGCCCTTTCCGACAAGGAAGTTCTGAGCATTAGGTGTTATCTTTGTAGAAAAAATGTAAAACGGAAAATAGGCTGGTTTTCTACCAACGGGAAACATTATTATGCGGCAGGCTTCTGTGATATCCACGGCCACATAAGGGCAAAAATAAGGATGAAAAAATCTGAAGACAAGAAAATATATGTTGTAAAAACGATAAAATTCATATCCGAAGATGACTTTAACGCGTTGGACGAAAAAAGGACTAAGATGAAACCCTAGTCCTTTTTACAATTTTATGTTTTATCAATTACTTTTGGGAAATTTGTCATTAACCATCTTAATTTTATATCTTTCATATTTTCCAATCTTTATCGCTGAATTTGTAAGTAGGCCATTTATCTTTACGTCGTCTTCTAAGACGGGTTCTCCTATGCCCTTTTGAAAAGCTGTAATTTTGCAGCAGGGATTTCATAATGAAGAGTAAAATCAATATCCCCGCTCCGATAAGTACAAACAGAAGGATTTTTTTAATATTTACAAAAATCACATTTTCTTCGGTGTCTTCTTCTACTTTTTTCGGGGTTTCCTCAATAGAGGAATCAAAATCATAAGAAGAAGAAACGTCAGCAGCAATATCCACCGATGCATTCCCTACATATATGTCGTTATAAGTATAATCAATGCGGGCAATTTGGTTTTCATCTTCTACGTCATAGGATATGGAAGAAACGGTGTCTTTAAATACGGCTGTTTTCGGAAGTATGAGGTAGCTGTCCTTATTTAAAGATAAAATAGGTTTGGAACTGCAGAAAATATCGTTATTGGATTGGAAAAAATCTGCATTATTTATATTAAATTTGGTTTCATTTTCCGATACATTCACTACTTCAAAATTATTGAAGCCATAATTAAGCAAATCTATAGTGTCGGTAAACTGGTTGGGGGATTCTTCTTTCATAACAACGCAGATAAGTTTCATGCCGTTCCGTTCCGCGCAAGTAACCAAGGTCTGCCGCGCTTTGTCGGTATAACCGGTTTTTCCGCCGATAATCCCTTCATAAGTGTAATCTTGAGTAACCAGCTTATGATGGGTGCGTAAGATAAAATCATCGGGCTGGTTTTCCGAAGGCTCAAAATGCTGGGTAGGCGTTCCGGAGATTTTAGCCAGCAGCTCGTTTTGGAAAAATTCCCTGGCAATTACGGACAAATCATAGGCAGAGGTATAATGGTCGTCGTTATGGAGGCCGTTGGCATTAGCAAAATGGGAGTCCAGGCAGCCCAGTTCCGATGCTTTTTGGTTCATCATTTCCGCGAACCCTTCCGTACTTCCCCCGATATGTTCCGCCACTGCGTTGGCAACTTCATTGGCGGAGCCAACGAGGATACCATAAAGGCATTCTTCCATAGTGATAGATTGCCCCACATCCATTCCCATATTGGAACTGCCTTTTTCAATAGAAAAAACTGCGTTGCTGGAAAAAGAGACAATTTCATCCAGGGAAGAATTTTCGGTGGCAATCAGGCAAGTAAGGATTTTGGTAGTGCTTGCCGGATAAAGTTTTTCGTGGATATTTTTGCTGTAAAGGATAACCCCGGTATTGGCTTCTACTACAATGGCGGCTTCCGCGCCTATCAATGGCCCGTCCGGCCAATTTTCGATTTCATTGGACTGTACCGGAAGAGATTTCCTGTTTTCCATAGCTTCCATCAGGTCTTCATAGCTGGAAGCGTAGGAAGGCATAGCATCCCCAAGGAACACTGAGACGGATATACATAAAGAAAGTGTTAAGATTTTCATTTTTTTCTTGAATTTATAAAAATAAAGGGGTAATTTCATAATAATCTCCATTCCGGAGCGTTTACGAGACGGGTTCATCAGGGCTTATTTGTGACGCTCCGGCACAAATAGCCATGTGATAAAATCAGCTATCGATCTGATTTTTCACACTAAATGGTCCTAATGATAAGAATATCTTTTATCATACACTATTTTTTAGGAAAACCAAACTGATTTCATAAAAAATAAAAGATTTTTTATTTCAACTTATCGCATTCCATCCCCTTTTCTTTTGGATACAAATGGTGTAAAATAGGCACGACAGAAGCAAAGGAGTAAAAAGGATGCGCGGGAGTTTGACAGTTGAATAATTAAAAAAACACTTGCAGGTCGCTTAAAACCTGCTCTTTTTATGTCAACTTTTTTGATTTTATATATGTTATTGTGTAGTATAATAAGTGACAGGAGGAATAACATATGAATCTTCATATTTCAAAATCAAAAAATGCTGAATCATTTTATATTGCTAAATCTTATGTAAAAGCTAACGGTAGCACAACATCCACTATTGTCCGTAAACTTGGCACGTTAGAATAGCTATTGGCTGAACATTGACCAACACGGGATGATGTTGTTGCCTGGGCTAAAAATGAAGTAAGAATCGAAACCGAAAAATACAAAAAAGATAAAGAGGCAAAAACTGTTTTGATTTCATTCCACGCAGACAGACAGCTTGCATGATATCAATGCCATTCTTTCCGACCTCATTTATGCAAGGATTCTGGAACCATCCAGCAAGCGCTCTTCTTATAAGACTGCGTCGGAGTTTTTGGAAAGGTCATCCTATGAGCTTCACGATGTATACCGTGCCCTGATGTCCTTGGCTCCGAATGTGATTTCATACAGGCAGAGGTTTACAAAAACAGCCATTTTTTAGGTGCCCGGAATGACAAAGTCCTTTACTATGACTGCTCGAATTATTACTTTGAAATCGGGCAGGAAGATGGCAGTAAAAAGTACGGGAAAAGCAAAGAACACCGGCCCAATCCGATTATTCAGATGGGGCTGTTTATGGATGGCGGCGGCATCCCCCTTGCCTTTTCCCTCTCCCTCGGCAATTCCAATGAGCAGACTTCTTTAAAACCTCTGGAAAAGAAGTGTTTACGGTTAGAGGGAAGTAATTTCAGATTAGGCGGTATAGCCCCGATTACAAGGGCTGTACCGTCTTTTCGAGTTTCTATGCGCCTTGCCGTTTCGGTTGCGTGGCAGAAAGGAAATTGATT
>Ga0137306_100707_pt1 | contig 23021 bp, 16 predicted proteins | sample Inofroosms_March_FD_97187 | JGI IMG/M metagenome (GOLD analysis project Ga0137306, IMG submission 97187) | Mouse cecal microbial communities from Vienna, Austria - N-Acetylneuraminic and N-Acetylglucosamine D2O microcosms_March | ecosystem: Host-associated > Mammals > Digestive system > Large...
TCGTTTTATGTCCTGGCGGTTAGCCTGCTGGGACTGCTCACATCGGCAATTATACACAAAATGAATAAGGGCTGGAATGTGGTGGCTGTGACAGTACTCTGCACAGTGACCACTTCCGTCTGTTTTCTTTACTGCATGGCAGTGGTTTTGATGGCGGTTCACTTGTATGAATGAGGAAACCGCTGTTTTTTGATGTTTTTCTTTCTTGACCTGAAAATATTACGAATATTATTCGAAGTTTCGTCTATCCTATTTTTTAATATGATCGATCCTGCCGGGCAGAATGGGCATTGAATATGAAAAGGAAAGGATGGGCGGAAGATGGAGCGGAGAAAAGATCAGGAGCAAAAGGAGACTAGGGATGGCAGCAGGCAGAATTTGTTCTGGCTGCGTGACACAACCCTTCCTGCTTTTGCGCCTCTGGCCGGGGAGATCAGCCGGGAGGCCGTGGTGGTTGGCGGCGGTATGTGCGGGATTCTAACCGCTTTTTATTTGCAGCGGTCAGGGGTCAGAACCGTGGTTTTGGAGGCGGAGACCATTGGCAGCGGTCAGACAGCAGGGACAACGGCTAAAATCACTTCCCAGCATGGAAAGATGTATCACACGCTGATTGGCAGTATGGGACAGGAACGGGCCAGACAGTATGCGGAAGGAAACCAGCGGGCTGTGGCGGAATATGGACGGCTGGTAAAGGAGCGGAGCATTGACTGTGATTTTCATAAATGTGCTTCCTATATATACTCCATGACAGACCGGGAGTCGATGGAGCAGGAAGCCCACAGCGCGGCGGCATGCGGGATCAATGGGGAGTTTACGCTGGAAACGGAACTGCCCTTTGAGGTAAAAGGCGCTGTCAGATTTGGCGGGCAGGCCCGGTTTTCTCCGCTGAAGCTTCTGGGAAATCTGGCAGGAGAGCTGGAAATATATGAATATACCCAGGTGCTGCATGTGGACCGGCACGGGGTGGATACGAACCGGGGACGGGTAAATGCGGAGCATGTTGTTTTTGCATGTCATTATCCTTTCGTGAATATTCCCGGTTTTTATTTTATGCGCATGTATCAGCAGAGAAGCTATGTGCTGGCGCTGAAAGAGAAGGGCGGAGAGGAAGGAGAATCAGCCGGAAGGTCCCTTTTGCTGCCGGAAAATATGTATCTGGGAATCGACCCGGATCAGGGCTTTTCCTTTAGACGGGCGGGAGATACCCTGTTATTCGGGGGTTATTCCCACAGGACTGGGGAAATGCAATATGGAGTTTCACCTTATAAAAAGCTGGGACTAAAGGCCAGAACCTGGTGGCCCGGTGCAGGGAAAGTGGCAGAGTGGTCGGCCCAGGACTGTATGACTCTGGATCAGGTTCCCTATATCGGGCGCTTTTCCAAAAATAGAGAGAACTGGTATGTAGCCACTGGATTTAAGAAATGGGGGATGTCCTCATCTATGGTATCCGCTATGATCATATCCGGCATGATCACAGGCAATGAGCCTGACTGGGCGCAGGTATTCTCCCCCTCCCGCGTGACACCTGGCGCGTCGGCTAAGGAGTTGGCCGGTCATATGCAGATTTCGGTGGTAAACGTAAGCAAATCCTTTTTTATGCCGCCCAAGAAAGCATTGGAGGATCTAAAGCCGGGGCAGGGGAAAATCGTGGAGTGGAAAGGGAAGAAAACCGGCGTCTATATGGACAAGAAGGGAAAGCTCTATCCGGTTTCTCCCCGGTGCCCGCATCTGGGCTGCCAATTATCATTTAACCCAAGCGAAAAAAGCTGGGACTGCCCCTGCCATGGGTCCAGGTTCAGTTATAAAGGAGAGCTGCTGTGCGGGCCGGCCCAGACCGGGATTGGCAAAGAGGAAAGAGCGGATAAATCATCCATAAACAGTAAAAACAATAGGAAATAGATTCGGCAAACGACACTGAGAAAAAGGGGTGCCGGATCTATGATAAAAACCGTATTCGGATCGACGAAGGAAATCCGGATACGGTTTTTTTGGCGGAAAATTTATTGTATATTTTTCGTGGAATACGCTGCAAATCTTTCCAAATTTCTTCCGAAATTTTCTAATAACTGATTGTGAGAGGTGCCATACCCTTGTCTAATAGATTGTAGAAAGAAGTGAAATTGATTTTGAAGCGGGACAAAGAGCATTTGGAATTCATAAGGGAATATAACCTGAATACAAAACCGCTGGAGGTAGATCTGCTGGTCATTAAAAAGCCTGTCGGATATAGAGTGGGTGATGAAATTGGCAGGATATTCAGTGAATATTATATCGTTGAATATCAGAGATGCTTTATCATAAATTTATGGCCATAGCAAGGGTTCCGGCGTCCGATAAGATAGGTTATTAAGAAATATATTTGATGTGCTAAGGCAGCCTATTAAAGGCATCTTTCAATTGAATTTCTTTTCCTCCTATGTTAGAATAGGAAAGCAAAAATAAAAGATATAAATAAGGCGCAGGAGGACAAGATGAAGAAGATTGTGCTGTCTCTTTTGATGGAGAATAATGCCGGCGTGTTAAGCCGGATTGCAGGATTGTTCAGCCGCAGAGGCTATAATATTGACAGTATCACCGCGGGGGAAACCACCACGCCGGGCGTGACCCGCATGACGGTGGTGGCCAGCGGAGAGGACGAGCAGCTGGTACAGATCAAAAAGCAGCTGGCCAAGCTGACGGAAGTGTTGGAGATCGAGGAGCTGCCGGAGTATGATTCGGTTACGAGAGAGCTGATATTACTCAAGGTTCGGGCAAGAGCGGAGGAGCGGCAGCAGATTATTGCCGTGGCGGACGTATTCCGGGCGAAAATCGTGGACGTGGCGCAGGAGTCATTGACTGTGGAGCTGACAGGCAATCAGAGCAAAATAGACGCCTTTATCAACCTGTTGGAAAACTATGAGATTATGGAGATGGCCAGGACCGGAATCATCGGCGTATTCCGGGGAATGAAATCACTGGGAGGAGAGTATACGCAGAGCTGATGGAATCTGTCCCTTGGTATCGTATATCAGGCATAACTTATTGATATGATAATTGTGGGATTCCTTTATTGACATTAGATCAGGGATGCTTATAATAGATAACTAATAAACTTGTTGAAAAACAAGCGGTTAAGGTTATGGGTTATTTGACGGCTGTTTTTCATTTATTGCGCAAAAAGTCTAAGGGATAGGCTCTGAGTGCTCAAAGCTATAAAAGTGTTAAAACATACAGGAGGAAAAGAAATGGCTAAGATTTATTATCAGGAAGATTGTAATCTTTCTTTATTAGAGGGGAAGACTATCGCGGTGATCGGCTACGGCAGCCAGGGACATGCGCATGCTCTGAATGCAAAGGAATCCGGCTGCAACGTGATTATCGGTCTCTATGAGGGAAGTAAGTCTTGGGCAAAGGCAGAGGCCCAGGGTTTTGAGGTTTATACGGCGGCAGAGGCTGCGAAAAAAGCGGATATCATCATGATTCTGATCAATGATGAGAAGCAGGCGAAGATGTATAAGGAGTCTATCGAGCCGAATCTGGAAGAGGGCAACATGCTGATGTTTGCTCATGGCTTTGCCATCCATTTCGGACAGATCGTACCTCCGGCCAATGTGGACGTGACGATGATTGCGCCCAAAGGACCTGGCCATACGGTGAGAAGCACCTACCAGAAGGGACAGGGCGTGCCCTGTCTGATCGCCGTGCAGCAGGATTATACCGGAAAGGCTCATGACATGGCGCTGGCTTACGCACTGGCTATCGGCGGCGCAAGAGCGGGCGTGCTGCAGACGACCTTCCGTGAAGAGACAGAGACGGATTTGTTTGGCGAGCAGGCTGTTCTCTGCGGCGGTGTAACGCAGCTGATGAAGACAGGATTTGAGGTGCTGGTGGAAGCCGGATACGAGCCGGAAAGCGCTTATTTTGAGTGTATCCATGAGATGAAATTGATCGTCGACCTGATTTATGAGAGCGGATTTGCCGGTATGCGGTATTCTATCTCCAATACTGCGGAATACGGCGACTATATTACCGGCCCGAAGATCATTACCGAGGATACGAGAAATGCCATGAGACAGGTATTAAAGGATATTCAGACCGGTGTGTTTGCCAAGGACTGGCTGCTGGAAAATCAGACCGGATGCCCCAGCTTTATGGCAAAGAGAAGAATGGAATCTCAGCACCAGTTAGAGCAGGTAGGCGCAGAGCTTCGTAAGCTGATGAGCTGGACCAAGGAGAGCAAGCTGCTGGATAACTAAAGGAAAGAGCCGACAGCAGACGGAACATTAGCAAGCGGGCAGAAGCCGATTGATACAAAGGATGGGGGAACCTGAGACGGCTCCCCTTTTCTAATGTCCTCCGTTATGAGCAGGAGTATATTGATATCCGCAGGTATCGAACCAAAAGTTTATTGTTTTTTGAAACGGTGCGAAACTGCTGGCAATTCATTTTGCGAAAGGTTATTGCTTATTATTTTGAAACGGATAAGCTTTATAATAGTCCATAAATGATTTTACAGCCCGGGAGTATCCGCCGTTTTGCTTGCTGACAAATCCGATGGTGCGGGGTTGGATTCCGGGGGACAAAGGAATTTCGGTCAGAAGTCCTTGGTTTAGGTCTTCCTGAACAAAATCTTTGATTACGCAGCCGATGCCCATGCCAATGCGGGCGAATTCAATCAGCAAATCCATGCCGGTAACTTCCAGAATTTGACGGCACTCGATATGATTTTCCATCAGATAATTATCGATATGGAGACGGGTGACATTGCTGTGGTCTAACAGCATAATATTGCCCTTTTCAAACCAGTCCACATCTGGGATTCCTTCTCGAAGCCGCAGATTGTTCAGGTAGCTGTCAGTTGCCACGAAGCAGTCCACGATGGAGCGGACCGGAAAAAAATCCAGCCGTTTGTTCCGGGGCTCTGCCACCAGCCCTACATCAATCTGCCCCTGCTCTAACATTTCCAGGCTTTTGGAGCTGGACTGGCTGAAAATGGAGATCTTGATATGGGGGTGGCTGGGGATAAATCCTTTCAGATAGGGCAGTAGCATGTAGCGGCAGAGTGTGCTGCTGACGCCGATGCGCAGCTGGCCCACTCCCAGCTCTTGGTTCTGGCGGATTTCATTCTCGGCCAGCGCCAGCGTGTCGAAGGCAGCCTGTACATGCTTGTACAGCATCCTGCCATCCTCCGTCAGCTGGACGCCTCTGGAGTTGCGGGTAAACAGGGTGGTTTTTAGGTTGCTTTCCAGCTTGCTGATGGATTTGCTGATGGCCGGCTGACTGATGTAGAGCTCTTTGGAAGTACGGGAAATATTTTCTGTTTTTGCTACCTCATAAAAAATTTTGTAGAGGGGTAAATTTTGTTCCATGTAAAGGGCCTCCTGTCCGCACATTAACCTGGACATTCCATAATGATTTGCCAGCATATATACGCTTTTTTATAGAAAACTGTTATCATGCAGGCATCCTACGGCGAATCATTTCGCAAAACAGTATTCGTTTGAGTATAACTTGAATTTATATTGTATATTCATTATATGTATTTCAATTATAGCAATAAACATGTTAAAATGGCAACTGAAAAAACCGGTAAAATGTGTTTTTGGCGCATTTTGCCAGATATTTTGTGATAAGCGTTAATAAGATAAGTCAAATGTAGAAATTGTAAAAGCGTGGTAAGGGTTCCGGAGAGCGGAAGGTTCAATCGATATCAGGCAAAGTGTGGATGTGGATTGAACGGGTATGAGACGTGCCGGAAGTGATGCGGCGCGATGGAAAACGAGGAGGAATTGCAGAAATGGGAATGACGATGACGCAGAAAATCCTGGCGGCTCACGCCGGACTGCCGGAGGTGTCGGCAGGACAGCTGATCGAGGCGGATCTGGATTTGGTTTTGGGAAATGATATTACCTCTCCGGTGGCGATCAAGGAGATGGATGCCAAAATGACGAAAAAATCTGTGTTTGATAAGGATAAGATTGCTCTGGTGATGGATCATTTTGTTCCGAATAAGGATATTAAGTCTGCCCAGCAATGCAAATGTGTCAGAGAATTTGCCGCCAAACATGAGATTACCAACTTTTTTGATGTGGGACAGATGGGAATCGAGCATGCGCTGCTGCCGGAAAAGGGTTTGGTAGTGGCCGGAGATGTGGTGATCGGAGCTGATTCTCATACCTGTACCTACGGCGCGCTGGGCGCATTTTCCACCGGCGTGGGCAGTACGGATATGGCGGCCGGAATGGCTACGGGAAAAGCCTGGTTCAAGGTGCCCTCTGCCATCCGGTTTGTTCTTACGGGAAAGCCGGCGAAATGGATCAGTGGCAAGGATATTATTTTACATATTATCGGAAAAATCGGCGTGGATGGCGCTCTTTACAAATCGATGGAATTTGTGGGAGACGGAATTGCACATCTGTCTATGGATGACCGGCTCTGTATCGCAAATATGGCCATCGAGGCGGGAGGAAAAAATGGTATTTTCCCGGTGGACGATGTGACAAGGGCTTATCTGAAAGAGCATTCTATGCGGGAGTATCAGGTATATGAGGCGGATGAGGATGCGGAGTACGAGCAGGTGATCACCGTAGATTTGTCTCAGCTAAAGCCAACGGTTTCTTTCCCTCATCTGCCGGAGAATACAAAGACCATCGACGAGGTGGGAGAGATTGCAATCGATCAGGTGGTAATCGGCTCCTGTACCAACGGAAGGCTGGAGGACTTGCGGGTTGCCGCAGAGATTATGAAGGGGAAAAAGGTGGCGAAGGGGCTGCGAGTGATTGTGATTCCTGCTACCCAGCAGATTTATCTTCAGGCCATGGAGGAAGGGCTGCTGAAAATTTTTGTGGAGGCCGGCGCTGTGGTCAGCACTCCCACCTGTGGTCCCTGTCTGGGAGGTTATATGGGAATCCTGGCGGAACATGAGCGGTGTGTGTCAACCACCAACCGTAATTTCGTAGGGCGTATGGGACATGTGACCTCGGAAATTTATCTGGCCAGCCCTGCCGTGGCAGCAGCCAGCGCACTGGCAGGAAAAATAGCCGGCCCCTGCGAGTGAAATTTAAAATTAGTAGGACTTTAAATCAGCGAAGCCCCGTACGATGCACAACTCGATTTACGGACGCGGAAAGCGGCTGGAAATTGAGTTAGAACCAGGTGTATCGGAAGGGGCGCAGCGGGACTTTAAATCAGCGAAGCCCCGTACGATACACAACTCGATTTACAGACGCGGAACGTGGCTGGAAATTGAGTTAGAACCAGGTGTATCGGAAGGGGCGCAGCGGGACTTTAAATAGGAGATATGAGATGAAAGCAAACGGAACTGTATTTAAATATGGTGACAATGTAGATACGGATGTGATTATTCCGGCCAGATATCTGAACGTATCGGAGCCCTCTGAGCTGGCGGCTCACTGTATGGAGGACATCGATCAGGAATTTATTCACAAGGTAAAAAAAGGGGATATCATCGTGGCCAATAAAAACTTCGGCTGCGGTTCCTCTAGAGAGCATGCGCCAATCGCCATTAAAGCGGCTGGTGTCAGCTGTGTCATTGCGGAAACCTTTGCCCGTATTTTTTACAGAAATTCTATTAATATCGGCCTGCCGATTATTGAGTGCCCGGAGGCGGCGAAAAATATTGAAGCAGGGGATCAGGTGGAAATCGATTTTGATTCCGGTATGATCTACAACAGGACAAAAGGCACGGAATTCAAGGGGCAGGCGTTTCCCGAGTTTATGCAGAAGATTATTGCGGCGGAGGGGCTGATCAACTATATTAATAATCGCTGAGAAGCTCCCCATTAGAGATTGTTTTGGAGAATGGCTATATTTTGAAGAATGGTATTCATAAGTTTACCGATAAAAACCGGGAAACTTGTGGATACCATTTTTTTCCTCTTTGGAATAAGACTTGTTTGAAGTGGCTATAATAGAGATAAATGCAAAAAATTAACAAATATGTAATAAAAGGCATAGTTTGTTAATATAATTGTAATATGTGCTGCTTTTACTCATAAGCATATTCGGCTGATGGGTAGTGCGCAGCCAGGTCGTCAGATCTGGCATGTTCCAGAGAGGAGAACGAAATGGAGACGAAATATCGAATACAAACTAAGAAGACAATAGAACAGAAGCATCCGGAAGGAATCCGGAAGCAAAAACAGCTGAAATCCTGGGGAACCGGGCTGATGGCGGCAGCTGTTCTGACCACGGGTCGTTATGCGCTGGCAAAGCCGGTTTATGCATATGCTGCGATGCAGCAGCCGCCGCAGATGGTATCTGCAGGACTTGACGTGTCGGCCCTGGAAGAAGATTCCGGGTTTTTGATGAATGAGGACGATCAGTTAGAAGCGCAGATTACCATGGAAGCGCTCTCAGTTCCCAGAACAATGGTGGGGGATACGATCACCGAGCAGGCAGAAGAAGCTTATGTGCAGCCCTTTGTGATTGATTTTACAGAGCAGGATTATGATGTGCTGCTGCATATTGTGGAAGCAGAAGCGGGTGGCTGTGACCATCAGGGAAAGGTGCTTGTGGCCAATGTGGTCATTAACCGTGTGAGAAGCGGTGGTTTCCCCTCTACGATTACAGAGGTGGTCTACCAAAACAATCAGTTTTCTCCGGTAAAAAGCGGTACGCTCTATTCCGTATCCGTATCGGAAGGGACCCAGGCGGCAGTGAATGCTGCACTGACCGGAGAGGATTATTCCTGCGGGGCACTGTTTTTTGCAGCCCGTGCCAGAGCCAATGCTTCAAACATGAGGTGGTTTGACACCAATCTTCGGTTTTTGTTTGAGCATGGCGGCCATGAGTTTTTTACACTGCCGTGATAGGATGTCTTTTGATATGCGCGTGAGCATGATATTAGCGAAACATTTGCCTGTACAGGATATGGGCAAGTGTTTCGCTAATGCTTTTGAAAAGAGTAACTATTACCTCAGGTTATATCCTACTTTCCGAATTGCTTTCTTTACAGAAAACCCCGTATGTGATATTATTGGCACAGAGTGCTGATGTACTCATGAGCCAGACGAAACACAGGTACGGTGTTGCACAGGATACGCTTTCAGCGCAGCACTTTTCCCCGGATACTTTGTAATGATTTGTTGCTATATTTACGTTGTTTCAGGGAGAAAAGCGAAATAACTGGCAAATGAGTATGCGCTTTACGTATAATATCACATAGTTTAATGATAGCAAGGGGATCAAACGATGAAAAATATTGTTTATAGGAGTACCAGAGGAGCAGAGCGGGAGGTGCCTGCATCTGTGGCGATATTAAAAGGCTTGGCGGATGATGGGGGTCTGTTTGTACCGCAGCAGCTTCCGGTTTTGGATAAAAGCCTGGAGCAACTGGCCATAATGAATTATCAGGAAACCGCTTACGAAGTAATGAAGCTGTTCTTTTCTGATTTTACGGAGGAGGAGCTTAAATACTGCATTTCTCATGCTTACGATTCCAAATTTGATACGGAGGCCATCGCTCCTCTGGTAAAGGTAGACGGAGCCTGGCATCTGGAATTATTCCATGGAGCGACCATTGCCTTTAAGGATATGGCCCTTTCCATCCTTCCTTATCTGATGACCACTGCAGCGAAAAAAAATCATGTGGAAAATGAGATTGTGATTTTGACGGCGACCTCCGGCGATACAGGAAAAGCAGCTCTGGCGGGCTTTGCGGATGTGGAGCACACAAGAATTATTGTATTTTATCCCAAAGATGGCGTCAGTCCGATTCAGAAAAAACAGATGGTAACACAAAAAGGGGCGAATACCCTGGTTGTGGGCGTGGACGGTAATTTTGACGACTGTCAGACCGGCGTGAAAAAAATATTTGGGGATAAGGAACTGGGCAAATCGATTGCCGAAAAAGGCTTTCAGTTTTCCTCCGCCAATTCCATTAATATTGGCCGTCTGGTACCTCAGGTGGTATATTATGTGTACGCATATGGTCAGATGCTGAAAAATGGCGAGCTTGCCCCTGGCGAAAGGATCAACGTTGTCGTTCCTACTGGTAATTTCGGCAATATTCTGGCTGCTTTCTACGCGAAAGGAATTGGTCTGCCCATCGGGCGGCTGATCTGCGCTTCCAATGAAAATAAGGTATTATATGATTTCCTGAACACGGGGGCATATGACAGGAACAGAGAATTTATTCTGACCAGCTCTCCTTCCATGGATATCCTGATTTCCAGCAATTTAGAGCGACTGATTTTTCAGATAGCCGGAGAGGACGCCGATCAAACCCGGGAGCTGATGGAAGCGCTGAGCACCGATGGGCGGTATGAGATTACGGCTTCGATGAAAGAGAAGCTGTCATGTTTTTATGGGGATTTTGCCTCGGAGCAGGAGACGAAAACGAGTATTCACGGGTTATATGAAAAAACAGGATATGTTATGGACACCCACACTGCTGTGGCCCGTCAGGTGTATGAGAAATATAAAGAACAGACAAAGGATCAGACAAAAACAGTGATTGCTTCCACAGCCAGTCCTTATAAATTTACCAGAAGCGTTATGACGGCCATCGATCCGGCTTTTGACAAGAAGGATGATTTTGCGCTGGTGGATGAGCTGAATAAGCTTTCAAAGGTCCGTATTCCGGAAGCGATAGAAGAAATACGCACCGCACCGGAGCTTCATAAGAAAACGTGCGCGGTGGACCAGATGGAACAGGTCGTAAAAGATTTTTTACGGTAACGCCTTGTCTATTTTTGATAAAACCGATAGGGGTTTGAAGCGGAATATAAGCAGTTGGTCAATTGACTTTTGCCGGCAGTTATGCGAAAATATTACTATTCATTTATTGTGAGCTGTAGATGGCAATGGTAGTATATAAGAAGGAGGCAATTACAATGGCAGAGAATTATGGGATTGAAAAACTGGGCATCATTGAGCCGAAAATGGTTTATCGCAATTTAACGCCTGCTCAGCTGACCGAGGCAGCGCTGCGCAGGGGAGAGGGCGTCTTAAGTAATACGGGCGCTCTGGTGGTAACGACCGGAAAATATACGGGTCGTTCTCCCGAGGATAAATTTATCGTGGACAGTGCGGGCGTACATGACGAGATCGCTTGGGGAAAAGTGAACTGCCCGATCAGCCAGGAAAAATTTGACGCGATTAAGGGAAAGGTTGCGGCATATCTGCAGGGCCGGGAAGTATTTATTTTTGACGGTTTTGCAGGCGCTGATAAGAAATATACCCAGAAGTTCCGCGTGATCAATGAACTGGCCAGCCAGAACCTGTTTATTCGCCAGCTTCTGATTCGCCCTACGGAGGAGGAGCTGAAGAACTTTGGCGAGCCGGATTATACCATTCTCTGTGCGCCGGGCTTTAAGTGTGATCCGGAGGTGGACGGCGTTCACAGCGAGGCGGCTATTATGATCGACTATGAGGCGCACCTGATCGTGATTTGCGGCTCTCAGTATGCGGGAGAGATCAAAAAGAGTATCTTCTCCACAATGAATTATGTGATGACCAAGAAAAATGTTCTGCCTATGCATTGCTCTGCGAATATGGACCCCGAGACAGGGGAAACCGCAGTATTCTTCGGCCTTTCCGGTACGGGCAAAACCACACTGTCCGCCGATCCGGCCCGGAAGCTGATTGGTGACGACGAGCATGGCTGGTCTCCTGATGGCGTATTTAACTTTGAGGGAGGCTGCTATGCAAAGTGTATTAATCTGTCTGCGGAGAATGAGCCGGATATTTATAATGCAATTCGTTTTGGTTCTCTGGTAGAGAACGTGGTGATGGACCCTGAGACCCGTGAATTTGATTTTTATGATGACAGCCTGACGGAAAACACCCGTGTGGGTTATCCGGTAAACTATATCAATAATGCGCAGATTCCGGGAGAAGGAGGTATCCCCAAGGTTGTAATCTTTTTGACTGCGGATGCTTTTGGCGTACTGCCTCCGATCAGCCGTCTGGACAAGGACGCAGCCATGTATCATTTCGTTACCGGCTTTACCTCCAAGCTGGCGGGAACCGAGCGGGGCGTTACAGAGCCTCAGCCCACATTCTCCACATTGTTTGGAGAACCGTTTATGCCGATGGACCCTTCCGTTTATGCCGAAATGCTTGGCGAAAAGCTGGAGAAGTATGGGACAAAGGTATATCTGGTGAATACCGGATGGGCCGGCGGCAGTGCGTCTGACGGCGCCAGCCGTATGAAACTGAGCTATACCCGGGCTATGGTCAGCGCTGCGCTGAACGGTGATTTTGACAATATCGAGTTTAAGCATCATGACGTATTTAATGTAGATTATCCCGTAAGTTGTCCGAATGTGCCGGATGAGAAGCTGGATGCCCGGGGCATGTGGGCGGATCAGGCAGCATATGACGAGCAGGCCAATAAGCTGGCGCAGATGTTTGCCGATAATTTCGCAAAGAAATATCCGAACATGCCGGCCGAGATCGTAAACGCGGGTCCGAAGCCGGTAAAATAGAGAGATCCTGAAACAGAGCTGCAAAAAAAGTCTGCCGCAGCGGAGCTTATGTACTCTCGGAGACTCTCAGCCCCTGCTTTTGCAGATGATTTTCCGACAGCTGCACACAGATTTATTCAACGTACGATCCACGTATGCCTCATAAATTTGTGCAGATCTGACAAAAAAATCATCTCACAGAATCAGGAACTGCGGGACTCCGAGAGTATATTTTCAAGATAAGGGGGGACACTGGTGAGAACGAAAATAAAACAGATAGCCCAGGCCATCCTTTATGACGCTGCCATGTTTATGGAGCTCTTGATTGGTCTGATCATTATAGTGGCGTTGTTGATTTCTACGGCGGGGCTGCTCCACGGACTGAATGTTTTGTATGTGGAGCGGCTGAATGATTTTGCGTTCCGTGAATTTTTGTCAGGTGCATTTAATGTGGTCATCGGCATAGAGTTTTTAAAGATGCTGTGTCGTCATACGTTAAGCTCTGTGATCGAGGTTCTGTTGTTCGCCATTGCCAGAGGCATGGTGGCAGAGCACACGACGCCGGTGGAAAATCTGCTGTCCATCGCAGCGATTGCAATTTTGTTTGTCGTGCGGAAGTATTTATTTATTCCGGGGCTGGATGACAACAGAAACCAGGACGAGCATATATGAAAACAGATCCGGCAAAACGTGTCGCCGTGTAACGTATGCCTTCAGTGGGCCGCGGGTATGCTTCACGATGGTGCATTTTACCTGACACTTTGTAAAAAATCAGTCCGGAAATTCCGTCATATTGCGGCGATACCAGAGAGGTAGCTGGTTTTTTTGACAGCGGGGATTCATCCGTTCTTTGATGGCGATGGTTTTGTGAAAGACCTTCCAGAGAGAGCGGTATTGATCCTCGCTTTTTGTGTGCTCCTGTAAGGCTTCCAGCTGGCTTTTGGAGACAGAGGTTAAACTCCATTCCTGATCGGCAGGATGAAAAGCGGCAAGATTTCTTTTTTCGTCCAGAAGAAGCCAGGTTTCGGAAGGCATACGGTCGGAAAAGCAAGGGGCGACTAAAGGGAGCACGTTGCTTTTGGGATGAATTTTGCCAAAAAGCAGGTCGGGGCACGCATCAGAAAAACGAATGAATTCTCTGAAATAATGGGCCTCATTGCCCACCCTGCGTCGGAGCGCGAAAACAGTCTGAACCTCGGGCAATCCCAGCATGGATATGATTGCAGGTCCATGGTGGAATGCCAGTATGAGAAAGCGGTAGATTGCGTCCGCTTTTTCGGGAGCTTCTGAAAGGGAGGCGTAGTAGGCCATCGTGAAAACCTGCCGGGACAGCTTGTTGATCAGTGAACGGGCTACTTTGAAGGATTTTTCATAGTCGGTGGAAACGGAGATATACCGGGAAAATAAACTGTAATTAAAGCATCCGTCTAATTCCAAAGCCACCTTCCGGTGCCCCAGACCGCTGGCCCAGGCATCATAGACCGCAGTAAAGATGCCGTCTGGCGTATCCTCACAGAGAAAAATGGTTCGAATATTTTCAGCGTTATTTTTAGAGGGCGGCGTTTTCATGGATAATCTCTCCCGGGTCAATCAGGTGGAAGTCATCGAACAGAGATAGTTGCTGGTAGGTCATGTCCTGAGCGACCTGCCAGTTTTTCTTCTGTTCACTTTGAATCAGGTTATGGGTAATAAAAGTCTCGTCTATTTTAATCGGATACATCATTCGTCCGTTCAGTGTGATAAAGTAATGGGCTCGTTTCAGCACGACGCCCATTTTTTTCAGGGTGTTGAAATCTAGGATATTGTGTTTCCGGGCGTAAACAATCCGTTTGGCGGATTTTACGCCGATGCCTGGAACTCTGAGCAGGTCGGCATAGCTGGCGGTGTTGATTTCCACCGGAAACAGCTCTAGGTGGCGTACGGCCCAGTCACATTTGGGATCGATGAACAGATTGAAATTCGGCCGGTCCGCCGAGAGCAGCTCACCGGCCTGAAATCCGTAAAAGCGAAGCAGCCAGTCGGCCTGATACAGCCTGTGCTCCCGCAGCAAAGGCGGCTTTGTGTCAAGGGAGGGCAGGCTGGAATCCTCATTAATGGGTACATAGGCAGAATAAAATACCCGTTTCAGGCTATAATCCTGGTAGAGTGCCTGAGCGGTGTGAACAAGCTGATAATCAGATTCAGGGACGGCGCCTATGATCATCTGGGTGCTTTGCCCGGAGGGAACAAAATGAGGATGATCCCGGCGTACGGTCTGAGCGCTTCGGACCAGGTACTGCCAGTATGGGTCATATTGATCTAAAGTATCCCGATCCGGCGCGTTTGCAAACAAAGGACTTTGAGCTGGCATATGCTGCCTCGAAAAATTTTTATGAGATGTCGCGTTGCCTGATAGAGTGATATCTGATTTTGATTCAATGTCGGATGCCTTTTGAGAAAGGAAAGCTTGTTCCTCTTCTGTCCTTCGGGACAGGACAGGCTGTTCGATTGTGTTTATCGGTCCTGAAATGGCATCAGCTCTCCGGCCTTCCAGCCGGTCATGCAGGATGCCGTTCTGGATCTGGCGGATGGGAGTGAGGATGGAGGCATGGGTCTTGTGGGGCGCCAGCTTTTTCAGTCCTTCCTGTGATGAAATCTCAAGATTAACACTCATTCTGTCAGCCAGATATCCAAGACGGCGGATCAGCCCGCCATCTGCGCCGGGAATGGTCTTTACATGGACATAACCGTTAAATTGATACTGATAACGGAGCATATAGAGTGTCTGATAAAAAAGCTCCATCGTATGATCAGGCGTGCCGAGAACACCGGAGCTTAAAAACAGTCCTTCTATATAATTACGACGGTAAAACTGGATGGTCAGACTGCACAGCTCTTCGGGCGTGAAGGAGGCGCGGGGGATGTCGTTTGACGCCCGATTCATACAGTACTTACAGTCAAAAACACATTCATTGGACAGCAGAACCTTTAGAAGAGAGATACAGCGCCCATCTGCGGCGAAGCTGTGACAGATGCCGCAGGCGGCGGCATTGCCCAGAGTGCCTTTTTCTCCTTTTCGATCAACGCCGCTGCTGGTGCAGGAAACGTCATAACGTGCGGCGGCGGACAAAATTTTCAGTTTATCTTCTAATGACATAGTTTTATGGACAATCATGGGTACCTCTCATCATGTGGTTGTTCGAACATATTTTCTTTTGACAGTATAGCATATGCCAAAACAAAAATCAATAGAAAAACAAACATTTGTTCGAAATTTCTTCTTGACACTTTCCATCATTATGGATACAATAGCAGTAGGCGGAAAAAAGATTCTCAATTTTTATATTTTCATATTTTTATTAGAAATATAATTTGTCTATAGGCCAGTGTGCTGTCTGGCTTATCTCTGGTAAACTTTGCAGGATATTTTTCCTATCATACGGAGGTGTTTTTGGCCAACGATGCCACCGCAGGGTCCGCCCCGGTGAAGCGAGGGTATCGTCCCTCTCAAATACTTTGCCGATGAAAAATGATTCTGCTTAATTTAATCAGATTTGAGAAATGTGCGGTCACAGGGCGGCTTGAGAGGAGGGTGCGTAATATGAAGCGGGTTTTTTTGATTGTTCTGGACAGTTTTGGGATCGGAGAGATGCCGGACGCGGCGGATTATGGAGATCAGGGGTCCGATACGCTGGGCGCTGTGAGGAGGAGTCCTTATTTTCAGATGGATCATATGAGGCGGCTGGGCCTGCTTCAGATCGACGGTCCGAATCAGGAGCGGGAGGAGAGCGGCCTTGTTCCGGCATTTGAAGGGGCTGTGGCCCGTATGAGGGAGCGGTCAAAAGGGAAGGATACCACCATCGGCCACTGGGAGATTGCCGGCGTGGTATCGGAGGCACCGATGCCTACATTTCCGGAAGGATTTCCCGAACAGCTGCTAAAGCAGCTTTCGGAAGGGACCGGCCGGGGCATTTTGTGCAATCGTCCTTATTCGGGAACACAGGTGATTCGGGACTATGGCCGAGAGCATATGGCCACTGGGGATCTGATTGTATACACCTCTGCGGACAGTGTGCTGCAGATTGCTGCGCATGAAGCTGTAGTACCGGTGGAGGAGCTATATCGATACTGTCAGATTGCCAGAGAAATCTGCAAGGGTCCCTGGGGTGTGGGACGGGTTATTGCCCGGCCGTTCACAGGAGAGTGGCCTGATTTTGTTCGCACGACAAATCGCCATGATTTTTCTTTGGAGCCTCCGTCATCCACGATGCTGGATCTGCTGAAAAAAGCGGGAAGGTCTGTGATCTCTGTGGGCAAAATTGTGGATATATTTGCGCAGCGAGGCATTACCGAATATGTGCGGACGGAGAGCAACGCAGATGGCATTGAAAAGACGCTGGCCTATATGAAGAAGGATTTTGAGGGATTATGTTTTACGAATTTGGTGGATTTTGACATGCTGTACGGTCATAGAAATGATCGGGACGGCTATGCGAAGGCACTGGCTTATTTTGACAAGAAGCTGCCGGAGCTGATGGCTTCTATGAGGGATGAAGATCTGCTGGTGATCACTGCCGATCATGGCTGCGACCCGGATACGCCTTCCACGGATCATTCCCGGGAATATGTGCCGATGCTGATGTATGGGAAGCCATGCAGACAGGGAGTGAATCTGGGGACCAGAAAGAGCTTTGCGGATATTGCGGCCACGATATTGGAATATCTGGGCGCAGAGCAGGTATGTGACGGCGTCAGCTTTCTTCCGCTGGTGCTTGAAGATCATCTGGCGGCAAAAACGATGGAGGGCTGGGAGTATTTTCATGAGAAAAAGCGGGAAGAAACGGAGCCAGGAAGGGAGCAGGGGCAGGTAAAGAAAACCATTACCCGGGAGCAGCTGCATAGTCTGGCCTGCACGGCCATGGATATGCGGGAATATTCCTATGCGCCTTATTCCGCTTATTGTGTGGGGGCTGCTTTATTGACAGGAGACGGAAGGATTTATACCGGCTGTAATATTGAAAACGCATCTTTTTCAGCGACTAATTGTGCGGAGCGTACTGCCTTTTTTAAGGCGGTCAGCGAAGGGACGCGCAGTTTTCAGGCCATTGCCGTAGCCGGGGCGCCCAAGAACAGTAAAACGCTGGATTACTGCGTGCCCTGCGGCGTTTGTCTGCAGGTAATGGCGGAGTTCTGTGATCCGGATTTTCTTGTTATTATGGTGAACGGAGAAAATGAATATACGGTAAAGCGTCTGCGGGAGCTGCTTCCGGACAGCTTTCGTTTATAGCAAGGAGGTAGAACGGGTGAGAGCCTATGATCTGATCGATAAAAAGAAGAATGGGAAGTCTCTTAACAAAGAAGAAATAGATTTCCTGATCAATGGTTTTGTCAGCGGAGAGGTGGCGGATTATCAGATGGCGGCCTGGGCGATGGCAGTTTGTTTTCAGGGGATGTCGATGGAGGAGATCGGCAATCTGACAGTTTCTATGGCCAAATCAGGGGAAATCATCGATCTTTCGGCCATTGAGGGGTGTAAGGTGGATAAGCATAGTACCGGCGGTGTAGGCGATAAGACCACGCTGGTGATCGGCCCCATTGTGGCGTCGCAGGGGGTGAAGGTGGCGAAGATGTCAGGTCGTGGCCTGGGCCACACAGGCGGAACGTTGGATAAATTAGAGGCGATTCCGGGGGTTCGCACCGCTTTATCGGATAGGGAATTTATCGAGATCGTCAACACGGTGGGGATTTGCGTGGCTGGTCAGACAAAGGATCTGGTTCCGGCGGATCAGAAGCTGTATGCTCTTCGGGATGTGACGGCGACGGTGGATAATATTCCGCTGATTGCCAGCTCTATTATGAGCAAGAAGCTGGCCAGCGGCAGTGATGCTATTTTGCTGGATGTGAAAACTGGCAGCGGCGCATTTATGAAAACCCGTGAGGATGCAAAGGAGCTGGCTGAGATTATGGTGGAAATCGGAAGAAAGGCCGGCAAAAAGATGGCTGCGTTGGTGACGGATATGGATGTGCCGCTGGGGCTGACGATTGGCAATGCGCTGGAGGTGCGGGAGGCCATCGACACATTAATGGGCAGAGGACCGGAGGATTTTACAGATGTCTGTCTGGAGCTGGCGGCCAATATGCTGTTTTTGGCAGAAAAAGGAAGTGCAGACCAGTGTATGAGGCTGGCGAAGGAGGCTGTCTCATCGGGAAAAGCGCTGGACACTTTTGCCCGCATGGTGAAGGCCCAGGGCGGCGACGAGGCGGTTGTCAGAGAACCGTCTCTCTTGCCAGGAGCCTGCTATACGATGGAGGTAAAAGCGCCGAAGGCAGGCTATGTGGAGCATATGGATACCCAGGGCTGCGGCTTAGCGGCCGTTTTGCTGGGAGCCGGCAGAGATAAGAAGGAGGATCAGGTGCAGGCAGATGCGGGGATTGTCTTGCGCAGAAAAACCGGTGACAGAGTGGAAAAGGGAGAAACGCTGGCCGTGCTGCATACTTCCTGTGAAGAACGGCTGCAGGCTGCGCGTGACAGGCTTCTGGCCTGCTATCGGATTGGCCCGGTATGCCCGCCTGTCGGACCCCATATTTTGGAATATATATCATAGGGAAATTCAGACCTTTTGACATCCGAATCCTATAAGAAATATTTTTCCGTATAAAACACCTTGCGGAATTGTGGCACCTGAACGGAAACCTTTGGCTGCAATGGAAAGCAATTCTTGCAAAAATAGCCTTGCATCGCTATTTCATTTATTGTATAATAGCGTATGGATAAAGCATACAGGCCAAGAGCCAAAACAGAGGTATCGGTCGAGTATGGAAGATACAAAAGAGCGAGAGAGAATGTTCCTGGGGTGTTCGACACTTCCTGTTATTTTTGAACCTACATTATGACATAAGGGACTCCTACATCATCAGCCGGATGTCAGGCCCCATATCCGTTTCAGGGGAAGGCAGAAGACTGTTTGCGGAAACCCACCTGGCGCAAGCTAGGCGTCAAAAAAGGAAACCGGCATTCCGGGACTTCACAAAAGATAAACAGAGGTATACATGGTTGATATCATGTATACCTTTTTATATAACATGAAAATGTTATAAAACTTCCCTATCAAAATCAAGGTGTGAAGATATACCCGTACACTGAATGATTTGCTAACAGACTGCTATTATTTCAGTACGAACAGCAAATCATTTGGCAAATAAGTATGCTCGTGAGTGTATACCCATAAGTATTTAAAAAGATAAGGTGAAATAGAAAGGAAGCCAGTCTATGAAGAAAAGACGGAAAAGATGGCTGTTGCTGCCGGTATTTCTGCTGATGGTGCTGCTGTTGGCAGCGGCGGTTCTGGTGTGGAGAGAAAGAAAGAAAACGCCTGTGCCGAATAGCATAGCAGCGAAAGCGGCAGCGCTTTTACTGACAGATCAGGAGAGTATCGAGGAGATGTATAACAGTCAATGGGCTTCTTCAGAAGGAGAATCAGCCTGGTATACAAAATACCTGTGCTGGCTCTATGCCAATGATCTGTTCGATCCGCAGACGGCAATGGAACGGGCAGGCGAACCGCTTACATATAAAACGTTTTTGTATTTTTTAGACAAGATAGGCTGCCAGGATTTGGTTTCAGCGCCTTTGGGGAGGATTTTGACTTTTACGAAGGTGCCGGAAGAGGTATGGTGGGATACTTATGATGCCATTTTAGAGAGGATGGAGGAACAGGGGGAGGATAGCGGCGTGGAGCGCCGGCTTTATACGATCATGGGAACGCCTGCCTGTATTTCCGGGCTGGAAGACTGGCAGGCGGTGACGGACCAGGGGATGATCTGGTTTGAGGGGTTGGCGCTAGATCCTTATCTTGACTGTCAGATCGAAGCGTTGGTGAAGGACCGGCAGCTCATCTGTCTGACCAGTCTGGTATCGGATCAGGTGACTTATACAAATGTATGGCTCACCGGGAGCGCGGATGATCGGCTGGAAGTGTTTCTGTATGGCTATGACAGAGAATTTACGGGCAGCGGTATGCCGGAAAACTGCAATGGGGTGATGGCAGATCTGACGATTCAAAATCACCAGGTCAGCCAGGTGGATCTGAAACGGGAAAGTGTTCAGGCCAGGGTCCTTTCGGCGGGCGCTGATTATATCGAACTGGAGGGTTACGGCAAGGTGCCGACAGCGGAGGATTTCCGGATTTATAAGACTTATGAAAAGCTGGAGCTGCAGGACAGATCTGCGATTCTCACCGGCTATGATATTCAGCAGTTTGTAGTGGCGGATGGTATGATTTGCGGTGCATTGACGGTGAAATCGCTGGAAGCTTCTAATATCAGAGTGTTGCTTAAAACGGAGGATTTTGCATCCATCTGGCATGATCATCTGACAATTACCTCTCAAGATCCATTTCGAGTTACCTGTGGGGACTGGGAGCAGACCTTTCAGGCGGGAGAACAGCTGGAGCTGACGCCGGAGCATGAGTGGCTGACCATGGGGCGACTGATTGTCACCTGTGACAGCTATGCGGGTGAATTGCAAGTAACCAGCTTCAATCGCAGTCAGGGAAATCCTTCTTACAAAGGGAGGCTTGAAGTGACCGCTGCCGACCAGGGAATGCTTTTGGTAAACGATCTGCTTTTGGAGGATTATCTGTGCAGAGTGGTTCCCTCGGAGATGCCTGCCAGCTATCCTATGGAATCGCTGAAGGTGCAGGCTGTCTGTGCCAGAAGCTATGCCTACCGCCATATCCTTGGCAATGGTTATCAGGAATACGGCGCCCATGTGGATGACAGTACCTATTATCAGGTGTATAACAATATGGCTGAGCAGAAAACGACGACGCAGGCTGTACAGGAGACCTATGGGGAGGCGGCTTTCTGGCAGGATCAGGCGATACAGGCTTATTACTATTCCACTGGTTGGGGCGTATCCGAAAATGTGGAAATCTGGGGAACGGACCAGAAAGAAAATTTTGATTATCTCCGTATCAAAGAACTCTCTCAGGGGTCTGGTCAGGGGGATGAGCCGGATTATAGTTCTGAGGAGCAGTTCCGGGCAAGGCTAGATGATCCGGCCGCCGTCCTGGCCAATGCCTCAGAAGGGGGACAGGGGCGGACAGATTATGACAGCGCCTATCCCTGGTACAGGTGGAAGGCTTCTGTGTCTTCCAAAGAACTGGCGGATACATTGAATCAAAAGCTTCAGGATTTTCTGGAACGATATCCGGAACAGATCCGTATGGAAGGTTCCTCCGGAAATGAAGAAAAGTTTTTTGGCGATCATGTTTCTGCTATTGAAATTACCAAAAGGCTGCAGGGCGGCAGCGCAGAGGAAGTAACGGTGACTGGTGACGGCGTGACAGTATATATTCGGGGACAGCTGCCGATCCGCAATCTGCTTGGCAGCGGAGAGCTGACCTATATCAAAAACGATGGTTCCGAAAGCAGTATGACTTCGCTTCCCAGCACATTTTTCTATGTAAATACGGAAGAGGGGGAGGAAGGGGAACGGATGTTTACCTTTGCGGGCGGCGGTTATGGACACGGTGTGGGTATGAGTCAAAATGGCGCTGCGGCCATGGCGGAAACGGGAATGTCTTATCAGGATATACTGGGCTTCTTCTATGAAGGGATGGAGCTGGTGGAGCTTTATTGACTGGGAAGACGGGCAACCCATGATTTTTTGCGTGGCAAATGGCTGATTTTTAGAATAAGTTGTATGAAACAGAAATAATTTCTCCAAATTCTCTTTAAAATTCCTTATATCTCTGTTAATATAAAGTGTAGGGAAGAAAAAGACATAAAAATATGTCCGGGGAGGAATTTATGGAATTGATTACAAAAGCGACGGTTTTTGCCGCCAAGGCCCATGATGGCGCTAGGCGGAAAGGCAGCGGGATGCCTTATATTCTACATCCCATGGAGGCGGCCTGTATTGTGTCTGCCATGACAAGGCGGTCCGATCTGATCGCGGCGGCGCTGCTTCATGATGTATTGGAGGATACGCCGGTTACTTATGAACAATTAAAAGCAGAATTTGGGGAGAAGATTGCGGATATTGTCCGGATGGAGACGGAGGATAAGTCGAAGTCCTGGCAGGAGCGGAAAGGGAGGACGATCGAGCATCTTCCGCTGCGGGATAACGGCGTTAAGATGGTTACACTGGGAGATAAGCTGAGCAATATGCGTGCCACGTATTTTGACTATAGGATCATTGGCGATCAGATCTGGCAGCGCTTTCGGGTGACGGATAAGAGGCTGCATGCCTGGTATTATCGCGGGCTTCTGAAAGGGTTTGAGAGTCTGCGGGGGCTGGATGCTTTCGCAGAGTTTGAGGAATTGGTATTGAAAGTATTTGGGGATGTCGATCCAGGTATATAATCCGGTGTATCAGGCATCATTTGAGAGCCGTAAAAAACACAACGGCGGGAACCTGCGTAAAAATAAAAAAGTCAAAAAAATCGTCCAAAATATAAAAATTTCTCTTGCCAAATACGTTTGGTTGTGGTAATATATTTTCCGTCAGGTTTTGGCAGGAGGGATGTGCGCTGAAAACGGTTCCGAATGCCATAGGGAGAAGGCTCCATGGTCAAGCGGTTAAGACATCGCCCTTTCACGGCGGTAACGGGGGGTCGGTTCCCCCTG
>Ga0137306_101531_pt1 | contig 22962 bp, 18 predicted proteins | sample Inofroosms_March_FD_97187 | JGI IMG/M metagenome (GOLD analysis project Ga0137306, IMG submission 97187) | Mouse cecal microbial communities from Vienna, Austria - N-Acetylneuraminic and N-Acetylglucosamine D2O microcosms_March | ecosystem: Host-associated > Mammals > Digestive system > Large...
GGTATACGTCCCGGTTCTCATTCATAGTAACCAGAATTCCGTTGTACACAATGGTCTTCATAAGGTTTCTCCTCTGATCTGCATATTGTCTGTGTATACGGTGTAGCCGTCCCGGCCTCTTTTCTTCGTCTCATACAGGGCCTTATCGGCGCACAGATAAAGCTCTCCGTAGGTGCTGCCGTGATTGGGGCTGTAAGCCACTCCCACGCTGCAGCTTAGAGGGGTCCCCGGAATCCCTTTTACGGTAATCTTCCGGATCACCCTGCACAGGTTCTCCACGCGGTATACTGCGTTCTCTTCGTCGGCAATGTCTTTCATCAGCACTACAAACTCGTCTCCGCCGATCCTTCCCACGATATCTCCGTCCCGGAACTCTCCGGCCAGCACTCTGCCGATCTGACGGAGAGCCTCGTCCCCGGCCCCGTGGCCATAGCGGTCATTGACAGTCTTGAAGTTGTCCACATCCAGCATGAGAAACGCCTGAATCCCGGTTCTGTGCCGACTGAGCCAGCTGTTGATCTCCGCTTCCGTGCTGTCCTTGTTCACCGCCCCGGTGAGGGCATCCGTGTGAGCATATTGGATCAGCTCCTTCTGCTCCCTGCTGCGAATACCCCAGATGTACATCAGCAGGACTGCCAGTCCCCCCAGCAGCACCATGGAAAAGATCACTTCATAGTACCGGATAAATCCGTAATCTTCCCGAACTTTGGCCGCCGGGACCAGATAGCAGAGCATCCAGCCTCCCAGATCCAGAGGCTCATATACCAGATAATCGGCGTCTCTGCCGGACCGGAGCATGACGCAGCCGCCTGTCTGGGCGGCAAAGTCCTCCTGCATCTGTTTCAGGGAGTATTTGCCCGGAAAATCCATCTGTCCGCAGTAATCAAAAAAATTCTCCTCCTGCCCCGGGGTTTCCGCCTCATCCGCCCTGTCCCAGGACACCACCGTACCTGAAGACGTGACGACCATACTGTATCCTGTCCCTCCATAGAGGTCCTCAAACAGCAGATGACTGAGACTGCCTACATCGCAGGAGCCGGCCAGCACTCCCTCCGGCCCGTCCAAACCGCTGACAGGGACCGCCAGAATCACCCGGCGCGCTCCATCCACCTTGCTTATGAGAGGATCGCTCAGAGACCTCTTTCCTTTTATGGCTTCCTGAAAATATCTTCTGGAGGACACATCTTTCTGAAGGCCGTCCTCATAGGTGCTGATCCCGTCCTCGTCGATGACAGCCATCATCTTAAAGCAGCCCGCCCTGCTGAGGTTCAGCATAAGCTCCCGGTTTTCTTCTGACAAAAGATCCCCCGAGCGGCCCATATAGGCCGCGGTTCCCTCCAGATATCTGTACTGAAGGGCTATGATCTCGTTAAAATGAATTTTCTGTCTTTTTACATGTTTGACGATGGCCTCTTCGGCCGAAGCCACCACATTGATCTGAACGCAGTAAAAAAAATAGCAGATGCTGAATATCATAAATACCAGAAATACCGCACATGCCATAAAATACTTTTTCAGACCCATCTCCCGCCATATCTTATTATCCATCTTCTCCTGTTTCCTGTTCTTCTTTTGGCTGCCAGGCCATTCCGAACTGCACGTCTTTAAACAGAGCCGCCAGACCCGTGATCTGTTTCAGTCTGAGGATCTCGTCTCTGTCCATACCCAGATGTCTCGAAATCCACGCATCCGAGCGTCCCAGCTCATGGAGTTCCTTTACGATATTGCTCATCAGATCCACGCTGTGGCTGCCTCTGGCCCGGTTGTGACGGACCGTGCTGGCCATCCTCTGATCCAGAGGTTTGTTGATCACCGATACGGGAAGGATGCCTTTCTCCCTCTCATAGATGTCAGGGTACTCCAGCATCACCCGGTACCGGTGAAATCCGTCTACAATAATATATACGTCTTCTTCTTTATTATAATAACATACAATGGGCATGGTATACCCGTCCGCCCTGATGCTGTCGTAGAGAAGCCTCATCTCCGGCGGAGCCACTTTGTTGGGATTGTATGTGTTGGGCCGGATCTTCTCCATAGGAACCGGGATCACATGGTAAGCCGGACTTTTATATTCCATAATCTATCTCCTCCAGACTTTTGTATTTGTCCCGGATGGCATCGATCCTCCTCTGCTGCTCCCTGGTCACTCCGAATCCCATAAACCGGCAGGTGTGATCGTTCTTCAGGATACAGTAGCACATCCGTTTCCAGCTGGGGATATCCTTGGAAGATCTGATATCATCGGTATCGTCGGGAATTTTCCCCAGAAAGATCACCCGGGACTTTTTACTCAGCGTATAGTTGGAAACGCCGTTTCTCCGGATCTGGTATCCTTTCTCTTCCAGTTCCCGGATGGTCTCCTCATCCAGACCTCCTCCGGTCTTATGCCAGAAGTCGATGGAGGCGTTAAACTTTCTGATGTAGTTGTTCCTCAGCCTGGCTGGCAGGGTGTCCAGAAGAAACATGGTATAGCTCTTCCAGGTGTGTCCCTCCGGCAAGGTCACGCTGCGGTAGCCCATGGCTTTGGTCCTGCCGTAAATGCTGGTAAAATTGGCTCCCCGGACTCTCCCCACCAGCTTCACCCAGATCTCCGGGTCTATGACCCGGTAGAGATTGAGGGAATCTTTGGAATAATCGTTAAACGGGGAGGCCACTCTCATCTGAGATATGGGGAGGCCCGCCATGTAATACAGATCGTAGAGACGGTTGTAATCATAGTGAAACTGATAATTGGCGTGCCACACGTCGGAAGTACTCCAGTCATAGAGAGGGGAGGCACACCACACATCCTTAAAATGCTGTCCGATCCAGCATTGTCCTTTATATCCGTACTTTTTGTTGAGGAATCCGCTGTAGCGGAACAGGGACTCGTCCGCTCTCATCCCCAGAAGACATACGGTTTTCTTTTTGCCGTGGGACAGTCTGTACCACCGTCCGAACTGTTTGGCCAGATCCTCCTGGTGCATCCGATAACGGTAGGTGGTCACCGGGTTGTTGTCCAGGCTGATCACGTATTCCTTATCCGGCATGGGCCGCACCCACAGTTCTTTTTTCGTATCATCCCATGGATACCAGTACATCTCATAACTGCTGAGAGCCGTCCTTGTAGCCATGGGGAGACAGACCCAGTAAGGTTCTGTCTCCTCTTTGATCCTCTCAAATGTTCTCTCCACATATTCTGTGGTCACCGTATACTGGGCCTCGAAATCCTGGTGGAAGACGCCGACGGTCCGCTCCGGACAATGGGTCTTTCTGTAATCCAGGACCAGGTTTAAAAGCAGGCCGCTGTCTTTTCCGCCGGAAAAAGACACATAGATATTGTCAAATTCCTGAAAGAGAAATTCAAGTCTCTCCTGCAGGGCCTCATATACGTTCTGTTTCAGATATTCTCGTATCATAAGCTCTGATGTATGGTCTAATTCAGTACCTTTTCCAGTGTGTCAAACAGTTCTTTAATGTCGATGGGTTTTGCCAGGTGGCCGTTCATTCCGTTCTTCACCGCCTCACGACGGTCCTCCTCAAAGGCATTGGCCGTCATGGCCAGTATGGGGATGGAGGCCAGCTTCGGATTCTCCAGCCTTCGGATCTCCCTGGTGGCTTCATAGCCGTTCATCACCGGCATCTGCACATCCATCAGGATCACCTGGTAGTATCCCGGCTCCGAGGCTTTTAACATATCCACGGCCATCCGGCCGTTGTCCGCGATCTCTGTGGTAAACCCTCCGTCCTCCAGGATGGCGGCGGCGATCTCCTGGTTCAGCTCATTATCCTCGGCCAGAAGGATCCTGCCTGCATGAAATCTTTTTATGCTGATGTCAGTCTCTTCCCGAGAATCCTTCCTCTCCTCTTCTGCACCGGAACCAAGGCGGAATGCCAGAGAAACCCTGACCTCTGTGCCCTGCCCCTGGGTGCTGCTGATCCGGATGGTCCCTTTCATCATGTCCACGATATTTTTTGTGATGGCCATCCCCAGGCCCGTGCCCTGGATGCCGCTGATGGAGGAATTCTTCTCTCTCTCAAAGGGTTCAAAGATCCTGGCCACAAATTCTTCGTCCATGCCGATACCGTTGTCAACAATGACAAACTCGTAGCTGGCAAACCCATGGGCCGCCCCCGGTTTCTCAGTCATGGTCATGCTTATGGTGCCGCCGGCCTGAGTATACTTGATGGCATTGCTCAGAAGATTGATCAGCACCTGATTGAGCCGCAGCTTATCACAGCAGATCTCGTCATTGACCACATCCACGGCTCTGATGGACAGTTTCTGATCCTTGGCCTTCACGTCCGCCTGGAGGATGCTCCGAAGCCCCTGAAGAATCTCTTCCAGGCTGCAGGGCTTCTCTTCCAGGTGCATCTTTCCGCTTTCGATCCGGCTCATGTCCAGGACGTCGTTGATCAGTCCCAGGAGGTGATTGCCTGAGAGCATGATCTTCTTCAGATATTCTTCCACCTGCTCCTTCTGATCGATACGGTTGATGGCAAGGGACGTGAATCCTACGATGGCGTTCATGGGGGTGCGGATGTCGTGGGACATGTTGGACAGGAAGGTACTCTTGGCCCGGTTGGCTTTGTTGGCCTGATCCAGGGCATCCTCCAGAAGACTCTTCTGCTCCATCTCGTGGCGGATCTCCTCATCCACGCTGCGGAAACCAAGGACAATACAGTGGTTCTCTCCCCATACCCCTGTCCGCACCATCTTCATCTGGAAATAGTTGATCTGGCCGTCACGGAAGGTCCGGTGATTGATATAGCACTGTTTTTTCTCCGACAGTTCCTTCATAACCCGCTCCCTGCCGACGGACTGACGCAGCATGTTCCGGTCCTCCTCATAGACAAAGTTCTCTATGTAGGTCTCCATACACTCCCTCAGATTCAGTTCGCCGTTAAATACGGAGCTGAACATGTCGTCCTCATCGATCCGGAGAACATATCCGCCGCCTGTGTCCAGATCAAAAAAGCACACCACCCGATAGTCGATACTGAGGGCATGAATCAGTTCCGTCTGCTGCCGTTCATTCTCCTTCTCCTGCAGCTTCTGGGCCGTCCAGTCCAGGAGGAAGCGCTGATACATCAGCTCCCCGTTTTCCCGGATCAGCTTCACGTTGCCCATAACATGGCGGATACTCCCGTTCCGGCACTGTACCCGGTACTCGATGGCCGTGCTCTCTCCCTCTTTTTTAAGCTCCCGGATACACTGCCTCAGCTTTTCTTTATCCTCAGCCAGCACGGACTGGGCAACCATGTCAAAGCCTGCCTCAATCATCTCCTCCTCGGAATCGTATTCCAGGATCTCCAGGGCCGCCCTGTTGATACTGATGACCCGGCTTCCGTCCAGAGTATGGCACATGACTCCGCAGTCCATGGTAGTAAAGATCGTCTCCAGTGTGCGGTTTTTCTCTATGATCTCCTGCTCATAGGCCCTCTCCTGTGTCACATCGATGGCCACCCCCACGGTTCCCATAACGCTTCCATCCACATCGTAAAGAGGCGACTTGTAGGTAGTCAGCAGTTTCATGCCGTCTCCGGTCCTGACAGTCTCCTCGGAGACGCAGGTCTCTCTTCTGGCCATAACCTCCCGCTCCGAATCGATGCAGGCCTGATCGTCTTCCTCCACATCCCAAATATAGGCATGTCCCCTGCCTTCCACCTGCTTCCTGGTCTTGTTCACGGTCCGGCAGAAACTGTCGTTGACTTTCTCATGGATCCCCGCTTTATCTTTATACCAGATCAGATTGGGCACATGGTTGATGGTGGCGTCCAGATACTGTCTGCTCTCCCAGAAATCCTTGCCTGTCTTGTAAGCTTCCTGCCACTTGAGAAACCGGAACCGCAGCTCTTCGTCAGACATGGGCCTGATCCAGATGTCTTTTATGTCTGACAGGCCCGTCCACAGCTCTGCCGCCTCATCCCTGTCCGCGATCACGATCAATTCTGTTTCTTCTCTTCTGCCTGAAAGCAGCTTCTGCAGACGGTCTCCCTTATATCCGTCCTGCAAATCTGCCACAATCACATCTGCCCAGGCTGCCAGTCTTTCCTCCGGTTCTCTGCTCTCACGAAACTCATGGGTAAAATGTTGAAGCGGAGGCATCTCCTTTATCAGTTCAAACAGTCGGCTGCTGCCAGTCAAATAGATATGAGTATGACAATGGTACATTGTTCTTTCCCCCTGTGTTTTTCAGCTTGTCGTCTGCGCTGTTCTGTCACTTTACTATCATACTGTATTTTCTGGATCATATCAATTCTTTTTTGTCTTTGTCAGTTCAAAACTTAGGTGAATCAGGTTCCTGATCTCCTCGTCGCCGGCGCTGCCGTCGAGACGGATGCTGATCCATTTCTCCTTGTTCATATGGTATGCGGGATGGAACCCGGGTTTCTTCTGGAGGGAACCGGTGAGGAGAGGATCGCATTTTACGTTGATCACATCCACTGTCCCCTCATCCGGCAGACCCAGTTTGCTTTTGTCTACCTCCAGGATGACCCCATACCATTTACGGTTGTCTTTATGGCGCAGCACGGCGTTATTGTCTGACCACGGGTAATCGGGGACCGTGCCGTACTGCTTCCTGACCCATCGGAAGATGGTCTGTCTGTCCATATGCTCTCTTCCCTCCTTTTTCTATTTTATCATAGGGCTGCGGCAGCACAAGTCTCTTTCCTGAGACAATGCAAAAAAGCTGTGATACAAGAATGATCCCCGGAAAACCGCCGTATTTCTGCGGAACTCCGGGGATCTGATATGCGGTTGTGGAAAAGCTCCCGGCCAGGCAAGGGGATCTGTGATCCGTCATCTGATACGGAAGCGGCTGATAAGGCCGTTGAGCGTCCTGGCCTGCTGGGACAGTTCTCTGGAAACAGCCGCGCTCTTTTCAGCGGCTGAGGAATTGTCCTGGACCGCTGCGGATATCTCCTTGATCCCGTTTTCGATCAGCTGGATCATCTCTGACTGCTGAACGCTGGCAGCGGCGATCTCATCCATCAGCGTCTTGATGGACTGGATACAGTCGCTGATAACCTGCATGGCGGAGACGGCCTGATCCGTAGAGTCCGCCCCGGTGCCGGCGTTCTCGATAGACTGGCTGATGAGGCTGTTGGTGTCCTGGGCAGCGTCGGCTGATTTGGCTGCCAGATTCCTGACCTCATCGGCCACTACAGAAAAGCCTTTCCCCGCGCTGCCCGCACGGGCAGCCTCCACGGCAGCGTTGAGAGCCAGAATGTTGGTCTGGAACGCGATATCCTCAATAGTTTTGATGATAGTGCCGATCCGTGCGGAGGACTGATTGATGTTCTCCGTAGCGGCGGTCAGCTGTTCCATCTTTGTATCCGCCTCTGCCGCGTAGCCGCTGGCCCGGTCCACCAGCTCGCTGGCACTGCCGCAGCGGGTGGTGCTGGTCTGAATCTGAGCGGTAATGGCCGTCACATTGGTCATAAGTCCGTCAACGGATATGGCCTGCTGTGTCGTGCCCTGGGACAGTTCCTGAGCGCCTGAAGATACCCGCTCCGCGCTGGTATCCACCTGTCCGGCCACCTGGGAGATGCGGCAGATGATATTCACCAGATTGGCGTGGATGGACCGGAGGCTGGCGGACAGGGCCTTGAAGTCGCCGATATAATAAGATTCATTGGCAGCGACATCGATGGCCAGATTGCCGGCAGCCATCTCGCCCAGGATACGGCTCACGTCATCGATGGTCTTTCTCAGACAGGCGCAGACCCGGTGGATGGTCTGGGCGATCATGCCGATCTCATCGGACCGGCCGTAGAAGGACTCCAGCTCCTGATCCGCGGAGAGATTCAGCTCTCCCAGCTGTCCGATGGCCTGTTCCACCGCCATCAGATCTCTCCCCTCCCTGCGCAGCATCAAAAGGTTGATCAGGATAATGACGGCAGTCATGATCCCGCACAGTATGCCTACCAGAACCCGCACGGTGGTCACGGCGGCGTAGACTTCAGCGGCGCTGTCCCGGACCATGAAGATCCAGCCCCGGTCTTTAAGGTACTTGTAAACCACCAGCTGCCTGACTCCGTTCTCATCCCGGTAGGAATATGTACTGGCCTGAGTGCCCCCGTCTGCCCGAACCTGCCCGATGATCTCCCGGTATCCCGCGTCGGCGGTCTCGGTATTTAAAAGAGCGTCATCCTCATGATAGAGATAGACTCCTGTATCTGCATTTAAGAATACGTACTCGCTGTCCGGCAGACCCTTGATATCCAGGTTCAGCAGCGAGTCCATGAGATGGCCGGCATAGACGCCGGCTCCCACAAAACCGATACACTGCTGCCCCTCAAAGACCGGATAGTACATGGAAAGGATCATGCTGCCGGTACCGGGAGACTTCATGATCCCCAGATTTGTCAGCTCCCTCCGGGACAGGATGGTATCCTGAAAGGTTTTCAGGGAATCTCCCGACCGGGTGGTCATACCGATGGCTCCCTGGGATGTATGTGTCAGCACATGGGTGGCCGGGGTGGCGATGTAAAGCCCCTCAAACACCCCCTTGACAGCGGCAAAATCCTCCGTATATTTCTGGGCCCGTTCCAGCAGCGCCGGGTCATCGGGGTTCCTGAGCAGGTCACGGACCTGACTGCCCAGGGCAAAAGCCGTCATATATTCCTCTGCGGAAAGCACATACTCGTCGATTATGGCGGCTCTGGACTCCACGGCATCCGTCATCTGGTTGGTAATATCACTTTTTACCATATGGGCGGCATTGGTGGACACCACCAGCCAGAGCAGCAGCATCCCTGCCAGGGTGACAATGGTTGTTATAGTCCCGATCCGGGCGGCAAGTTTTTTGTTTTCAATGAATCCCATAAAAGATCCCCCCATTTGAAAAAAAATTTCAGGGCTGATTCCCTGATAATAATATAGCCCAACTTTTACAAATATCAAGAGTAAGACTTGGGGGAGATACCCCCGATATCCTCAGAGCAATCTCCTGTAGATCTCTCTGTCCAGATCTTTAAACACATTAAAAACCACCTTCTTTACGCTTGTCTCTTCCTCCATAAATTCTCTGACCACGCTTACGGCAATCTGTGCCGCCTTATCGTTGGGGAAATGAAACTCTCCCGTAGAGATACAGCAGAACGCTACGCTCTCCAGATGGTTTTCCGCCGCCAGTTCCAGACAGGAACGGTAACAGGACGCCAGCAGGCCGCAATCCGCCTCTGTAAGAGGGCCTCTGATGATCGGTCCCACTGTATGAAGGATATATTTACACGGAAGATTATATGCTTTTGTTATCCTGGCTTTTCCCGTCTCTTCCTCATGTCCCTGCTGCCTCATCATTTCCGCGCAGTCCATGCGGAGCTGAATTCCGCTGAATGTATGGATACAGTTATCAATACATCTGTGGTTTGGCACATAGCAGCCTGTCATGCCGCTGTTGGCCGCGTTGACGATGGCGTCACACCGCAGCGTCGTGATATCTCCCTGCCAAAGATAGATACCTTCCGATACCGGATTCAGATCCTTAAGCTCCGTGATCCCTTTTGCCGCCGTTTCCGCCTGAAGGTATTGATCCTGAACTTTGAGAAATTCCCTGCTGATCTTCCGGGGAAGGCGGACATTCATCAACCCTCTGAGCAGCTGCTTCTGCTCCGCTTCTCCCGCCGGGATCTCCATATCCTGATACTGTGGATTTTCCTTCAGAAGTTCCTCTATCAAAAACTGTCTCATCTCACTTTGATCCATGACCGACTCCTTTTTCTTTCCCCGGATAATATCTTTATCCGATCAGCAGTTTCATCTTCCGGTAAATCTCCCCACCGGCTTATTCCTAATTCTACTGTAAAAAAAATGGTTCTTCAATACCTTCCCGTTATCATTTGCCTGCATCCCCGGAGTTTTTTCTATTGGACACACTTTCCTATAAAAAAATCCCCCGGTTCTTCAGATCAAACACTGCAGAACCAGGGATTTCTCATCTATTTCTCAAACACGATCTCTCCGCTCTCCACATCTCTGCTGTAGCGGGAGAAGAAATTCCAGATATAATCGGCTTCTCCTTTGTAATTCCAGTGAGGCTGATCAAGGATGGCCGCCAGTTCTATAACCACGCCGTTTTCATTGGACAACGTACCTGTGTACATTTCCTTATCCCCCAGGGCCACTTTTTTCCAGTCATCCAATAGGATTCCGTAATAAGGATTGGCCGCCATGTCCGGCTCCTCGCTTACAGTAAGTCCCAGCGTCTTCTGATATGCCTGAAGGGCTGAGAATATCCTTACATTCTCGTCAGACTCCCACAGCCCTGGCATACCGTTGGGGCTGCTTCCGTCTACGGGGATCATCTGGAAAAAGTCGTAATCTCCGCACATATACAGAAGGGGCGTTCCATGTCCCGTGTAGTTTTCCAGGGCATCTTTGATCTCTGCCGCAAAAGAATTCACGCCGGACACAGGAGCTGCAGCCGCAAATACGTCGCTGTGCCTGATCCCCATCATAAAGGAAAATGCGCCACCCGCAGACAATCCGCTGATGTACACTCTGGAAGGATCGATCTGAGGGTATTTTTCCATAAGATCGCCTATCAGGGCTGTCACTCCCTCTTCTCCAAGTCCATCACAGCCAGTAAAATTAATATCCGAAGGCTGCCACTCCGGAGAAACCACTATAAATCCCTCTCTTGCCGCTGTCTCCGGCCAGCCCGTGGTGTCTCCCTGCATATGGGGATCGTTCTTGTTGCCATGGCAGCTTACCACAAGGGGCACGGTCTTTTCTTCCATAGCAAGGACTGTCTCCGGCACATACTCAAACCAGCTGTACGCCCCGTCCATGCCGCTTACCTTCTCATCTTTGCAGGTGATGTACCGGATCCCCAGGGCATCAAAATCCGGGATCTCATTGAGCTCATAGGGGGTATTGTGATCCATGATGTTGCTGGAGTAAAATTCCGTAGTCCAGTCATAGATCCGGTAATTTTTTGACAGCACCTTGTTCCATGCGTTGTCAAACGCCGTTCCCAGGTCATCTTCCGTACCTGTCTCCACCACGGCCAGATTTACCCCCTCATTGGCCTTTGTATAATAGTCAGCCGCCGTCTGGTCATCTCCTGATAAATATACGGGAACCGGAACATAATAGTCCAATCCCTCTTCCATCTCGCCTCCGTACACAAACATGCCGGATACAAAATAGCATTTCTGGGATACATAATTATTGACAAAGGTACCGCCGTCCTCGCTTCCCACAACCTTTACGTTCTTAGCCGCTCCCTGGCTGTTGACCAGCTCCAGAAAAGCTTCCAGGTCCTTCTCGCCGTATTCACTGCCGTTCAGCGGGTTGACTACAAAAATGGTTCCCGCCCACTTCTGCACTCTCTCAGCCATACCCAGATCACTTACCAGTTCATTGGCCCCTTTCTCGTCCATATTGCCTGCAAAAATGTAGAATGCGGGGGACATGATGTCCACGCGGTTGCTGTCAAATCCGTCTTCCTTGGCGTTGTAGGAAAAATATTCCAGGTTCCCTTCTTTCGTCTCCATCTGAGCCGCCTTCATAAATTCCACTGTTTCCCTGCTGACAGACTCTTCTGCCCCCTCTGTGGCCGTGGTTTCCTCTCGTTCCTCAACTGTAGTCTCTGCCGCGGTAACACCTGCCGCCGTGGTCGCCGCAGTTGCGGCTGTCTCGCTGCTCTCCCCTGATCCGGCGCCTGTGCCTGTACTGCATCCGGTCAGTGCCAAAGTTCCCGCCAGCAAAAGTCCTGCCGTCCTTTTCCATTTCATCTTCTCATTTCTTCTCATAATCAGCTGCCTCCTGTTTGTATCATGTTTACTTTTCGTTCCCTATGCAGCCATTATAAAAAACAGAAGAGCCAACTTCCACTACGTTTCTTACCGTTTTAATACGGTAAATCATTTCTCAGAATACCATGCCCCAGCCCCTGCTGAAAAACATCACCAGCACCAGGGCCGGAAGCATATTGATCAGCGGCATATCCTTGATCTTTGCCACCCTCAGGCCTGCCGCTATGGTCATGATACCGCCGCAGGCCACAAAATCGTTGAGCAGCTCCGGGGTAGTCAGAGGAACGATTAATCTGGCGAACCAGAAGAGGATCATAAAAATGGCGAGCTGGGGAAAGGCCACCAGACTCACCGCCGCTCCCATGGTCCCGGCAAAAAGGATGGCGGTAAAAAAATCCATAATAGATTTTGACAGAAGGATGGATGAGTCCCCGGACATGCCCTCCATCAGGGCCCCGTATATGCCAAACCCTCCGGCACAGAAGATGGCCACAATCGTTACATACTCATCCATATCGATCCTGTCTGCGGCAAGAGGCAGTCTGTCCAGCGCAGCTTTCAGCCCGCTTTTTACCCGTCTTTCCAGCTGAAGACTCTGCCCTATGAGCGTCCCTACGATCAATGCCAGGATTACCGGCGGCATGGTGCTGCCTTTGATAAGGGACATGATCCCGTTGCCGACGGCCGCCATTCCAAACACCGTAGTAATCACATCTTTTGTCTCATCGCTAATGTATTTTCCGCACACGGTTCCCACAAGGCCTCCGGCAAACACGGCCCCGCATCCGCATAAGATTCCTGTCGACATGGGTCTATTCCTCCACATACTGATAATGGAAGCCTTCTTCTCTGACAATCCGCTCCATCACTTCTCTTTTTGCCTTTACCGTAACATCAATCCTCTTCCTGCCGCCTCTCTTCCACTCCACGGAAACCGTTCCTTTCGGCGTCAGCCCTTCTCCCCCGGCCCAATCCAGGTATCCCGGCATCGGACACACCCTGATCTTTTCAAAACCGGGCGCCGCCGGGCGGATCCCCAGAGTCACTGCCGGAAGTTCATAGAGAGCCAGGGCTCCCCAGGCATGACATTCGCTTCTGGGGTCATCGTCAGACTCCGCCACCGTAGTCATATGATTGTTTACCATCTGACGCCAGACGTTCCAGCACTCCTTTGTCTCCTCGTACAGTCCCGTCATCTCCAGAGCCCGGAAGAGGTACAGCGCCATGGATACGGTGCACTGGGCGTATCGTTCCCGGTGACGCAGAGTCCCCAGAAGATTCCTTCGCCCCGTCTCCCTGTCGAGAACGCCTGACAGCACTCCGAACACCTGACAATGCTGACTGTATTCCGCAAATCCCGGTCCGTCCATGACCCATCCGTTTTCATCTACACAGAACCTTCTCACACTCTCCCGAAGCTCCTCTGCCGTCTCCCGGTACTCTCTGGCCTGTTCTTCTCTGCCCAGGAAGGAAGCGAGAGCCGCCCCTTTCTCCAGTCCCATGAGATAGAGAAGACTTTCCATGGTAACAGCCCCTTTCTCCGCGGCATTGGGAACCCCCACCTTCCACTGGGGCGCCCAGTCTATAAAGGACCAGAATCTGGCCTGACGGTAGAAACCTCCGGTCTTTCCCACATAGCCTTCCTCTGTACGGCTCCTCTCAAAGAATGCCAGAACCTGCTCCACTCCTGGCATATGATAACGGACCAGATCCCGATCCCCAAAATACATCATATGGTCATAAACCATCCACACATAGAAAATGGCAAACCCGGGGATCACATTGGGCCGCGTGTTGGGGTAAGCGCTGCACAGAAGGCCGTCATACCTCTGGGCCCGTTTAAAGTCGTCCATACATTTCCTTGCCAGGCGGTCATCCATGGAGGCCGCGTAGGTAAACAGAATCTGGGCTCTGGAATCCATCACATACTGAAGCTGCTCATAAAAAGGACAGTCCATATAAGTCTCATGCATACACCGCCTTAAGGTTCTGGCGCTGATATCCCACACGGCCTCAAGAGACTCATCAGATGTCTTTACGCCGGCCCTGATGTCAAGGGGATATCCGGTCTCCTCATAATAAAAGTCTCTGATGGTCAGTCCTTCCTGTCCTGTGGTGATCCAAAGCCGGACAAACCGGAATGTGCGAAACCAGAAAGGCTCATATTCCTCCGGTTTTTCTTCCGTTCCGTCCCCTGCCGGACAGTACACATCCTCATATCCCGTCAAAACGCCGGATTTTGCATCCATCCGGTCGGTTTTTACAGGCCTGCCGCTCTTTCCCGCGCTGTCCCTCTGGACATAAGCTTCCGACTGCAAAATCCGGATCCTGGCTCCGGTTCCGCCCTCCAGAACCAGATGGAGATATCCCGTCATCTCCTCTCCCGCGTGAAGCTCCACGATCTCTTCTTTTTCCGGCCCGATCTCCACTCTGCCGGCGCCCAGGATCATCTGCTGCCACTGTTCCTTTGAAGTCTCCGACTTTCTCACAGCCATGATCTCCTGAAATCTTCCCTTACTTCTTCTCATATAAGGAATGGGCCTGGAATTTAAATTTCCCGGGCTCACCGCATCCCGGATCAGGCCTCTCTCATAGGGGCAGGCTCTCTCCCAGCCGCTGTCGTCAAATCCGGGTTCTTTCCATGTCCTGACCCCCCTTTTCTCCGTCACATTCTCATAAAAATGAAGAGGCGCAAACCCGGGGGCCTCCCGGACAAAAGAGGTTCTTTCGTCGATGATACATTTCCATTCCCGGTCCGCCGATATGTCCAGGCTTGTCCCTCCCTCTTCCACAATACTTCCTTCAAGGAACAGCCCCGGAAAATGAGTCCCCACCATACTCTGGTTTCCCCTGGAAGGGTGCATGGGAAAGCGGAGCACGGCTGCTGCCAGCACATTGTTTCCTTCTCTCAGATACGGCTTTATGGACACCTGGTCATAAAACCAGATCTGTCCGTCCCCTTTGCAGGGACCTGCCTCCGCCAACACCCCGTTGACATACAGCTTATATCTGGAATCCGCCGAAATCTTCACGTCCGCCGTATCCACAGCCCTGTCAATCTCGATCTCCCTCCGAAACAGCACCTGAGTGGGAACTTCATCCTCCTTCGCTCCCCAGCTCCCGCTCCAAATCCACTTTGAATCCTGCGCCATATGGTTCTCCTTTCTCTTCTATAGCATTTGTGGCAACCGCACCCCATGAAGATACGATTGCCACCAGATCTTACTGCCCAAACACACAGGCCTTATATAATTCCACCAGTTCCGCTCCCAGCACCCGGAAAGTCTCCGCACACATCATCTGATCTTCCGCATGGACCAGGATCAGATTCAGCTCTCCGCCTCCATTTTCCAGCAAATTTTCGCACCCCGAGGCCAGAAAATCCGAATGGAGTTCATGAGCCTTTCCGAAACACTGATCTCCCTCGTCCATCAGTGTCCGGGCTTTCTCAAAATCAGACTGTTTTGCCGCTCTTACTGCCTCCAGATATCTGGATCTGGCAAGACCTGCCCTGCTGATCATCTCCATCACTCTGGTTACATTTTCCTCAGCCATATTTCTTTACTCCTGCCCGCCCTGCTCCATGGCTGCCAGCTTCTTATCTGCCTTCTTGATAAAGGGCATCCAGATCAGGGCAGCCACGATCAGCTGTACTAACTGCAAAGCCGCGCCCCAGATACTGTTGGTTACCAGCGCTCCGCTGACCAAAAGAGGAGTGGTCCACGGAAGCTGTACCAGGCCTGTGGCCACGGGCACCAGCTTCACCGCAAATGCTATGTAAGCAATGACGGCCGAGATGGCGTTGGAAAACAAAAACGGAATGATCAGGTCAAAATTCAGCATCATGGGGAATCCGAACAGGGCCGGTTCTCCTACGCCGAAGATATAGGGAACTGCAGCGATCCTGGAAATCTCTTTATACTGACGGCTTCTTGCCACGATCAGAGCCGCGATCACGCCTCCCACAACGCCTACGGAGGCAAAATGAGAATAAAAACTGCTGCTGATAATATTGGTTGGCAGTTCGCCCAGCATGGACAAATTCCGGTTCTGATCTTCCAGTACCTGGAACACAGGAGTCATAACGCCGGAAACGATGGAGCCGCCGTGAAGGCCAAAGAACCACAGAAGCTGCTCAAAGAATTTGGCTCCTGCCACGCCGAAGATGGAGCCGCCGATCAAAAACAGAGGCATGCCCAGAGTCTTGTTGATCAGCTGCACTGCGCTCATTCCCAGGGCATCCATGATCAGACGGACAACCCAGAACACGAAGATAGCGCAGAAAGACGGGATCAACGACTCAAACGGTGCCGACACTGCCGGCGGAACCGCCTCCGGCATCTTGATCTTAATGCCTTTGCTGTCAATAAACTGATAGATCTTTGCCGTAAACAGGCCGGTCAGGATGGCGCAGAACATGGCCTCGGCGCTTACGGTATTTAAGGCAATGGCCTTGCCGGAATCTGTCATCAGCATGGGAGTGAGGATCAGATAGTTTACGAGAGAAGTGACGGTTACCTGAATCTCGTTGATCTTCATCTTCTCCGCCATGGAATGAGCCATGGTCAAAACTACCAGCAGGCCTCCGATTGCAAGGCTTGAGGCATGTACATACATGAGTTTTCCCTGCCATACCGCCGCCTCACAGTGCAGAATCGATGATACCAGGTTGTTAAATCCCTCGATGGGAAAGCAGGCCAAAATCAGAAAGATGGACGCGATAAATGTAAAAGGCACATAGGCCAGCATGGCGTCACGGATGGCAGTCACATAGATATTTGCGCTCATGGCGGAGGCAAACTGCCCTAATTTCATCTGAAATGTTTCTGTAAATGTATGTTTATTATCCGACATTTTCTTTCTCCTTTAATCTCCAAGAACCTCTTTTACATGTTCCAAAACGTTCTTTCCGTTCATTCTGCCGTAATCAGCCATGTCGATCGTCGCAAACAGCTTGTGAGGGTATTCCTCCCGAAGCCTTGGCAGTTCGTACTCGATCTGGGGCCCTACCAGCAGAATGTCCGCTGTCTCCATTACTTTTTTTGATTTCTGCAGCGCACAGGCCTTGATCTCACACTCATATCCCTCTTCCCTGGCCGCTGCCTTCATTCGGTTTACCATCAGACTGGTGGACATTCCCATATTGCAGAGCAATACAATATTTCTCATAGCCTCCCTCCGTTCCCTTGTGTTTCAGTCCTTATGCTGTGATTATAAAGAAAATGTCGGATAACTTCCACAACTCATCTTACCGTTTTAATGCGGTAATTTTTTTCTCAAAATTCTCAAACACCGGCTCCTGTATGACAGACTCCACCGCCTCTTTGTCAGATAAAAACGCTGCCGTGATCTCATAAAATTCCTGGGTCTCCTCATCATCTTCGTCCTCGTTTAAGGATGTGAGAACCACAAGCTGTACCATATTGGCCGACCAGAGAACAGGCTTTTTCAGGACAGCCACCGCCACCACGGTCTCCCTGGTCATCATATATCTGGGATGGGGAATGGCAGTGAGGTTGCCGAAATCCGTGGCCCCGTACTGTTCCCTCTCGATCACCGACTCCTCGAACCCTTCGGGAAGCCACACCACGTTTCCGGTTCTCTCACAGATCTCATGGATCACCTGTTCCCGGCTTTCCCCCTTTATATCGGAAAAAAACAGCTCCCTCCGGTAATATCTGTTTAAAAACTGCATGCCCCCTGCCTGAAGAAAATGCCGGATAGACATGATCTCCCCGCTCTCCAGAAAATCATGGATCTCCATAATGGGCACGGACACCTTTCTGTAAATGGGCACTGTGGTAAAGACAAAATCCACCTGTTTAAAGTCCACCTGTTCCAGCTCATGAACGCCGCAGATCTCCAGAGAATCGATGTACTCCCCGAACTCCCTCTGAAACCGGTACTTCAAAAGCCTGGAGCTGGCCTTTCCGCTGACGCAGACCAGAAGAATCCTGTTTTTCTTCTTCCTCATGGTCTTTTTCTCTTCCAGCGCCATGGCAAAATAGAGGGCCATGCACAAAACCTCATCCTCCGGCATCTCCCTCTCATAGTATTCCGTCATCTGTGCCGCTGCCAGCTGAGCCATGGAGTAGGCCAGCATATATTTCTCTCTGATCTGCCGGTCAGGCACATTTTCCACGGGAATATTGTACCGGACGCGGATCTCCATGGGGATCAGATGCTGGATCAGCATGATCCTTAAGTTTAAGTCCTCCCTCAGCTCCACACCGTAGCTGATATAGATTTCCTCCAGAATCCGGGATACCAGGCCGTCGATCTGTGCCGTAGCCACCAGATTGTTCTCCCCTCTGTCCTCATCCAGACTGAGGATCCTGCGTCCGGCTATGTACACTCCGGCAAGGTAGATCTCCGCCCATGGCATCCGGATCTTATGAACTGCCTCCACGTCAAGCCGTTCATATAATCTGGCGGCCAGCTCCACCTCCCTCCGGATGCGCCGATCCGGTATGGGGGACATGGCCGTACCGATGAAAAATCCCTTTTTCATCCTGGAGATACTGAGGCTGATATAGAGCACCGTGTTTTGAAAAGCGATCTCCGTAAACCGCATGTCATATTCCCTGGTCAGTTCCAAAAGAGCCGCCGCGACCACACTCTGCCCCTGCTCCTGCTTTTCCCCGCCGATCCAGAAGGACTTTTTCGGCAGATAGAAATTCTGCAGAATACAGCACCGCTTGTCAAACTCCCTGCCCACTGCCCGGATCCCGTAGTAAGGCTTCCGCTCCAGGCTCAGGGAAAACCGCTCCAGGATCTGCTCCACCCGCTTTAACTCATTGGTCAGAGTCTTGGATGAGACAAACAGGAAGTCGCTGAGATTTTCCAGTTTCCTGTAATCTCCCCGGTTTAAAAAGAGGGCCAGCATGTAGTCCACCCGCTCGCCGGAATCCAGCGGGAGGCGGCTCTCATCTTTATAACGCCCTGTTTTAAACGCTTCCCAGGTATCCGGCTCCTCCACCCTGATACAGTACCCGTACCTGGGTTTTGAGAAGACCTGCGCCCCGCTGCCTTCTATGGCCTCCTCCAGTTCCCTGATCCTTGTCCTTACGGTCTTCTCGCTGATCCCCAGCTCTTCTCCCAGCTGTTTTGAAGTCTTATAATCCTCTGACAGTGCGTCAAGAAGAAGCCATAATCTGTTTTCCATAGTCGTTTTCCTGTTTTCATCATTTTGTCGGACCGCTTTGTGTCGGTTTTCTTTATTGTAGCGTATTTTTATTTTGAAATCAATCCGGCAAAGATCAGAGCCCTGACAAAGGAGAAATATCCGGTTCTTCGCCTTTTTACAAACGATAAAAACCCCACATCCATCACAAAAACCATGGATGTGGGGTTCCTCATCCCCCTAAAGCGTATCTCTAAACTCTCCTTTGCAAAACCTCATACCACTCTTCCCAGCCCAGTGTTCCATGTAAAACCTCAACCTGCTCCGGCGGCAGTCTGCTGCCTAAACGGGAGGCGGAACGGCAATACCTGTCTTCCATACCATAAGCCGCGTAAACTTCGGAGTGCTTCCGGATCTTTTGAACCTGGGTGCCCATATCATAAGCACTCCCCCTCAAAGCAGACACCTGGTCCCCGAAGGCATGGCAGAATCTCAAATCCGAGTCCAGGAGCTCCCCCTCGTCTGTCAGAGAGCCGCCTGACAGGGCGATCACTTGTTCATAGGCCTGAGTTCCGTGGGCGGCGGCATACAGGGCGGCGTAGGCCCCCTCCTTTGCCCCGGCGATCACCTGCGAGGTGAGATCCACCGAAAAATGTTCCCTCAAAAACAGGGGTAATTCTGTCACGAGCATAGAGTGAAATCCCAATCCGTGGACCATATCAAGGCCGCAGCTGAGTTTCAGATCCGGCATGACCACCATCCTCTGCTTCCGCTCTGCCAATGCTTCTATATCCGTGTGAGCGCTCCAGCGGGTATGATTGCAGCCCATAGGCGGCAGGAGCCACAGCACAGGCCATGGACCGTCCCCGGATGGCAGGACCACCTGCATGGAATTACACTCCGTCAGCGCGGAGGAATAAAAATGTACCGTAAGCGCAGTCACTTTTGTCACCCCTCTCTGATATTTAAGCGGTCCAAAAATCCCTGAATCCACTGATCCCAGAACGCCCATTCATGGCTGCCCGGACTCTCATGATATTCATAATGAAACGGATTGCCCGGCAGGCCTTCGAAAAAATGTTTCACAGCCATGGCTGCCGGATAGCGGGGATCTTCCGTGCCCATGGTGTGATAGATAGACGGAAGCGTCATCCCGCTCTCCCACGCCTTCCTGGCCAGAACGAACAGGTCATAAGGACCGTCTTTTAACGCCTCCAGATCTCCGGTTCCGTAAATGTCCTCCCCCAGTCTGCCGCCCGAAGTCCCGGGCCGCCACAGAGGTTCTAAGGGAACTGCCCCGCCGGTGGAAAACATCCCGATATGACTGTAGTTTTCCGGATGCTTTAAGCCGATGTACATGGCTCCGCCTCCGCCCATGGACAGACCTGCGATAAAATTTTCCTCTCTTCTTAAGCTGAAAGAAGGAAAAACCTGACGGCACAGCCGGGGAAGTTCCTGGGTCATATAATCGTAATAGGCCGGCCCATAAGCCATATTCAGATACCTGCTGTAGCTCACCTCCGGCATCACCACAGCCAGTCCCAGAGGAACCGCGTACCTCTCTATCGAAGTTCTCCTCATCCAGATAGTGTGGTCGTCACTGCGCCCATGGAGAAGCCACAGCACCGGGCAGTCATGGGTCTTGTCGGAATCATGTCCTCCCATCCCGATGCCCTGTTCCTTCTCCGGGAGAATCACGGAAACCTGGGTATCCATCTTCAGTATCCTGGAATAAAAAGTCATTTCACATAAAGACATCGCTTCTCCCTATCCTTTCACGGCACCGCTCATCATGCCCTCGATGATATGTTTCTGCATGATACAGTAGAAAATCATAATGGGGACCATAGCCATCACAAATGCCGCGAATACCAGGGGATAATTGGTGGCATACTCTCCCTGGAACGCATACTGGAACAAAGGCAGGGTCCGGTCCTCTCTCAGACGCAGTACCATACTGGGCATCATGAAATCATTCCACACCCATAAGCAGTTCTTGATCAGGACCGTAGCCGTAATAGGTCTCATCACAGGCGCGATGATCTGTGTAAAGACCTGCCATGTGCTGGCCCCGTCGATGTACGCCGCCTCCTCCATATCCGTAGGGATCGTGGACAGATAGCCTGTCATCAAAAACATTCCCTCCCCCGTACTTCCGGCCAGATAAAGAAGAATCAATCCCCACCGATTGGCGATATGCAGCGTATTCATCAGTTTGACGATGGGTATCATCTTCACCTGAAAAGGAATGAAAATGCTTGCCAGCAGATAATAATACAAGATCATGTAAAACCTGCTGCTCCCCATCCGCCGGGATATGGGATAGGAAGCCATGGGAAGCAGGACCGCGAATCCGGCCAGGCTTACGATGGTGATCAGAAACGAATTACTGAGGGCAGGAAGGAAATCTCCCTTCTGCATAATCGTTAGATAATTCTCCAAAGTAGCCTCAAAAGGCAGTCCGAAAAAATTCCGGCTCAGCTCTGACTGGGTTTTCACCGATGATACCAGCGACAAATAAAAGGGAATGGCGATGATAAAAAGCCCGATGATCAACGCGGTATACACACAGGCCGCTCTCATTTGTTTTCTGGTCATTCATACACCTTCTTTCGGTTCGTGCTGTGAATCTGTAAGACAGAGACCGCGATGATGGCCATGGATACCACAATGGACTCTGCTATGGAATAGCTGAATTTCATCTCGTCAAATGCCTGGGTATAGATGAGCATGGTCAAACTCTCCGTCGCTCTGGCCGGTCCGCCGGTGGTCAGCGCCATGACATAGTCATAGAGCATGAGACCGGATTTCAAATTCAGTATGATGATGATACTGATGGTGGGAAGCAAAAAGGGGAAAATCAAGTATCGAAACAGCTGCCTGCCGCCCGCTCCGTCTAAGGAGGCCGACTCGATCAGCTCCTGAGGGATGGTCTGCAGGGCGGACAGCACCAAAACCGTGGGAATCGCCACGCCCTGCCACAGATTGACAAACAGGATGCCAAACTGAGCCCCGACTTTGCTTGTGAGAATATTCTTTTGAAGCAGCCCGATTCCCAACAGTTCTCCGATAAAAGGAATTCCTTTTCCGTAGATCTGATTAAAGATCAGTCCCCCTGTCAGGGCGGAGATCACTGCCGGGAAAAAGTATGCGGCCCGAAAAAACATTTTTCCTCTCACCTTTTGATTTAACAGCAGACCGACTCCCACACTGAGCAGGGTAACCCCCAGAACCAGAAATACGGTGTACCGCAGGTTGAAAGAAACCGAATGCCAAAAACGTTTGTCGCCAAACATTTTTATGTAATTCTTAAAACCAATGAACGAATAATTCTTTTTGATTCCGTCCCAATCCGTAAAGCTGTAATAAATCCCCAGAAAGATGGGAAAGATGGAGAACACGGTGTAGAGACTTAAGCTTGGAAGGACGAAAAGAGCATGGGTGAGATTCCGTTCCCTATTTTTTTGGACCTTTTTCATCGTTCAACTCCCTTCAAGCCTACTGCTGTCCATAGACATCCTTTGTAAACTGATCCCAGGTCTCAATAAATGTTTTCACATCTCTGTCCACGATCAGAGACTGCAGTTCCCCCTGAATGGCGCTCTGATACCCGTTGGCCCAGCCCAGGGTAGGCGATTTTGTGAAATGGCCGTCTTCAATGGCATCCGAGATATCCTTCAATTCCTCATTGCGGTAGGCGACGCCTTCTACAATGCTGGGAACTTTATCTTCCTGGGCAAACCACTCGATGATCTCCGGCTCCAGAAAATATCGGATAAAGGTAAGGCAGGCATCCTGCTGCTCCTTAGAAGCCGCGGCGGAGACAGCCAGGCACATATCGGGAGTTCCCACGGTAGTGCTGTCGATGCCCGTGACAGACGGGAACAGAATTACCTTCATATTCAGATCCGGATTCAGCCCCAGATACTGGGAAGCGCCCCAGTTTCCGTTCATCACCATAGCGCATTTTCCGTTGGCAAAGGTATCCGCCAGATCATTGGTATCCATGCCCAGAGGATCCGTATCCGCATAGTCCAGAAGAGCGATAAACTTCTCAAGCCCCTCCACGATCGTCGGATAGTCGCCGA
>Ga0137306_101536_pt1 | contig 22922 bp, 20 predicted proteins | sample Inofroosms_March_FD_97187 | JGI IMG/M metagenome (GOLD analysis project Ga0137306, IMG submission 97187) | Mouse cecal microbial communities from Vienna, Austria - N-Acetylneuraminic and N-Acetylglucosamine D2O microcosms_March | ecosystem: Host-associated > Mammals > Digestive system > Large...
TTTGTACTTAAAATCCAAGAATTGTATGTTTGAAGTTACAGAGATTATGAAGGAGCAGGAATATGTGGATAGGATATTTCCGGCCGTCGTGGAGCATGGCATTTATAATCCGCTGAAGCGCGTGGAGTATATTGAGTATTGGCAGAAGGAATGTGAAGAGCTGGAGACTGCTATAAAGGGAATAGATATATCTAATGCTGCAGAACTGGCGGCAGATTTAAAATGTTATAAAAATATAGCGTCTTCTATTGGGGAATTTTTGAGTATAGTTGCTGACAGGAATAATCCAGATATTCAAGAGGTAGAAATTCAGATAGAGAAAGCTATATTAGAACACTGATAGAGAAAGGGAGATTGTTATGAAACCAGGCATAGATAATGATGTTGTACATTGTAATATGAACGATTATATAGGTGGTAATCAGACAAATAATTATTATACTTCCATGTTTCGGGAAGAAGAACGGGAATTTATTGTCACCCATAATACCAATATAAAGCCAGTCTCTTACTTTACCGGTCGTGAAACAGAACTGGATGAATTACGTCAGCGAATAGAAAAAAAGCGAAAATCTGTTCTTGTCAGTGGCATGGGTGGAATTGGGAAGACGCATATCTGCAGGAAATTGTTTGAAGAATATTCAAATCAGCATGCAGAGGGTGGGAATGGATTGTTTCGGCATATCGGATATATTGAGTATGATGGAGATATGGATAACAGCATTCAAAGATGTTTGAAATATAAAAAGCAGGAGAGCCCGGAAATGAATCGGGAGGCGGCATGGAGGGAATTGGAATATCTGGCGTCAGATGGGAAACTGCTTTTGTTTGTTGATAATGTAAATAAGCTGATAAGGGAAGATGGAGGGTTGGATAGATTAAGGACAATTCCGGGGGCGGTAATTTTAACATCCAGGCAGGCTGCAATTAGTGATGAATTTGAAGTGTATCGGATAGGATTTCTTTGTATAGATGAGTGCAGGGAACTTTATGAGCGGATCCGATTTGAGGACAGTGGAGGAAGGGTAATGCCAGAAGATGTTCAAGATTTGGAATATGTCATAGAGAAACTTGCGGGGAGACATACCATTACTGTGGAATTACTGGCACATATGGCAAGAACAAAACTCTGGACAGTAAAAAGACTTAGGGAAGAATTGGAGAAAAAAGGTTTCCGGCTACAATTTCGTAAGAATGGAGAGGTTATCGATATCCAGAAGTCCTATGAAGTGTTATATGATATGTCTAGGTTGACGGAAGCAGAGCAGAACATTTTAGAGGCATTTTCTGTGTTCCCATATATCGCATTGGCAGCGGAGACATGTAATGAATGGTTGCTTGCAGATGCAGGAGTTAATGAAGACGATGATATTCTGATTGAGTTATATCAAAAGGGATGGTTGCAGTTCGATCCGAGTCAGGAAAGCTATAGTATGCATCCCGTATTTGCACAGTTTATTTATGAGAAAGTGAAACCCAGTGCAGAAATGCATCCGGTATTAATGGAAGAATGCCAAAAGCGTCTTAAAATACCAGAGTATGGTTCGGCTTTGGAATGTCAGAAATTTATTCCTTTTGCTGAAAATATGATTGTGAAGCTGGGCATAGGAAGGGATATTAAACAGGTCAGATTTATATTTGATACTGCTTATTTATTATATTATGTAGCAGAGTACGAAAAAGCGGGAAAATTGTATGAGAAAAGCCTGCGTATAAGCGAAAGAGTACTGGGAGAGGAGCATCCGGATACCGCAGCGAGCTATAATAATCTTGCAGGGGTGTATTTGAGACAGGGAGAGTACGAAAAAGCGGAAGAATTGTATGAGAAAAGCCTGCGTATAAGCGAAAGAGTACTGGGAGAGGAGCATCCGGATACCGCAGCGAGCTATAATAATCTTGCAGGGGTGTATTTGAGACAGGGAGAGTACGAAAAAGCGGAAGAATTGTATGAGAAAAGCCTGCGTATAAGCGAAAGAGTACTGGGAGAGGAGCATCCGGATACCGCAGCGAGCTATAATAATCTTGCAGGGGTGTATTTGAGACAGGGAGAGTACGAAAAAGCGGAAGAATTGTATGAGAAAAGCCTGCGTATAAGCGAAAGAGTACTGGGAGAGGAGCATCCGGATACCGCAACGAGCTATAATAATCTTGCAGGATTGTATGAGAGACAAGGAGAGTACGAAAAAGCGGAAGAATTGTATGAGAAAAGCCTGCGTATAAGCGAAAGAGTACTGGGAGAGGAGCATCCGGATACCGCAGCGAGCTATAATAATCTTGCAGGGGTGTATTTGAGACAGGGAGAGTACGAAAAAGCGGAAGAATTGTATGAGAAAAGCCTGCGTATAAGCGAAAGAGTACTGGGAGAGGAGCATCCGGATACCGCAACGAGCTATAATAATCTTGCAGGATTGTATGAGAGACAAGGAGAGTACGAAAAAGCGGAAGAATTGTATGAGAAAAGCCTGCGTATAAGAGAAAGAGTACTGGGAGAGGAGCATCCGGATACCGCAGCGAGCTATAATAATCTTGCAGGGGTGTATTTGAGACAGGGAGTGAGCAAGAAAATGCTTGCATATTACTTAAAGGCATTTAAAGTATTTTGTTCTCAACTTGGATTAGAACATCCTAATACACAAACAGTTTACAATAATATAAAGATGGTATACGACAAATTGAATCCAAAGGGTAATTTTAAACATTGGCTAGAAGAAAAGGTGAAAGAATAGGAGTAAAGCAGATTAACGATTACACATTATGACGTATGTGTAGTAGAGAGGATTATAGAAATAAGGCAAATACTTTGCCTCTGCAGTCGAGATACCTACTATTTGTTGATAACAAAGCAGCTGTTGCACTAGCACAACAGCTACTTATGTTTTAGATGTAGTAAAACATTAAATTCAGTTGAATTTGAACCGGGTGCAACATCTCTGGAGGAGGAAGGCAAAGGTTATGTTGTTGCATCACTTGGTACGGACAGCGGCTATGTTCCATATACCGCCTTTTCTGCAAAGAAGAGTTATATTGAAGAGAATCCGGAGATTATTCAAGGCTTTACCAACGCACTTCAGAAAGGAATGGATTATGTACAGAGCCATACACCGGGAGAGATTGCCAATGTGATTGCAGGGCAGTTTGGGGAGACAGATATTAAAACGATTACAACTATCGTAACACGTTATTATGAGCAGGATACCTGGAAAGAAGATTTGATATTTAACGGGGAAAGCTTTGACCTTCTGCAGGATATTTTAGATGATGCAGGAGAGCTGTCTAAGCGGGCGCCTTACGAGGATCTTGTTATCACGGAGTTTGCTGAAAAGGCATTGAAATAGAAAGTGTATAGTATGTGAACAGAGAATCAGGAGCCGTATAATAGATTTGTTGTGCGGTTCCTGATTATTTTCTTTTTCGTTGACGCACAGGGAGTCCTTGATTTATAATATAAAATAAGAAAACGAGAGGGGGAATGTATGATGTTATATCCATTCATTAAACTGCATGATGAAACGGAGATCACTCATTCAGAGATGCATGACGATAAGACCGTTGATGTTGTTGTTAAGAAAAAGGATCAGAAAAAGGGTCTATTTAAAGCGATGTGCAAGCTTCCGGATTACAAATGGGATAATGTAGTCGGCTTTAATGACAAGGAGATGGAGCGGTTTCAGAAGCTGGTGGAAGCGAATTCCAAATTGATTATGGAGTATTCCAGAAAGGGCGGTATCTTAGGTAATAAAAAGGAGGTATAGGTGCGGCCTGTTTTCGGTAAAGTGAACGTATGAATTTTTCAGAATTTTACCAAATCAGTTCATCCTGCTCTTGCAAATATTTTTGAAAGTGCTATAATAAGCACATGCAGATATGGTTCATCGGTAGAACGCTAGCTTCCCAAGCTGGAAAGGCGGGTTCGACTCCCGTTATCTGCTTTTTTTATTTGAGTCGTGAACCCGGCGATTTTCCAGTAAAATCAAGGGCTCACGGCTCTTTTGTTTTCTGTCTGCATATTTTTCGTATATCTGCACACTCTAACGAAGAAAGGAGTGTGCAGGTGTTTATGAAAGCAAAGGCAGGAAATTATACCCAGACCAAAGATGCTTATGAAGGAAACCGGGAATCTGCGGTTTACAATGATTCACCGATTCCATCGGAGAAAAAGCCGGGCAGGGACACTTATGGAAATTCTGCTTCGGATATTATACCGGATGAGGTGCCGGGACATAGCGGACCAGGAGGAGAGTAGCCTGCAAAGGCTGCTTTTTTTCTGCGATCATTTCAAAAACCGAATAGCTTCTGTGGACTGGTGTTATAGAGGTTGTTAGAAATACTTTTACAAAATGTAAATATAATAATAAAGCAATTTGAAATTATATTGAAATTATGAAATAAATTAGACAAAATGAAAAAATATGTGTTGACATGAAGAAGCGGCACAGCTATAATAAGGCCATAGGAGATATAGAATATGAGAAAGCTAGTTGATGATACGCGTCTGATGATCAAGGTATGTGACCTGTACTATAATCAGGAAGCCAGCCAGCAGCAGATAGGAAAGCGGCTGGGGCTGTCGCGGCCGACGGTTGCCCGGCTCCTTGAGTCTGCCAGACAGCAGCATATTGTGGAAATCAGGATTCCGGGTCTGGATACCATAGAATACTGGGAATTAGAACAGAAGCTGGAGAGGAAGTACGGACTCCGGGAGGTTCTGATCGTGGATGCCGGGGATTCGGAAGAGGATCTGGAGACGGCGCTTGGGAGTGCCGCCGCAGGGTATCTGCAGTATATGATCAAGGACGGCGGTGTGGTGGGAGTTTCTATGGGTTCAACTCTTTACCATATGGTTTCGGTGCTGGCAGGCCCGAAGGCGGAGGGGGTTACCTTTGTTCCGCTGATAGGCGGAATGGGGAGGCTCAGGACGGAGCTTCATGCCAATAGCCTTGCCGAGCAGATGTCCCGCTTTTATGATGGAACCTTTGTCCCGCTGCATGCTCCGGCCAGAGTGTCCAGCAGGCAGATCCGGGATGAATTGATGAAGGAGGAGAGTTTATCGTCGGCGATCGGGCTGTTTGGGAAGCTGGATGCCGCGCTGGTCGGTATCGGCTATCCTAATGACCATTCTGCTATACAGGCAACCGGGTATTTTAAGGAGAATGAGATGGAATCCTTGATTGAGAGAAAGGCTGCGGGAGAACTCTGCATGCAGTTCTATGATGAGACAGGGGATACGGCGCCCTTTAGAAGGGACAATAACGTGGTGGGTATTGATATACACAGGCTGAGGAAGGTTCCCCGCTCCGTGGGGATAGCGGGAGGAGCCGAGAAGCTTCCGGCAATCCGGGGAGCGGTGCAGGGAAGATATATTAACACGTTGATCACAGATGTCCGGTGTGCATCGGCGCTGGCATCTGAGGAATAAATCAAAGCGAATGAACATGATTAAAAACAAGGAGGCAATTACAATGAATGAGATTCTTAACATGACAATTAATGAGATGCCGTGCACAGAGTTTGAGTGTTCCTGCGGACGACGCCACAATTTCAGCGTGCATGATATGGCGGTTGGAAAAGGCGCCATAGAAGAACTGCCTAAGATTGCGGAGCCGTTTAAGGATGGAAAGATTCTGGTGGTATTTGATAACAATACATATAAAGCAGGTGGAAAAAAGGCAGTAGAACTTTTGAAAAATAACGGATTCCGTGTGAAGGAGCTATTGTTTGATGTGGGAGAGGATATTCTTCTGCCGGATGAGAAGACATTGGGAAGAATTATTCAGGAGCAGGATCTGGATGTGAGTCTGATGATAGCGGTTGGATCAGGAGTGCTGAATGATTCCGTTAAGTATATAACCTCACGTACGAAGCTTCCATATATCATTGTTGCGACAGCGCCTTCTATGGACGGCTATGTTGCTGACGGAGCGCCGATCATTTCGCAGGGATATAAGTATTCACCGGCGGCTCATCTGACTTACGGCCTGATAGGGGATACGGATATCTTGCAGACAGCGCCTCAGGATCTGATCCAGGCAGGCTATGGTGATGTGGTTGGAAAGATAACGGCTCTTGCCGACTGGGATCTTGCTGTGAAGGCAAATAGCGATTACCGCTGTGATACCTGTGTGACTCTGGTCCGGACAGCACTGGATAAATGCTTTGCCAAAGCAGAGGGGCTAAAGGAACGGAATGGGGAGTCTCTGGGAGCGCTTATGGAAGCGCTGACTCTTACCGGAGTTGCCATGGCGCTGATCAATATTTCAAGACCGGCATCCGGAGCAGAGCATATGCTGTCTCATTTCTGGGAGATGGATTCCATTGCACGGGGAGAGAATCCGCATCATCATGGTATTCAGGTTGGTGCTGCAACGCCGGTTATTGCCAGATTTTTTGAGGAGCTGGAAGACATTCTTCCCGAGGGAACGAAGGAGCAGTGTCCATCCCATGAGGAGATTGAGAAAATCCTTGCCAGAGGCGGAGCGCCGGTAAGCCCGAAGGACATCGGTATTTCAAGAAAGCTGTTCCATGAGAGCCTGCTGAAGGGATACACTGTACGGCCGAGATATTCGGTTATGCAGTTTGCGAAAGAGCATGGACGTCTGGAAGAGATTGCCAAGAAGATCACACAGGAAATTTATGGATAGAGGAGCAGGATATGTTAAAGAAAGAGGAAGCGTTAAAGGGCGTGAAGCTGTTTGTGCTGGATATGGATGGAACCGTGTACCTGGGAGAACAGCTGATTGAAGGAGCGCTGGATTTTATCCGGCAGGTGGAGGCTTCCGAAGACAGGGATTTCATCTTTTTTACGAATAACGCGTCAAAGGTTCCTATGGTATATGTGGAGAAGCTTCATAAGCTGGGCCTGGATGTGGATGAACATAAGGTGGTCACGGCCGGGGATGTATGTGCAGAGTTTTTGAAGGTGAATTATCCGGGAGCAAGGGTGTATTTGAACGGTACGCCGGTTTTGGAGGAGAACTGGAAGGCGAAGGGGATTTGGCTTGTGGAGGATGAGCCGGATGTGGCGGTGCAGAGCTTTGATACGACGCTGACCTATCATAAGCTGGATCGGATCTGCCATTATGTGCGTGGCGGAGTTCCTTTTATTGCAACCCACATGGATACCAACTGCCCGACAGAGTATGGATTTATGCCGGACTGCGGAGCGATGTGCAGCCTGATTACGGATTCCACCGGGGTAAAGCCCAGATTTCTTGGGAAGCCGTGGAAAGAGACGGTGGAGATGATCACGGAGATTACCGGATATGGGACTTCTGAGATGGCATTTGTGGGAGACCGTCTGTATACGGATGTGGCCACAGGAGTGAACAACGGAGCAAAAGGCTTTCTGGTGCTGACCGGAGAGGCGGATATGCGGACTGTGGCAGAGTCGGATACGGAGCCGACCTGTATCTATGATTCATTAGGCGAGATGAGAAACTATTTATAACAATGAAAAGACTAAGGAGGGTGTAAGGATGAAGATAGCATTTGGATGTGACCCGAACGCGGAGGATTTTAAGCAGCAGCTGATGGAGTATGTAAAAGGCCTGGGCCATGAAACAGAGGATTTTGGAAGTGATGATCCGGTTTATGCTAATACAGCTATTGAGGTGGCAAAGGCGGTCGCGGCAAAGAAATATGACAGGGGCATCGTGGTGTGCGGAACCGGTATCGGTGTATCCATTGCCGCAAACAAGGTGAAGGGTGCATATGCCGCATGTATCCACGATGTGTATCAGGCTCAGAGAGCGGAGCTTTCTAACCATGCAAATATCATCACCATGGGTTCTCAGGTGATCGGTATCCAGCTTGCGAAGGAGTTGGTAAAGGAATATCTGTCTGTGGAGTGGGATCCGAACTGCAGGTCGGTGGATAAGGTACAGAGAATCATTGATTTTGAAAATGAATAGTAAAAGGATTCTGTTTTGGAAAGAGAGCCGGGGCCGGGAAGGGCTTCCGGCTCTCTTTTTCTAGTGGAAAGACATTTACATTTTATGTATCACAGTGTAATATATTATGTAGAGGATATAAGCCATAACTGTGTAAGAAAAAATGCCAGAGGAGAGATTTGTTATGACGATTCGGGAGGAATTAGAGATCCGGGAGACAAAGATACTGAGTAAATATGCATCCTTGAGCATAAATTCCAGAGGGAGAGAGCGAAAAGAGGAGGAGTGTGATATCCGTCCGGTGTTCCAGAGAGACCGGGACAGGATCCTCCACTGTAAATCATTCCGCCGTCTGAAGCAGAAGACTCAGGTGTTTTTACAGCCCATGGGGGATCACTATCGGACTAGGCTGATACATACACTGGAGGTATCGCAGAATGCCCGTACGATTGCCAAAGCATTGAGGCTGAATGAAGACCTGGTGGAGGCAATTGCCCTGGGGCATGATCTGGGCCACACACCATTCGGCCACGCGGGCGAGCGGGCGCTGAACAATGTATGCTCCATGGGCTTCCGTCATAATGAACAGAGCGTGAGGGTGGTGGAAATTTTGGAGAAGCAGGGGGAGGGGCTGAACCTAACCTGGGAGGTGAGGGACGGGATTTTGAACCATAAGTCCAGCGGCAGGCCTCATACGCTGGAGGGGCGTCTGGTGCAGCTTTCCGATAAGATTGCCTATATTAATCATGACATTGATGACGCGATCCGGGGAGGGATTCTGACAGAGGAGGATCTTCCAGAGAAATACGCGTCAGTGCTGGGGCATTCATCGAAGATGCGTCTGGACACTATGGTCCATGATGTGATTATACACAGTATGGATCAGCCGGAGATACGGATGTCAGATGCGGTTAGGGAAGCGATGTACGGGTTAAGAAGCTTCCTGTTTGAGCATGTATATCTGAATCCTTCTGCTAAGGGAGAGGAGAATAAGGCGATCCATATGGTGACAAATCTATATGGTTATTATATGGAGCATCCGGAGCTTATGCCGGAGCAGTACCAGAGGATGATGGAGCGGGGGGAAGCAGGCAGAGAGCAGGCCGCCTGCGATTATATTGCCGGAATGACGGATTCCTATGCGGTTCAGAAATTTGAAGAATATTTTATTCCAGAATCCTGGAAAAATTAAAGGAAATCGAGAAGTTTTGTCGAATTAACTAAATATAGGGATATTTTTTCCCGGAAAGATTAGAAAAGAGGATGCGTTAGACGTATGTATTATCCGGAAGAACTGGTTGAGGAAGTACGGCTGAAAAACGATATAGTAGATGTGATTTCCGGTTATGTGAAGCTCCAGAAGAAGGGAAGCTCTCACTTTGGACTATGCCCGTTTCACAATGAGAAATCGCCGTCCTTTTCCGTGAGCAGGGGCAAGCAGATGTATTACTGCTTTGGCTGCGGTGCAGGAGGGAATGTATTTACATTTTTGATGGAGTACGAGAATTATTCGTTTGTGGAGGCATTGAAGGTGCTTGCCGATCGTGGGGGGGTGGATCTTCCTGAGATGGAGTATTCCAGAGAAGCGAAGGAAAAAGCAGAATTAAGGACGGTGCTTTTGGAGATTAATAAGCTTGCGGCCAAGTATTTCTATGCACAGCTAAAGTCGGAGCAGGGAAGGACGGCCTATACATATTTAAGGGACAGAAAGCTGAGCGACGCGACGATTACGGCCTTTGGGCTGGGCTATTCTAATAAGTACAGCAACGATCTATACCGGTATCTGAAGACAAAAGGATATCCGGATGAGATGATTTTGAAGGCAGGGCTTATTTCAGCGGATGAGAAGCATGGGGCATATGATAAGTTCTGGAACCGGGTGATGTTTCCGATCATGGATGCCAATAACCGGGTTATTGGATTCGGGGGCCGTGTTATGGGAGACGGGAAGCCTAAGTATTTAAATTCTCCGGAGACGCCTGTGTTTGATAAGAGCAGGAATCTGTACGGACTGCACCGGGCAAGGATCTCGCGGAAGCCGTATTTTTTGATCTGCGAAGGGTATATGGATGTGATCGCACTCCATCAGGCAGGCTTTACCAATGCTGTGGCATCCCTTGGAACAGCGCTGACGGCAGGGCATGCGGCGCTGATCAAGCGGTATGTGAATGAGGTTTATCTGACCTATGACAGTGACGATGCAGGAACAAGGGCGGCGCTCAGGGCGGTTCCGATTCTGAAAAGCGCCGGGATTACGGCAAAGGTAATCCGCATGGAGCCTTATAAGGATCCGGATGAATTTATCAAGAATCTGGGTGCGGAGGCTTTTGAGGAGAGGATCCGTCAGGCGGGAAACGGTTTTCTGTTCAGCCTCCGGATGCTGGAGCGGGATTACGATATGGCATCGCCGGAGGGGCGGACTGCATTTATGCGGGAGGCCGCCGGGCGGCTTGCGGAATTTGAGGAGGATATTGAGCGCAGCAACTATATCGAGGCAGTTGCGAAGGAATACCGGGTAAATCCGGAGGAGCTTAAGAAGCTGGTAGTTAAGACGGCGGTTTCCGCAGGGCTCGCCAAGACGGCAGAGAGGCCGAAGTCCACGATGAATCGTGAGAAGGGGAAGGAGGACGGGATATTAAAGTCCCAGAGGATTCTTTTAACCTGGCTGATCGAGGATGAGAATATTTTCAGGCAGATAGAGAAGGTGATCGGGCCGGAGGATTTTCTGGAGCCTTTGTACCATACGGTGGCGGAGCTTCTGTATCAGCAGCATAAGGCTGGAGCTATGAATCCGGCGCAGATTATAAACCACTTTACCGATGAGGATGAACACCGCAGAGCGGCAGAGCTGTTCCACACCAAGCTTCCTGAGCTGTCTACAGCGCAGGAGAAGGAAAAGGCGCTGAGGGAGACCCTGATCCGTATCAAACAGAACAGTCTGGATGAGAGGGCAGGACGCCTTGACCCGGCGGACATAGAAGGCCTTAAGAGGCTGATGGAGGACAAGCGGGCGCTGCAGCGTATGAAGGAACTGCATATTTCTATTAATTAAGGATAAAATATAAACAAGCAATGAGAGGATGGACATTACATGGAAGAAAACATTGTAAAATTTGAGGAAAAGTTAAAAGAACTGCTGAAGATGGGGAAAAATAAAAAGAGCATTCTTGAGATTCAAGAAATCAATGACTTTTTCTCAGATATGGAGCTGAACCCGGAGCAGATGGAGAAGGTGTTTGAGTATCTGGAGTCAAACGGTATTGATGTACTGCGCATTAATTCGGATGTGGACGTGGACGACGATCTGGAAGTGGTTCTTACAGAAGAGGACGAGGTCGATATGGAGAAGATTGACCTGTCAGTTCCGGACGGCATCAGTATTGAGGATCCGGTGCGTATGTATCTGAAGGAAATCGGCAAGGTTCCGCTGCTTTCTGCTGAGGAGGAGGTTGACCTTGCAAGAAGGATGGCAGAGGGAGATGAGGATGCCAAGAAACGTCTGGCGGAAGCGAATCTGAGACTGGTGGTAAGCATTGCAAAGAGATATGTGGGCCGTGGAATGCTGTTCCTCGATTTGATCCAGGAGGGGAATCTGGGACTGATCAAGGCAGTGGAGAAGTTTGATTACCAGAAGGGCTTTAAGTTCAGTACCTATGCGACATGGTGGATCCGGCAGGCAATCACCAGAGCAATCGCAGATCAGGCAAGAACGATCCGGATTCCGGTGCATATGGTGGAGACCATTAACAAATTAATCCGTGTTTCAAGGCAGCTGCTGCAGGAGCTGGGGCGTGAACCCACGCCGGAGGAGATTGCAGAGGAGCTGGACATGCCTGTGGAGCGTGTGCGTGAGATTTTGAAGATTTCCCAGGAGCCGGTGTCTTTGGAGACTCCGATCGGAGAGGAAGAGGACAGCCATCTGGGCGATTTTATTCAGGATGATAATGTACCGGTGCCTGCAGAGGCGGCCGCAGCTACGCTTTTAAAGGAGCAGCTGGACGAGGTTTTGGATACCCTGACAGAGAGGGAGCAGAAGGTTCTCCGGCTCCGTTTCGGCATGAATGACGGACGTGCCCGCACGTTAGAGGAAGTAGGCCGGGAATTTGACGTTACAAGGGAGCGTATCCGTCAGATCGAGGCCAAGGCTTTAAGAAAGCTGCGCCATCCAAGCCGCAGCAGGAAGCTTAGGGATTATCTGGATTAAGGGATACTGTTTATGGAATTATCAAAAAGGCTTGCGGCGATTGCCGGTCTTGTGACGGAGGGCGCCGCTATCGCTGATGTGGGTACCGACCACGGCTACGTGCCGATTTATCTGGCTGAGACCGGGAAATGTGAGCGGGTGATAGCGATGGATGTGAATCCAGGACCCCTTGAGCGGGCGCTTGGGCATATCAGGGAGCATGGGCTGGAGCAGAGGATTGAGACCAGGCTTTCGGACGGGCTTAAGGGCTTGAAAAAGGGGGAAGCGGATACCATGATCGCAGCCGGTATGGGCGGCGGACTGGTAATCCGGATTCTGGAGGAATCTGCGGATGTGGTTTCGGAAATCCGGGAATTTATCCTGCAGCCCCAGTCGGAGATCCATAAGGTGAGGGCATATCTGAACCAGAACGGCTTCCGGCTGGTGGAAGAGAGGATGATAGAGGACGAGGGAAAGTTCTATCCCATGATGAAGCTGATACATGGAGAGGAGACTGCCTATACGGAGCTGGAGCTTTATTTCGGACGCGGGCTTCTTGCAGAAAGACATCCGGTGCTGCATCATTTTCTTATCAGGGAAGAGGAGCGGATAAGAGACATTTATCAGAGATTACAGGGACAGGCAGGCAGTGCCGCACTGCTCCGCCGCAGGGAGATAGAGGAAGAGCTTGTGCGTATCAGAAAGGCGGCTGCCCTGTACTGAATAGGTGCTTTTCGCAGCGGCAGGATGATATTTTGACTGTTTTTGGACTGAAAAGGAGCAGTACATATGCTGTGCAGAGATATTATAGATATGATTGAAAAGGATTATCCGGCATCCTGTGCGATGGAATGGGATAATCCGGGACTTCTTGTGGGGAGTCCGGACAAGGAAGTGAACCGGATCTATGTGGCGTTAGATGCAGTTGACGAAGTGATAGAAGCGGCCGCAGAGGCTCATGCAGATATGCTTGTGACCCACCACCCGCTGATTTTTTCGGGGATGAGGAGCATTAGGGCCGATGATTTTATCGGGAAACGCATCATCCGGCTGATTCAGGAGGATATTGCATATTATGCCATGCACACCAATTATGATGTGATGGGAATGGCGGAATTGTCCGGAAAGATTATGGGATTTACAGAAGGCCGGGTGCTGGAGATTACCTGTCCGGAAGGCTCTGTGGATGGAAAGCCGCAGGGGATTGGAAGAGTTTCGGATCTGGAGGAACCCGTCAGCTTAGAGGAATGCTGCAGGCAGGTGAAGCAGAGATTCGGGCTTTCTCATGTGAAGGTGTTTGGGGATTTAAAGGCGCCCATAAAGCGCGCCGCGATCTCGCCGGGATCCGGAAAGAGTATGATAGGAGCGGCCCTTAAGGCGCAGGCGGATGTGCTGATTACCGGTGATATAGACCATCATACGGGGATTGATGCGGCGGCCCGGGGGCTTTTCATTATTGATGGGGGACATTACGGAATTGAGCAGATTTTTGTCGGAGACATGGCTGGATTTTTCAGGAAAAGGATTTCTGGGATTACGGTAATGGAAGCTCCGGTCTGCCATCCGTTTCAGATAATTTAGGGAAACGCTGATTAAAGCGTTTTCTTAGAAATAAAAGAGGAGAAGGAGGAAGACATGGGACAGGAAATGGTGAATGTTCAGATAGGGAATGACAGCAGGCAGTATCCAAAGGGAACACTTTATCTGGAAATTGCGAAGGAATACCAGAAGGATTATACGGATGACATTGTACTGGTTTTGGCAGACGGACGGCTGCAGGAACTGGCGAAGACGCTGAAAGGGGACTGTACCCTCTGCTTCCTTACGACCAGAGACCATATCGGCCATGCAACTTACATACGCAGCATGAAGCTTCTGCTGGTCAAGGCGATCTATGATGTGTGTGAACACAGGGAAGGCACAAAAGTAAGAGTGCATTTCTCAGTGAGCGACGGACTTTACTGTACGGTGGACGGAGCTTTCATGGATGCAGGCTTTCTTGCGAGGGTGAAGGAGAGAATGCAGGAGCTGATAGAGAAGGATATCCCGTTTCAGAAACGCTCTGTAAATACGGATGAGGCAATTGCGTTATTCCGCCGCCACGGCATGTATGACAAGGAGAAGCTGTTTGCATACCGCAGAGTATCGAAGGTGAATATTTACAGTCTGAATGAGTTTGAAGATTACTATTATGGATATATGGTGCCCAGCACCGGATATCTGAAATATTTTGAATTGTACCTTTATGATGAAGGCCTTGTGCTTCAGACGCCGGTGAAAAAGGCGCCGAGGGAGCTGCGCCCATTCCGTCCGGCACACAAGCTGTTCCAGGTATTGAAGGAGTCTACGGTCTGGGGAGATATGCAGGGGATTGAGACCGTGGGCGCGCTCAATGATCAGATTACCAAGAGTGATGCGCTGGATATGATTTTGGTTCAGGAGGCGTATCAGGAGAAGAAGATTGCAGATATTGCGGAGAGGATTTCGGGTAATCCGAATGTGAAATTTATCCTGATTGCAGGACCGTCTTCCTCCGGCAAGACTACATTCTCCCACCGGCTGTCAATCCAGCTGAAGGCACACGGCATGACGCCGCATCCGATTGCCCTTGATAATTTCTTTGTAGAGCGGGAGGATACGCCGAGGGATGAAAAGGGAGAATATAATTTTGAGTGTCTGGAGGCAATGGACAGGGAACTGTTTCAGGAGTGTATGAGACGCCTGCTTGACGGTGAGGAGGTTGTGCTTCCTGTCTTTAATTTTAAGACGGGGCATAAGGAATATAGCAGCGAACCGAAGAAGCTGGGAGAGAACGATGTATTGGTAATCGAAGGAATACACGGCTTGAACCCGAAGATGACAGAGTCTCTGCCGGATGAGAATAAATTTAAGATTTACATCAGTGCGCTGACGCAGTTAAATGTGGATGAGCATAACCGTATTCCTACGACGGATGGACGCCTTCTCAGGAGAATGGTGCGGGATGCAAGGACCCGGGGAAGAACGGCAAAGGAAACGATCGCTATGTGGCCGTCTGTGAGAAGGGGAGAGGAAGAATACATCTTCCCCTATCAGGAGGAAGCGGATGTTATGTTCAATTCTTCACTGATCTATGAGCTTGCAGTGCTGAAGGCTTATGTAGAGCCGCTGCTGTTCGGGATTGAACGGGACTGCCCGGAATATCTGGAGGCAAAGAGACTGCTGAAATTCCTGGATTATTTTGTGGGGATCAGCAGTGAAAAGATACCGGCAAATTCGCTGTTGAAGGAATTTGTCGGCGGGGGATGTTTTAAAGTATAAAATAAGGGAACAATATAACATTATGCGGGGTAAATTAATAAGAGGGATCCTGATTCTTGCCGTAGTGCTGTGGATCGGCGGCGTGGAGGGACGCGCAGAAATCGCAGGAGATGACGCACTGAAAAATCTCCAGTGGAATCAGGTTTATGAAGAGCCGCGCCACGGCGGCGTGGTACAGTCTGTCTGTGCCACAGAATATTATATCATTACAATGGAGAATATGGCGGACAATCCGGATGTTCCGGACATTGTATCCGCCTATTACAGAAGGGATACCGATGAGAATGGTAATCCGGTTACGCCTTATACGCTGGCAAAGCGTGTGCAGAGCCGGGAGTGGGAGCACTGCAATGGAATGGCGTACAATCCGGGAACGAATGAGATCTATGTGGCATTGTATACCCATACCATATCGGAAAACAGAGGCTGCCTCTATGTGATGGATCCGGTTACGCTGGATTATAAGCGGACGATCAAGATCAGTGACGATTATAATATTCTTGGGATTGATTATCAGGAGGAGAATAACCGGTATGTGATCCAGACCAATGCGGACGGCGGCTACAGCTTTAAGATCTTGGACGAGAATTTTGCAGTTATAGAGGATCTGGGCGAATATGCCCATACAGCAGAGGGAAGTAATTTTCAGGATCTGGCGGTGTGCGGAGACTATATTTTGAATTTTCCGCTGACCCTGAATATGGGAATCGGTGATTTTATTCACATGTATTCCATATCCAGAAGAGAGATGGTGGCGGCAGAGCAGCTTGATTTTGGATTTTCGGGAGTGACGGCAGATGAGCCGGAATCCCTGTGCGAGCTGGCACCGGGATTGTTTCTTGCAATCGTGAATGTAGAAGTGGAAGGCCAGGGGAGCATGATACGCTTCTATGATACGCTGATACCTTATAATATGACCTTTACTCCGGTAAAAACTGCAGGCACGCCAAAGAGCGTTACAGTAAAGACGCCGGATGAAGAGACAGAAGGCGTCAAAAGTGACGGAAAAGGCCTGAAGATACCGCCTATATTTGAGTCTGTAAAGAAGAAGCTGTCTAAGCAGGAATTTCAGCTGCCGGCAAAGTTTGTGCTGACTTTTATTATTATGACGCTGGCGTTTCTGCTGGTGTTCCTAAGCGCCTATGCCTATGTGCTCCGGATCCGGAGAGAACGCAGGAGAAAGGAGAGAGCGCGCAGGCGCAGAAGGCGCATGGCACTGGAAACGGGCAGTGTGTGAAGCCGACGTTTTCCGGGTAGGGCTGGCAGAAATTGATTGAATCAAGGAATAAGGGAATGGCATGACACAGTAAATATGAACTGGGCGCAGGGTTAGGATATACAGCCTGCGCCCTTTTGATATTGTGAAAGGATTTTTATTAACAATGAAGCTCCCTTCTGTAAAATCCAATAAGAGAATCCATCCGTGCTGACATGTTTATCATCAGCAGATCGGCAAGGGTTAATGCGGTCATGGATTCAACGACAACGACAGCTCTTGGAACGATAACCGGGTCATGGCGTCCGTGTATGGACAGAGAGACGGGGCTTCGGGATTTATCGATGGTTTTCTGAGGCTGTGCGATGGAGGGAGTGGGTTTAATGGCAGCCCGAAGGATGATCGGGCTTCCGTCACTCATGCCGCCTAAAATGCCGCCGGAATGGTTGGTCCTTTTGGATACTCTGTCCCCGCTGGCGCAGAAGGCGTCGTTGTTAGAGCTTCCAAGTGCTTTGGCGGCCTGAAAGCCGTCGCCGATTTCTACCCCTTTTACAGCGCCGATAGACATGAGGGCTTTCGCCAGATTTGCATCCAGCTTTTCAAAAACAGTTTCGCCGATTCCGGCAGGCATGCCAGTTACAATACACTCAATAATCCCGCCGGCGGAATCCTGCTCTGCGATACATTTTTCCAGATATTCAGACGCCTGCCTTGCATAGCTGTTATCCGGCATATACAGGCTGTTCTGGCTGATGCAGGCATAATCATAATCAGATTCAGGGACGGTGACAGGTCCGATGGCTTTGGTGTAGGCCGTGATACGGATACCGAGCTGTGTTAGAAGCTTGGAGGCAATAGCGCCTGCCGCTACCCGGCCGATGGTTTCTCTTCCGGAGGAGCGGCCGCCGCCACGGTAATCCCGGATGCCGTATTTGGCATCGAAGGTATAATCTGCATGACCGGGACGGTAGGTATTCAGGATGGTTCCATAATCTCTGGATCGCTGATCCTGATTTTTTACCAGAATAGAAATGGGAGTTCCGGTAGTGTATCCGTCAAATATGCCGGAAAGAATAAGGGCCTTGTCCGATTCCTTCCGCTTGGTTGTAAATCGGCTCTGACCGGGCTTTCTTCTATCTAAAAATGTCTGTATATCGGCCTCGGTGAGAGGAAGCCCTGCCGGGCAGCCGTCGATGGTGACACCGATGCCATAACCATGGGATTCACCCCAGGTAGAAATCTGGAAAAGTGTTCCGTATATTGAACCTGCCATATTTTTGTCTCCTTTGCTTCATTTATTTTCCTGAATTATATATCATCCCTGATAAAAAGGCAAATTTATGGTATACATATTGCAGATGGGCGGGATGATATAGCTGTAAGCTGCATACAATTACAAAGCGGGCAGCGGCCTATAGATTCAATTCGTCGTAAAAAGGCATTTTTTGCTGTACTTTTTACATTCGGCGTATTATAATGAAGCTGTATTGAGACTTTTTTGTGAGGAGCAGGACAGATGAGAAAAAAAGATCACAATAAAAAATCTTTTTTCCGCCGGAAACGTCAGTCTGAGCCGGATGATGAGATTCAGTTTATCAGCAATGATGAATTGTTTGAGGATGCGGCTGACTATGATGAGGAAGATGCGGAGTCGGAGGAAGAACCAGCGGAGGATTTCGAGGAAGAGGAATCTCCGGACTATATAGAGACGGCTGAAACAGAGGGTAAGGAGGATTCTGAGAAGGAATCCGGCTCTGAAGAAGCGGAGGATGACCCTGAAGCAGCAGAAGGAGAAGAACCCTCAGACGAAGAGCCGGAGGAAGAACGTGCATCGGAGGAAGGGCCGGAGAAGACAGAAGAATCAGAGAAAGATTCAAAACCCGAGGACGAGCCGGAATCCGGGGAAGACGAGGAACTTCCCGAGGACGATTACGCTGAGGAAGATATAGAGCCGGAGGATGAGGAAGGCCCCGAGGGACTTGAGGATGACGAGATAAAGGAAATGAATCTTGACGAAGAGGATGAAGACAGAGAGCCTACAGAAGCGGAGATCGCATTCAAGAAGCACCGACGGAGAAAGAAGATACTGATTGCGATGGCTTCTATTATCGGGGTGCTTGCCGCCGCGTATTTGGGAGTATCTGCATATTTTTACAGTCATTTTTATTATAACACCAAAATCAACGGAGCAGATGTTTCCCTGAATACGGTTTCGCAGGTACAGGAGTATATGGAAGGCGAGGTTGCAGGATACAGCCTTACCCTTGCAGAACTGGGAGGAAAAGAGGAATCTATTTTGGGAACGGATATTTCCCTGAAATACGTAAAGGATGATTCTCTGGACAAACTTTTGAAGGATCAGAATCCATTTTTGTGGGTAACTGCATTCTGGCAGCCTCCGGAGATAGAGGCTTCCGTGGGAGTGGAGTACGACGAAGAGAAGCTGAATGCAGAGATCACGTCCCTGACATGTATGGATCCGGAGCAGCAGACGCCGTCCGTTTCTGCAAGGCCGGAATTTAGGGATACTCAGTTTGAGATCAAGGAAGAGGAGCTTGGCACACAGATTGATAATGAGAAGTTTATAAAGGCTGTGAATGAGGCGATCAGCGGTTTTGTGCCGGAGCTTGATCTGGAAGAAAAGGAATGTTATATTCTTCCGGTATTTACCTCGGAGTCACCGGAGGTTGCAGCGGCAAGGGATGCTATGAACAGTTATCTCGGCGCTAATATTACACTGGATTTTACACCGTACACGGAAGTTGTGGATGCATCTGTGATAGCCCAGTGGATCAATGTGGATGAGAATATGCAGGTTACCTTTAATCAGGATGCGGTGAGGGGATACATTGCCGGATTGGCTGAGAAGTATGACACCTATGGAAGGCCCAGGACTTTTACAACGGGCTTTGGCAATTCCGTTCAGGTAGAGGGCGGCAGCTATGGATGGCTGATCGATCAGGAAGCAGAGTACAATGCATTGACGGCGAATATCCAGAACGCGGAGACGGTTACCAGAGAACCGAATTATGCAAGGCGTGCTGCGACCCATGAGGGGAATGATTTTGGAGGTACCTACGCAGAAGTGGATCTTACGAATCAGCACATGTTCTATTTCCAGGATGGACAGTGCGTTATGCAGTCGTCAATTGTTACAGGCAATCCAAATAAGGGGCATGCTACGCCTCAGGGGGTATATACGCTGGCCTATAAGGCGCCGAATCAGGTGCTTCGGGGCAAGAAGCTTCCAGACGGAACCTATGAGTATGAGTCTCCGGTTTCTTATTGGATGCCGTTTAATGGAGGCATAGGCTTTCATGATGCAACCTGGCAGTCGGCCTTTGGAGGAGCCAGATATCTGACCTACGGTTCCCACGGCTGCGTAAATATGCCGGTATCGGCGGCGGCTCAGCTGTACGGCCTGATCCAGGCTGGAGTGCCGGTTGTCTGCCACTATTAAGAAAGGAGATGCGCCTCGGTGCGGTTTGCCGGGGCGTTTGTTTTTATGTATGTATTGTTGAAAAAGGACGGAAAAGCGAAACGGGGACGGCTCCACACGGTGCATGGAACGATTGAGACTCCTGTATTTATGAATGTGGGCACGGCTGCTGCAATTAAAGGAGCTGTGTCTACGGAGGATCTGCAGGAGATCGGGACACAGGTGGAGCTTTCTAACACCTATCATCTCCATGTAAGGCCGGGGGATACGGTGGTAAAGAGGCTTGGAGGCCTGCATAAGTTTATGGTGTGGGATAAGCCGATCCTTACGGATTCCGGCGGATTTCAGGTGTTTTCGCTGGCGGGCTTACGGAAGATCAAGGAGGAGGGCGTGTATTTCCAGTCCCATATTGACGGCAGGAAGATATTTATGGGACCGGAGGAAAGCATGCAGATACAGTCTAATCTGGCTTCCACCATCGCCATGGCATTTGACGAGTGTCCGTCCAGCGTTGCAGACAGGGATTATATGCAGAAGTCGGTGGACCGCACGACCAGATGGCTCCACCGGTGCAAGAAAGAGATGGACAGGCTGAACGGGCTGGAGGATACCATTAACAGACAGCAGATGCTGTTCGGTATCAATCAGGGCGGCATTTATGAGGACATCCGGATACGTCATGCTAAGGAAATCGCAGAGCTAAAGCTGGACGGCTATGCTGTGGGAGGACTGGCCGTGGGAGAGTCCCACGAAGAGATGTACCGGATTTTGGATACGGTGGTACCGCATCTGCCGGAAGATAAGCCGGTCTACCTGATGGGCGTGGGAACCCCTGCCAATATTCTGGAGGCTGTGGATAGAGGCGTGGATTTCTTTGATTGTGTATATCCCAGCCGGAATGGAAGACACGGGCATGTCTATACCAGAACAGGAAAACGCAATCTGTTTAATGTCAAATACGAGCTGGATGACAGGCCTATAGAGGAAGGCTGCGGCTGTCCGGCCTGCCGGAAATACTCCCGGGCTTATATCCGGCATCTCCTAAAGGCGAAGGAAATGCTGGGGATGCGGCTCTGTGTGCTTCACAACCTGTATTTCTACAATCATCTGATGGAAGACATCCGCAGTGCAATAGACGCAGGAACCTACAGAGAATTTAAGAAAAAGACATTAGAGGGTCTTGAGAAGTAAGCTGTTATCGCGGATCGTAAGGCAGGAGGTCTGCAGAAAATAATGCGGCGGAACGAAAAAGTATAAAGAATTGAAAAAACCCTTGCTGAATCAGCGGAAATTGTGTATGATACCATTAGTGTCTAAAAAAGAAGAATAAGGAACAGCAATTTATTAGGAGGAATAAGATATGTTTTCATTAGCAGCGTCAGGAGGCTTTGGCGGCGGACTTGGTATAATTCTTATTTATGCAGTTATTATCGGAGGATTTTACTGGATTTTGATGAGACCGCAGAAAAAGGAACAGAAGAGGATTGCGGCGATGATTTCTGAACTGGAGGTTGGGGATACCGTACTTACCACCAGCGGATTTTACGGGGTTATTATCGATATTACCGATGACGATGTAATTGTTGAATTTGGCAGTAACAGAAACTGCCGTATTCCAATGCAGAAGGCTGCAATTGCACAGGTTGAGAAACTGGCTGCGGCTGAGTAATCGAATAGAAGCGTAGAAAGAAATCGGGCGTCCTCTAAAACAGAGGACGCTCTAGTTTTTTGCTGTTTTCGGCAATGAAGGGTTGAAAGCAAAAGAAAAATGCGATAAGATAGACGATAACAGCGAATGCAGAAAGGAAGTATCGTATGAATCTGAAGATTGGTGTGATTAAAGGGGACGGGATCGGACCGGAGATTGTGACGGAGGCGATGAAGGTTTTAGATAAGACGGCGGAAGTTTACGGGCATACCTGCTCTTATGAGCAGCTTTTGATGGGGGGCGCATCCATAGACGTGCATGGGATTCCTCTCACGGATGAGACGATTCAGAGGGCAAAGTCCTGTGATGCGGTTTTGATGGGTTCCATCGGAGGAGATGCGAAGACTTCCCCGTGGTATAAATTAGAGCCGTCGAAGAGGCCGGAGGCCGGACTGCTTAAGATAAGGAAGGAACTGAATCTGTTTGCTAATTTAAGGCCGGCAGTCTTGTATGAGGAGCTGAAAGGCGCCTGTCCGCTGAAGGAGGAGATTACCGAGGGCGGCTTTGATATGATGATCATGCGGGAACTGACCGGAGGGCTCTATTTTGGAGAGCGGAAGACGGTGGAAGAAAATGGAGTCCTGACAGCAATGGATTCTCTCTGCTATAATGAGAACGAGATCAGGCGCATTGCAAAGCGCGGTTTTGATATTGCCATGAAGCGCAGGAAGAAGGTTACCAGTGTGGATAAGGCGAATGTCCTGGATTCCTCACGGCTATGGAGGAAGGTTGTAGAGCAGGCTGCAGAGGAATATCCGGAGGTAACACTGGAGCATATGCTGGTGGATAACTGTGCGATGCAGCTTGTAAAGGATCCGAAGCAGTTTGATGTAATCCTGACTGAGAATATGTTTGGAGACATCCTTTCGGATGAGGCGAGTATGGTGACCGGCTCGATAGGAATGCTGGCAAGTGCCAGCCTGAACGAGACGAAGTTCGGTCTCTATGAACCGAGCGGCGGTTCTGCGCCGGATATCGCAGGGAAAGGGATTGCCAATCCGATTGCAACCATTCTGTCGGCGGCAATGATGCTCCGGTTCAGTTTTGATCTGGACAAGGAAGCAGAGGCTATAGAAGAGGCTGTATCAAGAGTGCTGAAGGAAGGTTGCCGCACCATTGATATTATGTCGGAGGGGAAGACGCAGATCGGCACAGCTCAGATGGGAGACCTGATTACACGATATATAGGG
>Ga0137306_100978_pt1 | contig 22898 bp, 15 predicted proteins | sample Inofroosms_March_FD_97187 | JGI IMG/M metagenome (GOLD analysis project Ga0137306, IMG submission 97187) | Mouse cecal microbial communities from Vienna, Austria - N-Acetylneuraminic and N-Acetylglucosamine D2O microcosms_March | ecosystem: Host-associated > Mammals > Digestive system > Large...
CGTCGGCGTCGCCCTCGCAGATGGTTTCGCCGACCGTCGCCGAGCCCTTGTTGCCGCTGTCCCAGAAGGCGTCGTCGTCCGACAGGTAGGGATAGACGATCTTGCCCGGCTTGCTCCACTCCTCGAAACCGCCGTTGGGCAGCGGCAGCGCCGCCTCGGTGGTGAAGCTGCGCACCTCGGTCAGGTCGGCGTCGGAGCTCGCCACGGCCTCGTAGCGCGTCTGGGGCCGGAGCCCTCGGATCTGCGTCGAGAACGACCCTCCGTCGACCGCGATCGCCGCGGCGTCGACCTCGATCCACTCCTCGGCCCCCTCCTCGCGGTAGCGGAAGCCGGGCTGCGCGTCGCTCTGCCCCTGGGCGTAGAGCCACGCGGAGTGCGACCAGGCGTCGATGCGCGACCAGTCGACCTTCAGATCGGTATACTCCACCGTGAGGTACCAGCTCTCGGTGCGCCCGTGGTAGGTCACGTCGACGCGGCGGGGCGTCGTGAAGTCGTGGAGCGCGGAGAGGTTGCTCTCGTTCAGGTCGGGCACGTCGGCGCACGACATGCGGGTGATGCCCGCGGGCCCGAGCTTGAGCGCCAGCACCTCGACCGACGTGAGTTCGTCCGTGCCGACGTAGGCGCGCGCCGTGCGGTCGGCCTCGTCCCACACGGTGGCGCCGATCTGGCCGGCGACGGCGAAGCGCCGCTCGATGGTCTGCGACGCCTCGATGGTCCACGCGTAGTCCTGGTAGCGCGAGAGGGTTACGGCCAGCGGCAGGCGCAGGTCGTGGCTCCCGACGATGGCGAGCGAAGCCTCGGCCCCCTCGGTGATGGTCGCCTCGGTGATCCGCACCTCGCGGATGTCTGTGGTCTCGAGCAGCGGCAGCGTCACGCGGCGCGCCGAGGCGTCGATCGCCGGATCGCCCGCGAGCCCCTCGGCCGCGATCGACTCGATGGCGCACACGACCACCGGGTAGGGCAGGTCGTTCTCGATGCACGAGGGGAGCGTCAGCGACGCCGCGAGCGCCGCGCAGAGCAGTTTCAGCCGGTTCATCCGCGTATCGCCTTTTTCTTGTTCCACAAATGGATGTTCATGCCGATCCGTATGTCGGCCAGGTTGAGCTTGAAATTCATCTTGGAGTAGCGGCGCGAGCCGATCTTCGCCCCCTGGGCGTCGTACTGGTCGGTCGCGGTGTACTTGAAGCCGCCCAGGCCGAACGAGAGCGTGGCGCAGACGTTGGGGAAGACGTAGACCGCCACGCCGGGGTTGAAGCCCGCGCGCAGGGTCATGCTCTCCGAATTGGTCTGCTTGACCGCCTCGCCCGACTTGTAGGCGAAGGTGTTCTCGCCCGTGGAGAACGAGAGTTCGAGCTCGGCGAAGAGGCCGAAGCGCCCCTTCTCGTCGAGGGCCACGTAGGAGCGGTGGAAGAGGCCGAACGAGAAGCGCTCGCTCGACAGATCGAGCCACGGGATGTCGATGTCCAGATCGTTCTGGTCGCCCAGGTTGACGTCGAACGTGTCGAGCTTGCCCGAGATGCTCGTGTAGCCGAAGCGCACGCCGAAGCAGTTGTTGTTGCGGTAGAAGTAGCCGAAGAAGGGGTTGACGGTCATCACGTTGCCGTCGAGGTTGATGTTCTCGAAGACGGGAAACATGTCGGCGTCCTCCGACGAGAGGGTGCCGTAGGAGACGGTGAGCCCCACCATCTTCTCCCCCTTGTAGACGAAGCGCCCCTTGTTGATCTCGCGGTCGAAGCGCCGCGAGGTGGGCAGGAAGCGCCGCTTCGTGCGCATCGGCCCGGGAGCGCCGACCGCCTGCAGCGTGTCGGCGGGCATGGCGGGAGCGCCGACCGCCTGCAACGTGTCGGCGGGCATGGCCGGTGCGTCCGGCGCAGGCGCGCTGGCAGCCGAGGCATCCGGCGCCGCGGCCACGGCATCCGGGGTCCCGGCCTCTTCTGCGGCAGCGGCCCGCACGGGAAGGCACCCGAGGGCGAGCAGAAGCAGCGGAGCTATATATGAAAGCACTCTTTTCATCGTGAGGCGGAGTTAAAGATAGAACGACACACCCAGACCGATCGACAGCAGGTTGACCTTGAAGTTCATGAAGCTCGACTTGAACTCGGCCTCGTGCACGTGGTTCTGATCCTGACGGGCCCGCGTATAGCTCACACCCATCACGCCCACGTTGACCTCCACGGCCATCGTGTTCGACGCGAAGGCGATGATGCCGGGCGAGACGCCCAGCGAGAGGGAGTAGCCCGTCTCGAAGGTGCCGCGCACTGGCTGGTCGGCGGCGAACTTCTTCTGGTGACCGCCCGCCGTGAAGGAGATCTCATTGAAGAGGGCGAAACGCTTGTTGCGCCCCAGCGGGATATACTGGCGCCAGAAGAGGGCCGCCGAGTAGGAGTGGCGCAGCGTGTAGTAGTATTCGGCCGAGAGGTGGGTGCCCGACTCCTCGTCGCCCAGGTTCAGCTCGCCCGAGTCGACGCGCAGCAGCGAACGGCCGTAGATGAAGCGGCCGCCCAAGGCCATGTTGTTGCGCAGGGCGTAGCCGATCATGGGGCTCACCTTGAAGGTGTAGCCCTCCGAGTCGATGTTCTCGACCACGAAGAAGGTGTAGCTCGCGTTGGTATGGGTCGAGTAGGAGGCCGTGCCGCCGAAGATCCACTGCCCCTCGGGCACGAAGACGTGCGAGATGTCGACCAGACCGCGCTCGCGGCGGGGATCCTCCGCCGCCGACTGCGCGGCCAGGCTGCCGGGGACGGAGACCTGCGCGGCGGGGGCGGAGCCAGCGATACCGGATCCGGCCGTTTCGGGCTCGGCCCCGCGGAGCTGCGCCGCGAGGAGGAGCCCCGCCAGTACGGCCAGAAGTTTTACTGCGCGTCGTGTCATGCGATGCGTATTAGTAGACCAGTTCGAAATCGTCGAGATACATCACGCTGCCCGTCGATCCGGCGAAGTAGTCGCCGTACTTGCTGGCCGAGGCCGTGAGCATGAGGTAGGTCGGCACCTCGCCTTCGTACTCCTCGTTGTAGTGGAGCGTGAGGGTGATCTGCTTCCACTCGGCCGTGGAGACCTGGTTGGTCCACTCGGCCCAGGCGATGATCTTGCCGTCGGTGCGGTCGTTGCCGCTGTCCGTGCCGTTAGGAGCCGAACAATAGGTGATGGTCTTCGAGTTCTTGCTGAAATCGAGAAAAGTATCCTCGTTGCCCTTCCTGGTCTTGACTACGTGGGGTCCGCTCGTCTTGCACAGCAGGATGTAGACCTGCGAGACATCCGAATCCCCATTGCCCACGGCGCCGCCTGCGTAGTCGACCGTCCCGACCGACCCCTTGTACCAGAAGGTCAGCTTGCGGGGCCGGTAGGTGAAGTCGAAGGGCTTGCCGAACCCGATCACGCCGTCCGTGCCGTCCGTGCCGAGATACTTGCCCAGAAAGATATTGCCCGCGGCGAACTTGCCTATGCCCAACATGGCGACATGCTGCGACTGCAACTTGGCGGCGGTGCTGCCCGACGATCCGGGGCGCGGATCCTCGACGTTGGTCGTCACGTTCTTCTTCAGCGTGGCCGAACCGTGGTTGCCCGTGTCCCACCACTGATCGGCGTCCGAAGCGTAGGGCAGCAGCGGCGAAGAGCCCGTCCATATCTCGAACCCGGCGTTGGAGACCTGCGGCCCGAGCACCTCGATACGCTGCTCGGAGGCGCCGTTCACAGCCTTCTGACCGAAGTGGAGGCGGCACTCGTAGGGAGTGTTGGGGCGGAGCGTGGCCGGAGCGGCGTAGACGCCCCCCTGGGTCGTGGCCGCGGCGGCGGCCTCGATCCACTCCTCCGTACCGCGCTCGCGATAGAGAATCTTCACGTCGGCGGCCGCCTCGTCGAAGACGTAGGCCCGGAGTTGCGCCCCGTCGTTCCAGGCGTCGGTCGTCTCGGCGTCGAAGACGCCCTGCGTGCGGAGGAGCGAACTCTTCTCCGAGTCGCGGCCGTCCTCGTCCACCACCTCGAAGATAAGCTCCAGATCGCCGCCGCGCAGCTGCGCGAAGAACTCGGCGCCCAGCGTGAGCAGCATGTCCGACGGGGTGTTCATCCGCACCGAGATGCCGCGCTCGGGCGTGCCCGTCTCGAGCGGAATCTGCCACGTGGCCGGCTCGGCGCGCGTCGCCTCGTCCGAGCCCCCCTCGCGGACCTTGAGCGTCACGCCGGCCAGATTGCTCACCGCGGTGATGCCGTAGTTGATCGTCCCCGAGGCGAACTCCTGGCGTTCGCCGATCTCGAAGCCTTCGCCCGAGATCTGCGGCGAGGGCTGGAACATCACGTTGTCGTTGTATTCGTCCCACGTGGCCGAGACGGCTATCTCGAAGGAGAGCGTACCGCCCAGGTCGGGCGAATATTTGAAGCGGAGCGTGTAGCACATGCCCGGCAGCGTCGAGACGTGCTTGGTCTTGTCGACCATCACGATCTTGTCCTCGCCATCCATCTTGCCCACGCCGCGGAAGCGCCAGCTGAAGGCCTCCGACCCCTCGGGCAGGATGAAGTAGCCGCGGCCTTTCTCCTTATTAAAAGCGAGGTAGGGCACTCGGCCCGCAGCCACCTCCTGCTGGTCGTATTTCTCCTGTAGGGCGACATTGGTCCAGAGCTCCTCGGTGAACAGATCGGTAACCGTCTTGTCGTACTCCACCTCGACGATCGTGTTGGCCACGCGGCACTCTACCGCCACGTCGACGCTCCGACCGGCGACGATCGTAAAGTCGCGCTCGCCGCGGTAGAGCATGCGGTCCCAGGTCGCCAGACCCAGCCGCGCATCCTCGGGCTGCTGGCCCAGCTCGACCGAGATCACGTAGTCGCCCGCCGCGAGCCACAGCGACGCGGGCATCTCCCCGACCGAGGCGTAGCGGCGCACGAGCAGCCGCTCGCGGGCGGCGCCCTCGCCGGCGCCGTAGCGGTAGACGCGGATGGCGCATTGGGTCCACGGATAGGCCGAGGGATCGATCCCGGCGCGCGTCCCGCCCAGACCCAGCTGAACCTTCACGGCACCCTCACCGTCGCGCCCCGTGTCCTCCTTCTGGCACGCACCGCAAAGCAGGAGCGCACCGAGGCACAGCATAAGATGTATGATCGTTTTTTTCATCGTAGAGTCTCCGTTTTAGTTGACATGAAGCATCACCGTCTTGGCGATCGTATTGCCCTCGTTGTCGGTCACCGTCAGCTTGAAATCGGTATCGCCCTTGAAAGAGCCCATGAGCGGCATGAAGGTGGTGATCGGGAAGAGGATCGAGGTCTGGTTCCGGACATCATCACCAACCGGAAAACCGAAGCCCACGCCCGTTGCCTCATTAAAGGGGCCCAATATCGTGCTCAATCCGGCTTGTGTCGCTTCGGGATCAACCAAATCGAATTTAGACGGAATCTGTACGCTCGGCAACCCTTCACCCAGCGCGCCTTCGATCTCCACCATCAGCGATCGGATACCCTTGGTGGCGGTGATGCGGATCTCCACCTGGAGCCCGTCCACCACGTCGTGGCGCTGGTCGATGTCGTTGCCGATCCAGCGGATGTTGGGGTCGGCGCCCCCGGACTTATTGACCTCGAAGATCAGCTCGGTGGTCGAGCGGCGGTTGCGCTCGTCGGTCACGGTCATGCGGAAGGTGTGCGTACCCTCGTAGTCGAAGATCACCTTCACCAGCGGCGCCAGGTCGAACGTGCGGTCGGTGACGTTGAGGTTCATCGTCGGGAATCCCCACAGACGCAGGCGGCTGCGCGCCTTGCCGCTGACGGTGAACAGGTCGACCTCCTCGGTCAGCTCGTTCTCCTCGAGCAGGGCCTTCACGTCGGCGTTGTCGCTCCCGACCTCCAGCATGAAGCGCTGCATCGGGTCCTTGGCGTGGATCGTCACGTTGGCGTCGCCCAGGTAGTAGCCGTCCTCGTTGTAGGAGTCGTCCGTGAGCACCACCTTGTCGCGGATGGGCTCGTCGCTCTTCGACCATACGACCTTCGGCGCATCGGGGTCGTCGATGTCGGGGATCGTAGCCTCGCCGATGGTCGCCAGCTGCTGCACGTCGACGTCGATCGTCTCGCCGTTGACCCACGTCTCGATCTCGGCGTTGATGATCACCGAGCCGCTCTCGCCGTTCTCGAGGAAGATGGTGATCTTGCGCCACTCGCCCGCCTTAGCGTTGTTGGTCACCTTGAGGGGCTGGCGCGTGATCTGCTTGCCCTCGTAGACGGTCGTGAGGTAGAGGACGAGGTCGTTCTCCTTGTCGGCCCCGGTGTGGAGCGGACGCAGGTAGCCCGCCTTCTTCTCGTCCTTGGCGAAGACGAGGTTGTGCACGCCCGAGAGCACCACGTCGGCCTCCGTGTCGGCGCTCAGCAGTTCGTAGAGCGACTGGCGGTAGGCCACCGTCACCTTCACCGAGAGCGGACGGCAGGTCAGCGTGCCCAGCTCGGTGCGCTGGCCCTTCGAGATACGGAACGCCTTCTCGATGCCGTAGGTCGGGGTGTCGGCCACACCCTCCCACGCCGCGTCGGGGGTGTCGGCCGAGAAGACCTTCAGCACGTAGTTGCCCACGGGCAGCTCGATCGGCTCGGTCGGGCGCTCGCCGTAGAGGAAGGAGGCGACCTCCTCCGAGCCCTTGTCGGCATTGAGGATCTTGACCGTGTAGGTGTTGACGTCGGTATTACCGTTGGCGCGCGTCCCGGCGCCCGGAGTGTTGTCGATCTCCTCGTTGCGCGACTCGACCACCAGGCCGAACGACCCGTCGAGGACGAGCGTGCCCACATCGCGCCCGTCGACGGGCGGCTCAGGCGTGGGATCGATCTTCGGCTCTTCGTTCACGCAGGCGACCGTCGCCGCGGCGAGGCCGATGGCTGCGAAGTATTTGAACAGGGTTTTCATGATCTTGGCTCGATGGATTAGAGTTTGGAATCGGGGTTGAGCTCCTCGTCGACGACCTCCGTGTCGACGGGCTCGCCGTTGAGCGTGATCGTCACGCCGCCGGGGCCGGTGCTGCCCACGCCCGAGATGTCGAAGCGGTAGGTGTAGAGCGTCGCGGGCTGCGGCGCCGCGTTCTCCACGGGGTTGAAACGCACGGTCTCGGGGTCGGCCGTGGCCGAGGGGGTCTGCTTGGTGGCGCGGCCCGTAATGGTGAAGGGCTTGCCCGGACGCACATACCACCAGGTGTCGGCCACCGCGGGATCGTCGGCCGTGTAGCTCACCGTGAACTCGTTCTCGGCGGCGGTCTTCAGCGTGAAGGTCGCCCCGTTGGCGAAGTAGCTCCTGAAGCTGTCGGTGAACTCGATACGCACGATCGTGTTGGCCAGCGCGGCCCGCACGGTCACGGGGGTCTGCGTGCGCCGCACGATGGCGATGCCCGAGACCGTGCCCTCGAAGTAGGGTTTGTCGGCCCCCTCCTCGATCTGGTCCACGCCCTGCCACGTCTTGGTCGAGTAGATCTCCAGGGAGTACTCGCCCTCTAACAGCTGGTCCTTGCGCACGTCGTAGTTGCCCACGCGGGCCCACACGCGGTTGTAGTTCAGCCCAGGCGTGGTGCTGGAGATGCGCATCGTCATATCCTGCGGATCGGGCACCGCGACATGGTCGGGAAGCTCGACGCGGGCGCGCGTCACGGCGTCGACGGCCGCGACGCACGAGGCGTCGATGGCCAGCGTGCCGTATGCCTCACCCTCTTCGGGGGGGGGAACCTCGCCCTTGGAGCAGGCACCCAGCAGCAGCGCCGCCGCGGCACCTATTGCAAGCATTCTTTTCATATGTTCGTTCTTGTTGTTTTTCACTGTACGATCGTCACGCGGATGTTGTCGATATGGCAACGATAGGTAACGTTGGTAGTCGTCGCACCCCAGCTGCGTTTGGTGGTGTAGATCTGCCACGAAAGGCGCGACGAGGAGCCGCAGCCGGGAACGCGCTGTCCCGTCAGCTTGTCGGGCAGGTTGTTCGCATCGGACAGGCCGCTCACCGACCGATCCGAGAAGACCGCATGCGCGAATGCCGCGTCGGCGTCGATCGCCGGGCCTGCGGCGGCATTGGTGCGGCCGAAAGTGCAGGTCGCCGTGCTGTTGCCGGCGCCCGTCCCGAGCGCTCCGTTCTGCGTGTCGTAGCCCATGTCGAACGAGACCGACACGGCGAGCGTCTTTCCCGCCCGGATCGGCATCGGCGCCGTATCTACACGCCCGCGGGAGCGCGAGTCGGTGATGCCCGAATGGGTGGAGACATGACAGTTGGCCATGATGCAGGTGGCGGCCACGGTGGCGGCGCGGGCACCGCTCCAACCGTAAAGGCCCCAGTCGGTAAGCAGGGCGGCGTTCTCGGTCGAATGGTCGCCCACCCCGCTGAAATTCTCATAGAACAGATACGGCGCCTTGACCGTGCAACCCGAAGCCGTGACGCCGCTGACGGTGCACTGGCCCGTGCCGAGCTCGCCGACCACCCCCACGGTATTGGCCGAGCCCACCGTGAGCCCCAGCTCGGCGGGGAAATCGCCGCTCATGTCCTCGAATATCCGCAGCGCGAAGGTGCCGTCGCCGTTGGCCCGGAGCCGCTCGGCGCGCCGCAGCGCCAGGTCGAGGCTCGGGAAGCTATACCCATCGGGCAGCTCCACGGCATCGATCTCGGTCACCGCCTCGCCCAGCTGGGCGGGGTCGACCGTCAGCCGGTAGTCGATCTGGGGCCGCAGGGCCGGAACGGTGAGGGTGACGGTGGTGATCTCGCCCGCCGCGCAGTTGCGGAAGGCGGCGGTCTCGATCGGCCACGAGAACTCCTCCCCGTCGGTGGCGGTGAAGCGCACCGCGCCGCCCGTCATGTCGCCCGGGGCTATGAAGAGCCAGAAGCTGTCGCCCTCGCCCACCGGGCGGGCGAACTCCAGCGTCACGGCGTTCGACACGGGCTCGATCGAGGGCGCGTCGTCCTGCGCCGCGAGGTCCCAGGTCAGGCGACCGGCGACCGGGCGCGGGAACTCCACGCGCAGCCGCCTGACGGGGCGTCCGAAGCGGTTGCGCCCCGCGGGGATGGTCACCTTCACGGCGTGGACCTTGTGTCGGAAGCGCAGGTCGAGGGGGTTGATGTCGGAGGCCGCATCGCGGTTCTCCTTCAGCTCGGGAGCCTCGGCGCAGGCCAGCAGCACGTCCCGCTCGCCGTGCCAGGCGCCGTCCTGCACCGCGGGCAGGTCGTAGCTCACGCGCGTCCCCTCGACGCGGGCAGGCACGGGCGACGCGGCGTAATAAGTATAGGTGCCCGGCTGCATCGCGGACACCGAGCCCGTGAAGAGGGCCTTGCTTCCGCTGCCGGGCTTGCCGCCGTAGTAGACGAACGGAGCGTTCGCGAAGGCCTCCTTGTCGCCCGCATAGGCCCACAGCGCCATGCGGTCGCCCTTCTCCCAGCGGGTCGAGAGGCCGTCGTCGTCGAGCGCCGTGCGCGTTTCGGGAATGCAGATCGAGACCTCCACCTGCCGGGCCGGAAGATCGGAGGCCGGCTCCGCGTCGCGGCACGAGGTGCCCGCCGCGGCGAGGGCCGCGGCTGCGAGGAGAAATACCAATCGCGATAACTTCATCTCAAACGCCTTGTCTAAAACAGGCTCAAAAGTAGCACATGCGCGCCTTTTTTGGAAATTTTTTCAACGAACGCCCCGTTTTTCCCCACGAACAAGCACAAAAAGACGCCCCGCAGCTGAGCTGCGGGGCGTCTTTCGTCCGAAAACGGTCGGCGGCGCTTAGCGCACGATGTTGGCGATGAGGAACGTCGCGGCGACCGTCAGAATGGCGTAGAGCTCGGGGAAAGCGGCCAGGATAAGCGTCTTACCCATCACGTCGTGGCCGTTGCCGATGGCGGCGATACCGTTGGCGCAGACCTTGGCCTGGTAGATCGAGGCGGCCAGGTTGACCATACCCACGAGGATACCGGCACCCAGCACGGCGGCAGCCTGCAGCATCGAGGGCGAGGAGAGGAAGCCCTGAACCATGAAGAAGCAGACGAAACCGTAGAGACCCTGCGAACCCGGGAGGGCCGAGAGGATCATGTAGCTACCGAACGCGCCGCTGTTCTTTTTCATGGCGCCCACGGCGGCCTGACCGGTGATCGAAGTACCCACGGCCGATGCGATACCGGCCAGACCCACCATCAGCACGACGCCGACGTAGGCCATTACCAAAGCAGTTGTTTCCATAATTCAAAAAAGGTTTTTTATTGTTTGTTATTCGTTTGTTTGATCCATTTTGCGAAGAGGGTCGAACGAGCGCGACGCCATCTCGAAGCCGGCGTTCTTGTAGAACTCCACGAACGTGAGACGCATCGGGTGGACGAACGACGAGATGGTCGACATGAAGAGGTTGATGCCGTGGCCGATCAGCAGGATCGGCAGCATGATGAGGATGCGCACGACGATGTTCGCCCCCTCGGGCACGAAGCCGTCGGCCAGCGAGTTGAAGACCAGCGCCAGCACGCCGCCCGACAGACCGATGGCGAACAGACGGATGTACGACAGCACATCGCTCAGCAGACCCGTGAGGTTGTTATAGAAGTTCCACAGTCCCGAACCGAGGTTCACCAGCGGGTTGCGGCCCGGCGTATTGAGCAGCAGCATGAGCACCGCGCCCAGAGCCACGACGCCGTAGAAGGCGGGCGACGAGGCGCTGAAGCCGGGGATCGTCCACGCCGGATCGAGCATCGGAAGGCCGGCGGCCACCGAACCCGCGAGCAGGATGACGAACCAGCCCAACGCGCCCAGCGCATACCTAAAGCCGAACGAGCGGGTGACGACCCACACGTTGATGGCCATGCCGAAGAGGATCTGCACCATGCCGATGGCCAGCGCCACCGAGAAGAACCGCCCCTGGAAGTCGAAGAAGGGGACGTCGGGGAAGTACTCCTTGAGGTTCAGACCGAAGAACGACCCGCAGAAGAGCCCGAAGAGGATCGTCGCCGAGGCGCACATCGTGGCGAACCACGCGGCGCGGCGCATCATCCCCTGCGCGGGGTTCTTGCGCAGCAGGAAGAGACCCATGGCCAGCAGGACCAGTCCGTAGCCGGCGTCGTTGAGACAGATGCCGAAGAAGAGCATGTAGAACGGCGCGAAGAAGGGGGTGAGGTCGAGCGTGCCGTACTTCGGGCGGGCGTACATGTCGCCCACCATCTCGAAGATGCGCGCGAAGCGGCCGTTGCTGAGCTTGACGGGGGTGTCGTCCTCGGGCGTGGGGTCGCTCTTGAGCCACACCACATTGGGATACTCCTCCAGCAGCGCGTCGACCGCGGCCGACGTGGCGGCCTCGGCCCAGCCCTCCATGACCACCAGGTGGCCGTCGGCGGCCTGCTGCGCCGTGGCGAGCACCTTGACGCCCTGCAACCGCTCGCGCAGCCGACAGCCGTAGGCGGCGATGGCCTCCGTCGACGCAGCGGCACGGGCGAATACCTCGTCGAGCCGCGCCAGCTGCTGGCGTTCGTCGGCGATGCGGCGCTCCGCCTCGCGGATGTCCATCGCCGGGGCCTTCATCTCCTGGGCGTCGAGGTAGACCTCCTCGCCCGGAGCCGTCACGGCCACGAACCACACCATAGAGCCATTGCGCGCGACCTCGACGATCGTGTGCCGCTCGCCCCACTCGGCCAGCGACTTGTCGTAGGTGGAGGCCTGCGCCGAGAAGTAGCGCAACACGATCCCCTCGTCCGCAAGACGCTGCGTGCGCGACGCGTCGAAGGCGCCCCACGGACGCAGCTCGTCGGCCGCCTTCTCCAGGCGGGCGATCTCGCCGCGCAGGCGTGCGGCCTCGCGCTGCGCCTCGACATAGGCGGCGTAGGCCTCCTCGCCCGAGGCGTAGGGCACGCCCCGGACGCCGTCGTGCGCAGCGCTCCAGCTGCGGAGCGTCTCCGCGGCGCGCGCCGCGCCCTCGATGTCGAGCAGTAGCCGGCGGTCCTCCTCCGAGGGCTCCCAGCCCGCGACGGTGACGTCGACGAGCCCCAGCGCGCGCAGCCGGTCGATGAAATCCTCGCTTTGCGCCGCATGGAGCACAAAGTCGTATTTCGACATTTTAGCTATCATAACATCGCGCCCTCCCCGGCCTGCTGTTGTTTGGTTTTCACGATCTTCTGGGCCGACTTGGAGAGGTTCTCCTCGTCCTCCATGAAGCGTTTGATCTTACGGATGGCGTCTTCGTAACCCGGGATCTGCACCTTCTCGTACAGATTGACCTTCTGCGTGGTCTTGCGCCGCGCATAGTCCAGAAGCTCCATCTTGCGGTTGTAGACTTCGAACTCGATACCCAGGCGGGCCAGCCGCTTGAGGAGTTCCACGCCGTCGGCGTACCACACGGGCGAGGTGAAGAGGTCGTAGGGCTTCTCCTCGAAGAGGACCTCCTCGAGCACCGGCGTGCGCACGCCGGCGATCTTCTGCGTCGCCAGGCGCACGTCGCCCACGCGCAGCAGATCGCTCTCGAACTCCCCCCACAGCGCCGCCATGTAGTCGTACTCGGCCTTCAGGGCGTCGAGCCGACGGCGGTAGTCCGCGGCGGAGTCCTTCGCCTTCTTGACCTCGGAGCGCAGGGCCGACTCCTTACTTTTGATCGTAGGAAGGGCCTTCTGCCGCATTTTCAGCTGCTTGCCGAGTTCGCCGAGCGAAGTTTTGTTGTATTGGAACTTGATAGCCATCGCGCCTTAAGCCTCCTTCCAGTACTTCTTGATGAGCTCCTCCTTGATGGCCACCTCCTCGCGCGAGAAGTATTTCGAGAAGAGCGTCCAGGCCGTGTCGAGCATCTCCGTGATGCCGATGTTGACGTCGATGGCCAGCAGCCGCTCCGAGTAGTCGTGGGCGAACTTCAGGGCGCGCTCGTCGTAGTCCGACAGGTCGAAACCGTTCTCCAGCTTGGTCTTGGCGTTGGCCGCGTCGGCGAACAGACGCACGCAGGCGTTCATCACCTGGGGATGGTCCTCGCGCGTCTTCTTGCCGATGACCAGCTGCTTCAGACGCGAGAGCGAACGGAACGGATCGACGATGACCTTGCCCGTGTCGGAGTCGTTGCGCAGGAACAGCTGACCCTCGGTGATGTAGCCCGTGTTGTCGGGGATGGCGTGGGTGATGTCGCCGCCCGAGAGGGTGGTCACGGCGATGATGGTGATCGAACCGCCGTTGGGCAGCTGAACGGCCTTCTCGTAGATCTTCGCCAGGTCCGAATAGAGCGAACCGGGCATCGAGTCCTTCGAGGGGATCTGGTCCATGCGGTTCGAGACGATGGCCAGGGCGTCGGCGTAGAGGGTCATGTCCGTCAGCAGCACCAGCACCTTCTCGCCCTTGTCAACGGCGAAGTACTCGGCGGCCGTCAGCGCCATGTCGGGCACCAGCAGACGCTCCACGGGCGGGTTCTCCGTGGTGTTGACGAACGAGACGATGCGGTCGAGCGCACCGGCGTTCTCGAAGACCGACTTGAAGTAGAGGAAGTCGTCGTTCGTCAGACCCATGCCGCCCAGGATGATCTTGTCGGCCTTGGCGCGCAGGGCCACGTTGGCCATCACGGCGTTGTAGGGCTGGTCGGGATCGGCGAAGAAGGGGATCTTCTGGCCGGTCACGATGGTGTTGTTGAGGTCGATGCCGGCGATACCCGTGGCGATGAGCTCCGAGGGTTGCAGTCGCCGGAAGGGGTTCACCGTCGGGCCGCCGATCTCGCGGGCCTCGCCCTCGACGATCTCGCCGCCCTCGAGCGGCTCGCCGTAGGCGTTGAAGAAGCGGCCGGCCAGGCTGTCCGAGACGCGGAGCTTGGGGGGCTCGCCGTGGAAAATGACTTCGGAGTCGGTGGCGATGCCCTCCGTGCCGGCGAAGACCTGCAGGGTAACGCTCTCGCCCATGATCTTCACCACCTGGGCCAGCTTGCCGCCCACGGTGGCCAGCTCGTCGTTGCCCACGCCCGAGGCGCGCAGCGTCACGGTCGCCTTGGTGATGTTGTCGATCTTGGTGTATATCTTCTGAAATGCGCGTGTTGTCATGGCTTACTTGGTTTTTTCACTCACATACTCGGCGATCTGCCGTTTGTACTGCTCGAACTTCTCCGACTGCCACTCCGTGTAGTTCATCTGGCGGAAGAGGTTGATGAGCCCCTTGAAGAACTTCGAACACTCCTCGAAATCGGTGAAGGGGAAGTCGATGCGGCAGATGTCGATCACCATCTTGTACATCATCTTCTGACGCTCCATGGGGCAGTTGGCGTCGATCTCGTCGAAGGCGTCCTGCTGCAGGATCACGAAGTCGATGAGCTCCGACTTCCAGAAACGCTCGTGGTAGTCGACCGGCACGCCGTCGTCGCCCAGGATGTTGATCTGGTCGTTGGCCTCCTTGCCGCGCTGCACGATCGTCTTGCCCTCGTAGACCAGGTCCACCCACTGCTTCTCGACATGCTCGTCGAGGTAATTGCGGATCTCGGGGTACTCCAGGTACTTCGAGTAGGAGTCGAGCGGGTCGATGGCCGGGTAGCGCTTCGAGTCGGCGCGGCCCTGCGAGAGGGCGTAGAAGCAGCGCGCGGCCTTCTTGGTCGACTCGGTGACGGGCTCCTTGAGGTTACCGCCCGCAGGCGACACCGTGCCGAGGAAGGTCACCGAACCCGTATGGCCGTTGGAAAGCTTCACCAGACCGGCGCGCGAGTAGAAGTTGGAGATGATCGCCGAGAGGTCCATCGGGAAGGCGTCCTGACCCGGAAGCTCCTCCAGACGGTTCGACATCTCGCGCAGCGCCTGGGCCCAGCGCGAGGTCGAGTCGGCCATCACCAGCACCTTCAGACCCATCGAGCGGTAGTACTCGCCGATGGTCATGCCCGTGTAGACCGACGCCTCGCGCGCGGCGACGGGCATGTTCGACGTATTGCAGATGATGATCGTGCGCTCCATGAGCTTGTGGCCCGTACGGGGGTCGACCAGCTCGGGGAACTCCTTGAAGATCTCCACCACCTCGTTGGCACGCTCGCCGCACGCCACGATGATGATGATGTCGGCCTCGGCCTGCTTCGAGATGGCGTGCTGGAGCACGGTCTTGCCGGCGCCGAACGGCCCGGGGATGAAGCCCGTACCGCCCTCGGCCAGCGGGTTGAACGTGTCGATGGGGCGCACGCCCGTCTCCATCACGCGCGACGGACGGGGCTTCTCGGTGTAGCAGCGCACAGCCTGCTTGACGGGCCACTTCTGGACCATCGTCACGGCGTGCTCGCCGCCCTCGGCGTCGGTCAGGACGGCCACCGTGTCGGTGACCTTGTATTTACCGGCCGCGGCGACGCTCTTGACCGTATATTCGCCCGTCATCGCGAAGGGGACCATGATCTTGTGCATCACCCACTGCTCCTTGACCTCGCCCAGCCACGAGGCGGCCGACACCTTGTCGCCCGCCTTGGCCAGCGGAGCGAACTCCCACTCGGCGCCGAAGTCGATCGGATCGGTGATCGAACCGCGGGCGATGAAGAGCCCGTCCATCTTCTCCAGGTCGTTCTGCAGACCGTCGTAGTTACGCGAGAGCAGACCCGGGGCGAGCGTCGCCTCGAGCATGTGGCCCTCGAATTCGACCTTGTCGCCGATCTTCAGCCCGCGCGTGCTGTCGAAAACCTGTACATAGGCGTTGTCGCCCATGACCTTGATGACCTCGGCCATCATTTTGGTACCGCCCGCCCACACGTAGCATATCTCGTTCTGGCCCACGGCTCCGTCGGCCTTGACGATCACGATGTTGGAGATGATACCGTTTACACGTCCTGTTGTTTTCATCGGTATGTTCTGTTGTTTGTTTCCTCTTATTTAATGAGCTCGCGCCCGTCGAGATCGGCCACCAGGCGGTCGAACAGCTCGCGGCCGCGCACGGCGTCGAGCCGCATCCAGCGGGCCACCAGGGCGATGCGCGCCAGGTAGGAGAGCACGGCGTTGATGTCGAAATAGTCGAAGGCGGCCAGCTCCACGGCCTCGTTCCAGCGGATGAGGTCGATCTTGCGCTCCTTCTCCACGAGGTTGGTCTCGTCGACGGCGGCGATCACCGCATCGACGTAGGCCAGCTCGCCCCTAAGGCCGAAATCGGCCGCCGAGCTGTGCAGCAGCTGGTCGACGACCGGGCCGCCGCCCACCACCGCCTCGTCGGTCGGACGCTGCGCCGCACGGGCCGCGACGGCCGCCGCGACGTTGCGCAGGTTGCGGTCGAAGCGCGCCCAGCCGCGCAGGAAGCGGCACCCCTCGCGCTCGCAGAGCGCATAGTAGGCGGCCAGCAGCGAACGCTCGAAGCCCTGCGAGGTGCCGATGCGCTCGGCCAGCTCGCTCTCGGGGTCGGCGTAGGCGCGCACCACGTCGGCCAGCGCGCCGGGCAGCCGGCGAGGGGTCTTCAGCTCCTCCTCCAGCTCCTCGCGCGAGAAGTTGCCCAGCGGATTGTGGGCCGCGCGGCCCGCGCGCAGGGCGCAGAGGTTGCCGCAGTCATAGTAGCCGAAGAGCAGGCGCACCTGCCGCGCGTCGTCGGCCGTGAGCTCCTCGAGGATCTCGGAGACGATCGCCGCGGCGTCGAAGCCCTTGGAGTCGGAGTCGAGCGCGTACTCGCGCAGCCCCGCCACCAGACAGTAATAGTTGGTCGCGAACATGTGCTACGCCTTGAACAGCATTTCGGAAACCTTGTCGCGCAGATACTCCGAGAGCAGCGCCTCGACGTCGGACTCGGAGAAGGAGATGTAGTAGCCGCCATCCTTGGCGCCCACGCGGAAGCCCGTGCGCACGCGGTCGGAGTAGCCCACCTCGATGCCCTCGGCGAGCAGCGCGCGGGCGCTATCGGCGAATGCGGCGTCGAGCTTCCGGCGGTCGGCCTCGGGCAGCAGGGCCACGAGCTCCACCTTGCCGGCGTCGGCGCCGTTCCAGTTGCGGGCCACCGAGAGAAGCATCTCGCGGATGAAGGCGGGGTCAACGACGGCCGACTTCACGCCCTCCGACGTGGCGCGGACCACGATCGCCCCGGCGATCTGCTGCTTGATCTTCGCCACGGCCTGCTTGCCGGCCAGCGCGATCTCGGCCATGGTGTTCTTCTCCACGTCCTCGACCCGCGCACGGGCCTCGCGCTCGATGGCGTCGGCCTGGGCCTTCGCCTCGGCGACGATCTTCGCAGCCTGGGCCTCGGCGTCGGCCACGAGTTTGCCGGCCTCCGAGCGGCCTTTCTCCAGCCCTTCGTCGTAGAGCTTCTGGGTCAACTGTTGCAGTTTGTTTTCCATAGCGATCTATAATTTGATTATTGTTTTCGAAACGAGCGTACAAATATAAATAAAGATTCCCGAATTTACGATTTCCCCATCCGTTTTTCTTCGGCCCGGGCGACAATCTTTCGCTTCGGGAGCCCTCCGGGGCAAAAAACAGAACCTCGGGACCCCCGACGGCGACGATCCGCAACTTCGAGAAGGAAAAAGCGGGCAGTGAAAATACAGCGCCGGCTGCGCAGCCTGTTCCCTTGCGGAGGGGGGGGGCAGTCAAGAATTGCAGGCCTCCGCCGGGGGGGGGCTGCGGCCCGCCGGCTCTGTGAGCCGAGGCTGCAAATGGAAAATCGAAAGGGGCTTCCAACGCGGTGCAGGTTTCGGCCTAACGCAGCTTGCCCCGGACGGGACATACACGAGGTATTTCCCGTTCGGGGCAGATGCCGGAAGAATTTCGATTTCGGGACAGTAGATTTGCGCTCAAACGCAGCGGAGCGCGGATGGGTAGTACTCGGAGTACATTCCATTCGCGCTCCGCAAGAGCGAGTGCAAAGATACGTTCCGAAATCGGAATTACTGGTGTTGGGGCCGCAACAGATCCTGCACCACCTTCACGGGCGAGAAGGTGGAGACGGGCACGTCGACAAAGACGGTGTTCCAGCGGGCCATGGCGCCGTTCCAGAGGCCGGGCAGCTCCTGGGCGCGCAGCTCGCGGCCGCCGGAGGACTTGGAGGATATGAAGCCCGTGGCCGGGTCGGTGAACCGGCGCAGATCGAACTTGGAGCCGTCCCAGCGCCGCACGCCGCAGACCAGATCCACGGGGTTGAAGTGGGTCGCGCCCCGCATCAGCGGCATGTCGGCGGGCGCTATCTGGCTCGACTCGGCGATCTGGAGCGACTCCGTACCGTCGGGGTTGGCCACCCAGAAGGGGCCGCCGCCCGGCTCGCCCTCGTTGCGGACCATGCCGCAGAGGCGGATGGGACGGTCGAGCACGGAGCGCAGCAGCGCGGCATCGCAGGAGGCGGGCAGCTTGACGCAGAGTTCGCGTTCGACGAAGGCGGCGACCGCCGCCAGATCGGCCGAGCCGGCGTCGAGGGCCTTCAGGTAGCCGAAGGCGCGCTCCTGCAGGTCGAGCAGCAGGCCGGCCAGCACCTTCTTGCAGCGCACCGTGTCGCCGCGGCGGGCGTCGGTGGTCACGTTGTCGATGTTCTTGATGAAGATCAGATCGGCATCGATCTCGTCGAGGTTCTCGATCAGCGCGCCGTGGCCCGCCGGGCGGAAGAGCAGCGAGCCGTCGTCGCAGCGGAAGGGGGTGTTGTCGGGGTTGACGGCGATCGTGTCGGTCGAGGGCTTCTGCACCGAGAAGGTGATGTCGTAGCGGATGCCGAAGCGCCGCTCGTAGGCGGGGATCTTCTCGGCCAGCAGCGCCTCGAAGCCCGCGCGGTGCTCGGGCGAGACGGTGAAGTGGATGCGCGCCGTGCCCTCGTGGGCGGCGTACTGCGCCCCCTCGACCAGGTGCTCCTCGACAGCCTTGCGGGCCCCCTCGGGATAGGCGTGGAAGGTCACCAGCCCCTTGGGCTTGCTGCCGTAGCCGAGCCCCTCCTTCACGATGGCCGAGACGAGCGTGCGGTCGTCGGCGCCCGCGGGGAGCAGGGCCTCCAGCTCGGGCCAGAAGGCGAAGCGGCGGATGTTCTCCACCAGCGTGTCGATGCCCTTGCCGCGCTTGCCCTCGTTGACGAACTCGAAGAGCTCCTTGAACATGCGCGTGGCGGCGCCCGACGCGGGGACGAACTTCACGACCGAGCGGCCGGAGGCGTCGTAGCGGGCCACGGCGCGGTCGGCAGCGTCGTCGTCGAGGGTCAGGATGCCGTCGGCGGGCGATGCGGCGCGCACGACTTTCAGGAAGGGAAATCCGCTGCGGAAAGCGGCGATCTGCCGTTCGACCGCTTCGGGAGTGAGTCCGTGGTCGGCTATCTGCTGCAAATCCTTTTCGGTAAACATAATTCTTCGGGGTTTAGGTTTCTTCTTTCAAAGTTACGGAATAATTCCTAACTTTGCTATCCGTAAGGACGATTTTTTCGCGATCGCCCCTTTTCGCCCCGCACACGAACGCAAAGAACGCTGATATGAAAAAGACCCTCCTCGCGCTGCTGGCGCTCCTCGTCTCGGGCGCAGCCTGCGCAGCTCCGCTGTGGATGCGTTACCCCGCCCTCTCGCCCGACGGGCGGCAGATCGCCTTCGCCTACCGCGGCGACCTCTACGTGGTCGACGCCGAGGGCGGGCAGGCCCGCCGCCTCACCTCGGGCGCATCGCACGACTTCGCCCCCGTATGGTCGCCCGACTCGCGCACGATCGCCTATGCGTCGGACCGCCACGGCAACTTCGACCTCTACGCCGTCGCCGCCGAGGGGGGCCGTCCGCGCCGCCTGACGACCCACTCGGCCGCGGAGGTTCCGTGCGCCTTCTCGCCCGACGGCAAGCGGGTCTACTTCACGGCCACGATCGCCGACCCGGCATCGAGCGCCCTCTTCCCCAAGAGCTCGATGAGCGAGCTCTACGCCGTGAGGCTCGACGGCGGGCGCCCCGAGCGCATCCTGGCCACCCCGGCCGAGGAGATCTCCTTCGCCGCCGACGGCCGCAGCTTCCTCTACCAGGACTGCAAGGGCGGCGAGAACGTCTGGCGCAAGCACCACACCTCGTCCGTCGCGCGCGACATCTGGCACTACGACGCCGCCACGGGGCGCCACAGCCGCCTCACCGACTTCGCCGGCGAGGACCGCCAGCCGCGCCTCTCGCCCGACGGCCGCACGGTCTACTTCCTGAGCGAGCGCGACGGCTCGTTCAACGTCTGGTCGTTCCCGATCGACGACCCCGCGGCCGCGCGGCAGGTGACCCGCTTCAGAACCCATCCCGTGCGCTTCCTCACGGTGGCCGCCGACGGCACCCTCTGCTTCGGCTACAACGGCGAGATCTACACCGCCCGCGGCACGGCCTCTCCGCGCAAGGTGGCCGTCGGGATCACCGAAACGGAGCCCGCCGGGGAGGAGCTGACGCTCGCGGTCGCATCGGGCAGCGGCGCCGTCGTCTCGCCCGACGGCAAACAGGTGGCGCTGCTCTCGCGCGGCGAGGTCTTCGTCACGTCGGTCGACTACGCCTCGACGCGCCAGATCACCCGCACGGCGGCCGCCGAGCGCGACCTCTGCTTCGCCCCCGACAGCCGCACGCTGGCCTACGCCTCGGAGCGCGACGGCCGCTGGAACATCTACACGGCCTCCATCGCGCGCGACGAGGAGCCCAACTTCCCCAACGCCACGCTCGTCGACGAGAAGCCCCTCTTCGACGACGCGCGCCACGAGCGCTTCCTGCCCCGGTACTCGCCCGACGGCAAGGAGCTGGCCTTCATCGAGGACCGCTGCCGCCTGATGGTCAAGAACCTCTCCACGGGCAAGGTGCGGCAGATCACCGACGGAAGCCACCACTACTCGACCACCGGCATGATCGACTATTCGTGGTCGCCCGACGGCAAATGGTTCGCCCTCACCCACACGGCCAACCGCCACGAGCCCTATACCGACATCGGTCTGGTGAGCGCCGCGGGCGGCGATCGGATCGTCGATCTGACGGGCAGCGGCTACACCGACCGCGCGCCCCGCTGGGTGCTGGGCGGCGAGGCCATCCTCTTCCTCTCGGAGCGCTACGGCATGCGCAACCACGCCTCGTGGGGGTCGCTCGACGACGTGATGATCGTCTTCCTCAACCAGGAGGCCTACGACCGCTTCCGCCTGACGAAGGAGCAGTACGAGCTCGACAAGGAGGCCGAGAAGAAGACGGAAAAGAAGGAGGGCGACGCCAAGAAGCCCGAGCGCCCGGCAGCAGGCCCCACGGCGGTCGAGCTGCGCGGCATCGAGGAGCGCACGGTGCGCCTCACCCCCTCGTCGGCCCACATCGCCGACGCCACCGTCGACAAGAAGGGCGAGAAGCTCTACTACCTGGCCGCATTCGGCGGAGCACCCGACCTCTGGGAGCTCGACCTGCGCGACCGCGGCCACAAGATGCTCCAGAAGGTGGGCGGCAGCGGCTCGCTCGAGTGGGACGCCAAGCACGACGACCTGTTCATCCTGGGGCGCGGCCGCATGTCGAAGCTCAAGAGCGGCAAGCTCACACCCATCACGCTGCGCGCCGAGATGAAGATAGACCCGGCGGCCGAGCGCGAATATATGTTCCACCGCGTCTACCGCGAGGAGAAGCGGCGCTTCTACGACGAGCGGATGCACGGCGTCGACTGGGAGGCGCTGCGCGACAACTACGCCCGCTTCCTGCCCCACATCGGCGACAACTACGACTTCGCCGAGCTGCTGAGCGAGTGGCTGGGCGAGCTCAACGTCTCGCACACGGGCGGCCGCTACTCCCACCCCGCGCCGAAGGGCAGCGCCTCGACGGCCGAGCTGGGGCTCTTCTTCGACGAGCGCCACGCGGGCGACGGCCTGCGCGTCGAGGAGGTGGTCGAGCGGGGTCCGTTCGACCGGGCCGCCTCGAAGATCGCCCCGGGCGACATCGTGGAGCGCATCGACGGGGTGCCCGTGCGCCGCGGCGAGGACTACTACCCGCTGCTCGACGGCAAGGCGGGCCGCAAGACGCTCGTCTCGATCCTGCGCCCCGCGGACGGCACGCGCTGGGAGGAGGTCGTCGAGCCCCTCTCGCGCGGCGCCTGGTCGCAGCTGCTCTACCGCCGCTGGGTCAAGCAGCGCGCGGCCGACGTCGACCGGCTCTCGGGCGGACGGCTGGGCTACGTCCACATCGAGTCGATGGGCGACCCGAGCTTCCGCTCGGTCTACTCCGACATCCTGGGCAAGTACAACGACCGCGAGGGCATCGTCATCGACACCCGCTTCAACGGCGGCGGACGCCTCCACGAGGACATCGAGGTGCTCTTCTCGGGCGACAAATACTTCACGCAGGTCATCCGCGGCAAGGAGTCGTGCGACATGCCCAGCCGCCGCTGGAACAAGCCCTCGATCATGCTGACGGGCGAGGCCAACTACTCCAACGCCCACGGCACCCCCTGGGTCTACAAGCACCGCGGGCTGGGCAAGCTGGTGGGCATGCCCGTGCCGGGCACCATGACCAGCGTCTCGTGGGAGCGCCTGCAGGACCCGACGCTCGTCTTCGGCATTCCGATCGTCGGCTACCGCCTCGACGACGGCAGCTACCTCGAGAACGCGCAGCTCGAGCCCGACATCCGCGTGGCCAACTCGCCCGAGGAGGTGATCCGGGGGCGCGACGAGCAGCTGGAAACGGCCGTGCGGGCGCTGCTCGAAGAGATCGACGCCGCAAAAAAGCGATAGCCCTATGATCCGCGAATATACCGACATAGACCTCACGCCGCGCAACAGCTTCCGCGTGCGGCAGCGCGCCGCGCGCCTCGTCGAGTTCGACACGGCCGACGACCTGCGGTCGCTCTTCGCCGACGGGGGCCCCGCGCGGTGGACGGTCCTCTCCGGGGGTAACAACATCCTCTTCACGCGCGACTACGACGGCGTGCTGCTCACCCCCGTGGCGTGCGGCATCGAGACGCTCGACGACGACGGGTGCACGGCGCTTGTACGCGTCGACGCGGGCGTCGAGTGGGACGACCTGGTCGAGTGGGCCGTCGCGCGCGGGCTGTGGGGCATCGAGAACCTTTCGCTGATCCCCGGCAAGGCGGGCGCCGCTCCGGTGCAGAACATCGGCGCCTACGGCTGCGAGGC
>Ga0137306_101540_pt1 | contig 22878 bp, 22 predicted proteins | sample Inofroosms_March_FD_97187 | JGI IMG/M metagenome (GOLD analysis project Ga0137306, IMG submission 97187) | Mouse cecal microbial communities from Vienna, Austria - N-Acetylneuraminic and N-Acetylglucosamine D2O microcosms_March | ecosystem: Host-associated > Mammals > Digestive system > Large...
CTGCAACGCCCGTATAGTCTGCCGATTGCTTCATCACGATAGCCGACGAAGTAATAAAGCAACAAAACTTCTTGCCTTAACTCCGGCAATTTTGATAATGCCGTCGCTAACCGTTCATCATCAACAATAACTTCCTTTCCCAACACAAGAAATACGGTCGGCTTGTCCTGCTTTTCAAAGTAGCTGTCCATAGCAGACGGTTCAAAATATCGTTCTGACATCAGATAGTCAAGGGATATTTCCCGTTCTTCTTTCCGCTTCAAATCCCGCCATGCGTTCATGGCTTCATGGCGCAGGACAATCTTACAGAACGCATGAAACGCATATTCGATATGTTCCATGAACTGTTCAGAATATCTCATTTTCTCTCACCCCCTTTCTTCCCAGTAGGGGGCTATTACAGCAAACGCCCATACAGCATAAAGCGGCATAAGCGTTTGGGTAATATGAATTATTTAAACAATCAGTATGATTTGTATGTTCATCTTCATAGCCGCAAAATCCCATTGCAGGAAACAGACTTTTTTTGATGATTGACAATGATAAAAGGTGTAGAAAAAGGACATAACGATCCCCTCCAATGCTTTTAAACATTTGATACCGCCACATCCTTAAAAATGAGTAACTTTAAATACACCCCCATAGTTTTATTTTTCAAAAAAGAAAACGGCGGCTTTGATTGTTATTTCAAAACCGCCGTTTGGTTGCTTATATTCTCTTTTGTGCATGAAAATTTTGCCGCAAAACAACGGTTTTTTTATTTACCGTTGTTGCGGATATTTCGTTAGTACATGGAAAGTATTTTCTGCGCCTTTTCCCTCAAAATATTTCTTGCTTCTACAGGCTCAATAATTTCAACATATTCACCAAAGGAAAGCAGATAAAGAAAAGTCCAATCGCTAAACTGGTATCTGAAAGTCACTTCCAACGTACCGTCGTCCAATTTTTTAATATACTTCTCCTGAAATTCATCATAAACTTTATACGCTATCTTTTCTGAAAAATGCAATATGAATATTGGCGTATTATATTCTTCCTTATAGGTAGGAGTAATGGAAAAATCCTTTGGAAGTTCACGTTCAAATAATTCATTCGTTATTTGGAGTTCCCTAATGCGGGACATTTTATAAGTACGAATATCATTTTTGCGCTTTGAATAAGCCACAAGATACCATGCGTGGGATTTGAACACTAATTTTAGCGGCTCGACAATCTGATTGGTTATCGTCAATTCCGCATTAAAATATGTGAATGTAATCACATATTTATTGATTATCGCACGTTCTAAAGCTGTAATATTATTCCGTTCCTTTTCGGGGCTTCCCCAATAGGAAAAATCAATTTCCAGCCATTCAGACTGCAATGTATGACTGAACAGCCCGGCAACTTTGTTTAATGATTTGTCTGCGTCTGGATAATTTGACGACTTTAAAATCTGCAACGCCTGTATAATATTGCTTTGTTCCTCCTGCGTAAAATAAGACTTGTCCAGTGAAAAGCCTTGCAATAAGGACAGCCCTCCGCCATACCCCTTTTGTGACGTAATCGGTATGCCGGCAACCGAAAGTATATTGATATCCCTATATATTGTCCGCGTGGAAACGCAAAGTTCTTCTGCCAGTTGTTTTGCTGTTATATTCTCATGCCTTAACAAGAGAAACACGATTTGAATAAGTCTGTCTATCTGCATATTCTTATTTGACAATCTCCGCACATTTTTTGTGATACCGTTTCAGAGCGGCATCCCAAACAATATATATCTTCTCTTGAAAATTTGCAGGTATCCGTTGAATACTCTCTTGCCAACTGTATCTGCGCGGCTGCGTTGTTTTCGATAGAAGCCAGATAAACAGGGCACTCATTACAATTTAAACCACAATATGCCAGAGCCATTAAAATATACCCTCCCCTAAATATTTGTCGTGGGGAACGATTAAGCACTTTTCGATAGACTTCCAATAGCTGTCGTAAAGATTTTTTTGCGCTGCCCCGTAGCTTTCTTTTGTGTCAAATTCCCAGTAAAGCATATACTTAACACTTTTTACGATACGGGTAATTTGAAGTGGTGGAAGTCCCTCTTTGATTTGCTCCATATCTATGCGGTACCCTCTTTTGGCAAAACGAAGCAGAAGCAATCCCTCCTGTTTTTCCAGGAAATCTTTCGCTTCAAGCATCAGCGCTTCAAATTCCTCTGTTTTTTGCGGCTTGACTTGATAAATACATATTTCAGTAAACGGCATAGTGAAACCCTCCTTTGCTTTATTTTAGCATTCGGAATATGACATGAAGCGTGTCGCATTTCTTTATTTTTTTATGGAAACAGCAGGATAAGAGGGATGTTCATAGTTTTATGATTTTGAATCCCTTCTGACTCCGCGACAATCCCCGCCCTTCTATCCCGCAACTTTCCCGATGCTTTCCCGGTAAGCCCTGGGCGTGATTCCCTGATATTTTTTAAACGTCCTGGTAAAATAGTTCGAGTCCGGAAACCCGCACCGGGAGGCAATGGTTCCCACGGACAGGCTGGTTGTGTTCAAAAGAATCAGAGCCTGGCGTATGCGGGTGGTATTGATATAGTCTGTGATGGTCATGTTCGTCTCTTTTTTGAACAGGCCGGAAAGATAGCTGGCGGACACCGAATACTTCTGGGCAAGAATTGCCAGGGACAGTTCCTCGATATAGTGAAAATCAATGTAGACCATGCAGCTTCGCACCAGAAGAGAGTTGGCCTGGCGGGAATAGTTGTTTACCAGCATACAGTATTTGCGCAGCATCGTCTGAGACAGGCTGTGAAGCTGCTCTATAGTAAAAGTATTCTCAATCTGGATGGCAAACTGCCGGGACAGGTTGTCAATGTGCAGGGGATGGACATGGCCGGCCTGAACCGCTTTTCTTAAAATCGCGTTAAAGGTAAAGAGAATGTTCTTTTTATCTCTCACCGGGTCAGAGCTTCTGGGAAGCAGCTTGTACTGAAGGAAATGGTAATGAGCCTTTGCGGCCTCTTTTAAGTTGCCGGCGGCAACCGCGGAAAGCATCTTTTCTTCCCATTCATAGCGCTCCTCAATGATGTCGGAGGCAATGCCAGGATAATCGGGTATCGCGTAGTCTTTATAATCCATGGCAAACAGTTCTATAGAATCCATCGAAATGACCCGGTAAGGGACAGCGTCTCCCACCAGCGTCTCCAGAGTGAAATTCAGAGAGTGGTTCCAGGTGTCTATATCGGAGACAATGGGAATCCGGTTATAAAATTCAAGAAAATCCTGATGATACTGAGGGGGGACCTTCTGCCTGTCCAGGAAGGCGTGAAAAGTTCCTGTGTCAATAACCCGGGGCATAATAGGGCCAATGCATAAGATCTGCAGGGAATCCGGAAAGCCCGCGCCTGAAGGAAAGCGAAACAGGCAGTAGCACAATTTCAGGTCATCTTCAAAATAATACTGCACGCCTTCTTCCAGGGACAGCTTCATTTTTCTCAGGAAAAGGGAGTAATCAAAATCAGGCGTCAGCTTCTGGCGAAACCCATAGTCAACCTTTGACATCATCTGCCAGGAGTTGTCGTCTAACAAGAGCACCTGTATCCCGGCATGGCCCAGGGCTTGTGTGATAAAGTCTAATAAATCTACCTGCATATCAGTACCTCTTGCTGTGATTCAGCATATTTTTACAAAAAATCAGCACAAAATCATCTCTTTGTTTAGCTTACCATAAAATAATGCTGAAATCAACGAAAATTATTCTGGAAAAACTGTAGAAAATGCTGTATATTCTGGGCAGGAGGTGAGGCAGTGAGCGAATTGGAACTGTTTTTAAAGAGAAAGGAGTTTCTGGTGTGCATTGACTCGGACGGATGCGCCATGGACACCATGGACTGCAAACACTTTCGCTGTTTTGGTCCCTGCGCGGTGGAGGAGTGGAAGCTGGAACCCTGGAAAAAGGAGGTTTTGGATTATTGGAACCAGGTAAACTTATATACCATGACCAGGGGCGCTAACCGCTTTCTGGCCCTTTCCATGGTACTGGAATGGGTTCATGACAACTGCGGGGAGATTGAAGGGGTGAAGGTTTTTTCTGAATGGGCAAAGGAAGCCCGGGAGCTGTCCAATACGTCCGTAAAAAGCCAGTATGAAAAGACGGGAGAAAAGATTTTTTATAAGGCATTGTGCTGGTCCCAGGCAGTAAACCTTTCCATCCTTGATCTTCCGGAAGAGCTGAAAAAGCCTTTTGACGGCGTAAAGGAAGGGGTGGAGATGCTCCATGGGCAGGCGGATGTGGCCATTGTATCCTCAGCCAACCGGGAAGCGGTGGTGGAAGAGTGGGAGAGGTTCTCTCTTATGGACTGGGTGGATCTCTGCCTGACCCAGACAGAAGGGAGCAAGGCCTGGTGCATCGGTGAGATGGTGAAAAAGGGATATACCCCGTCCCATGTGCTGATGATCGGGGACGCGCCGGGAGACGAAAGGGCGGCGGCCCAAAACGGGGTGTTGTTTTACCCGATTTTGGTAAAACAGGAAGCAAAGTCCTGGAGGCGGCTGGTACAGGAGGCTTTCCCCCGGTTTTTGGAGGGCAGCTATGAAGGAGCGTATGAGGCAAAACTGAAACAGGAGTTTCTGGAAAATCTGTCATAGGGTTCGTACATCGCTGTACGATCTGGGGAGAAAGGAATGCCATGAAGGAAAACAGGCGAAAGGAACAAAAACATGATGAAGTCAGTCCCATGGAGATGATTTTGGCCCAGCAGGAACTGGTGGATTTAAAAAGGGAGTATGGGATTCTGGAAAAAGAAACCTGGCGGACGCGGTTAGGCGGCTGGCTTACCGGGAAAAGCAAAGGCCCCAAAAAGGTGAACCGAAAGACCTACATCAGGCTGGCCCTGTGCTGCGGCTGGTTTTGCGGCGGTCATCGGTTTTACGCGGGACAAAAACTTTTGGGAACCTTGTACCTTTTATTTTGCTGGAGCGGAATTCCCGTGGCGATGACGCTTATTGACCTGATGGCGGCGATTCCCATGAGGGCTGATGAGACAGGAATGATTTTGATGTAAAGCGTTTTTATGCAGAGTGTTTTCATGCGGAAAGGAGAGTGGGCTATATGTTATATCCGGTTCAGACGGAGTCCAGAGGGCTGATGGACCTTAGCGGAGTTTGGGATTTTAAGCTGGATAACGGAAAGGGATTTGAAGAGAAATGGTATGAAAGGCCTTTAGAGGACCCTATGACCATGGCGGTTCCGGCTTCTTACAATGATTTAAAAGACGGGGTGGATTTTCGGGACCACTATGGATGGGTATTTTATCAGAGAAAGCTGTTGGTTCCTTCCTATATGAGAAGCCAGCGCCTGGTGCTGCGCATGGCGGCTGTGACCCATGTGGGTAAGGTGTATCTTAACGGAAAACTGGTGTGCCAGCATAAAGGCGGCTTTCTTCCCTTTGAGGCTGAGATCAATGAGTATTTGACCGACGGCGAGAATCTTTTGACCATTGCGGTGGACAACCGTATTGATCACTCTACGCTGCCGGTGGGAAGCGAAGGAGGAGGCGGCATGCTGGGAGGCGGGATGTTCCCGTGGAAAGGGTCTAAACCGAAAAACGCCCCCAACTTTGATTTCTTTAACTACTGCGGAATCACCAGACCGGTAAAGCTTTATACGACGCCGGGGGAATACATCCGGGACGTGACGCTTAACGCCTCCGTAGATGGGGATAAGGCCAGCATAAGCTATGAGGTGGAGACTGTGGGACAAGGAACGGTCCACATCGAAGTGTGGGACAGGGAAGGGCAGAAGGTGGCGGAAGGCGATGGGGCGACCGGCGTGCTGAAGGTGGAGCAGGTTCATCTCTGGCAGCCGCTGCGGGCGTACCTGTACGAGATAAAGATCGCCTTCGGAGCAGACCGTTACACATTGCCTTACGGAATCCGCACGGTGAAGGTGGAGGGCGGAAAGTTTTTAGTGAATGGCCAGCCCTTTTATTTTAAAGGATACGGAAAACATGAGGACACGTATCCTGGAGGCAGAGGGCTGAATATGCCCATGAATGTGAAAGACATCAGCCTGATGAAATGGCAGGGAGCCAACAGTTTTCGGACCAGCCACTATCCCTACAGTGAGGAGATGATGCGGCTGTGCGACCAGGAAGGAATCGTGGTGATTGATGAAACGCCGGCTGTGGGAGTACACTTAAATTTCGGCGGCGGGGCTAACTTTAAGGGCGGCAAAAAGGTAAATACTTTTGACCCTGTAGAGGAAGGCGGGATTCGTACCTTTGAACACCACAAAGAGGTGATTCGGGACATGATTGCCAGGGACAAAAACCACGCCTGTGTGGTGATGTGGAGTATTGCCAATGAATCGGATTCCGGAAGCCCGGGGGCATATGAATACTTTAAGCCTTTATATGATCTTGCCAGGGAAGCAGACCCTCAGCATCGTCCCTGTACCATTGTCAGCGTGCAGATGAAAAATTATAAGGAGGACTGCACCATCCGTCTCAGCGACGTATTCTGCTTAAACCGCTATTACGGATGGTATGCCTGCGGAGGCGATCTGGAGGCTGCCAGGGCCATGCTGGAGGAAGAGCTGGGTTTCTGGAATTCTCTTGGAAAGCCGTTTATGTTTACAGAGTATGGCGCGGACACGGTTTGCGGGCTTCATGATACGGTTCCGGTTATGTTCACAGAGGAATATCAGGTGGATTACTATAAGGTAAATCATCAGGTAGTTGACAGCCTGGAGAACTTTGTAGGGGAACAGGTGTGGAATTTTGCGGACTTTGCCACAAGCCAGGGCATTATGCGGGTCCAGGGAAACAAGAAAGGAATCTTTACCAGAGACCGGAAGCCCAAACTGGCGGCTCATTACCTGCGGGAACGCTGGACGAACATCCCTGATTTTGGATATAAGGGATAGGAACTTTTGGCGCGTGTGAAAAGAAAAGGAGGCCGATGATGGTTGATTTAAAAGCAAAACCGTTCTGCCTGAGTGAGGAGGCCATTGCCTGGGTCAATGAAACCATTGATTCCATGACATTGGATGAAAAGGCAGGCCAGCTTTTTGTCCAGATGAGAAAGAGCCTGGATGAGGAGACGGTAAAGAATACATTGAACAAATATCACCAGGGGGGACTGCGCTGGCAGGGGGGAGACCGATTTCTGGTATATGATCAGAATAAACTGTATCAGGATAATTCCAGGATTCCTCTGCTGATCGCGGCAAATTGTGACAACGGGGGAGACGGGTGCCTTATTGACGGGACTTTTGTGGCCACTGCGGCGGAGGCGGCAGCAGGCGCGGGCACAAAGACGGCTTATGATATGGGGTACGTGGCAGGAAAGGAGGCTTCCAGCGTGGGAGTCAACTGGATGTTTAATCCCTGCGCGGACATTTACATGAACTGGCGCAATACCATTGTCAATACCAGGGCCTTTGGAGACAATGCGGACCGCGTCATAGAGAATATCAGAGCCTACATAGACGGAATCCATCAGAGCAATGTGGCCTGCTGCTGCAAGCATTTTCCGGGAGACGGGGTGGAAGAGCGGGACCAGCATTTGGTTCTGGGAGTCAATGATTTGAGCGTGGAGGAATGGGACGCTTCTTTTAGGAAGGTATACCAGACCATGATTGACGAAGGGCTGGAGAGCATTATGGTGGGCCATATCGCTCTTCCTGAAATGAGCCGGAAGCTGAGGCCGGGCATTAAGGACCAGGAGATTATGCCGGCAACTTTGGCGCCGGAGCTTTTGACAGACCTTTTGAGAGGGGAAATGGGGTTTAACGGCGTGGTGATTACAGACGCTTCCCATATGGCAGGCATAGCCTGTATGGAGAAACGGGAGATCGCGGTGCCCAAGGCTATTGCCAGCGGCTGTGACATGTTTTTGTTTTCCAATGATATAGAGGAGGATTTTGCCTACATGAAGGCAGGAATCGAAAGCGGCGTTATTACGGCCCAGCGGCTGGATGACGCGCTGCGCCGGATTCTGGGCCTGAAGGCAAAGCTGGGGCTTTACCGAAAAGAGAATGTAACCGCGGCCCCTGAGCTGAAAGACCAGATGGTGGGATGTGAGGAGCATCTTCGGCTGGCAGAGGAAGCGGCGGAGCACTGCATTACTTTGGTAAAGGATACCAGAGGTGATCTTCCCATTGACCCTAAGCTGAAAAAGCGGGCCAGACTGGTGTTTATTCAGTCTACGCCTACCAGCAAGGCATATAAAAAGGACCCGGTAAAACAGATCGTCATTGAGGAATTGGAAAGGGCCGGGTTTACGGTGGATGTGGCGCCTAATTTTCACGATCTGGAAGTGTCGGAGGGCGTGAAGCCGCAGAACATGATTACCATGATGAACTGCGGCTCCATGAAAGAGTTTGCCGCAAAGTATGACGTGGTGTTTTTGGTGCTGAACATCAAGGGCTATGCCCAGGAGAATAATGTAAGGCTTCGGTGGAGCTGCAACCATTCCAGTGAACTTCCGTGGTATGTGACAGAAGTTCCCACAGTGGGCATCAGCCTGAATTATACCAATCACCTGATTGATGTTCCCCAGGTCCATGCGTTTGTCAACGCCTATGGAAGCACCAGGACAAGCATCCGGGCCGCCATTGAGAAAATATGCGGCAGAAGCCGGTTTAAGGGAACGGCCAGCGACACGGTATTCTGCGGAAAATGGGATACCAGGCTGTAGGCCGGGCTGTGGGTTTGCGTGGTTTAGGGCTGCCTGGTATTGGGCAGCCCATACGAAAGGAGATTTTATGGGAAGACAACCTCTTGAAGAAAACGGCGTTCACCGCGCCAAATTGTGGGAGATCGGATTTTACGCGTTAAACAATACGTCTACCAACACGTATATGATGCTGGTATCCTCTATTTCTTATTTTTTGATTGGAATCGTAGGCGTAGGCGTGGTACTGGCAGGCTCTATCGTCACGATCATGCGGGTGTGGGACGGAGTGACAGATCCGTTTGTGGGCTATATTGTGGATAAGACCAATGGGAAGTTTGGAAAGAACCGGCCTTTTATTGTGGCGGGACAGGTGATCATGTTCTTGTCTACGCTGGTGATGTTCCGGCTGATTCCCCTGATTCCAAGCGCCGCGCGCTTTGGGGTGTTTATTGTTATCTATGCTGTTTATATTGTGGGCTATACCTGCCAGTGCGTTGTTACGAAATCAGCCCAAAGCTGCCTGACCAATGACCCAAAACAGAGACCGGTTTTTTCCATGTTTGACTCGGTTTATAATATTGCCCTGATGAGCCTGTTTTTCCCGGTATATTTGTCCGGTACCCTGGTTCCTAAGTTTACCATAACCACTGCGGAGGCCGGGGAGAAGATTGCCGCTTTGGTGGCCAAGAATCCCAACCTGGCCAATGTTCTGACTACAGGGGAAAACGGGGTGCAGACTCTTTCCGCCTTCTATAATCCTGAGATGTGGCAGTACATGCAGTTGGTGTTTGCCGGGATTTCCGTGGTGTTCGCCTGCTTTGCCATTGCGGGGCTGTGGCGCAAGGACAGGCTGAAATATTTTGGAACCGGCAAGGTGGTGAAGGTAGGACTGAAGGATTACGCGGATGTGCTGGCCCATAACAGAGGGATTCAGATGCTTGTGGTGGCAGCGGGAAGCGACAAGCTGGCTCTTCAGTGTACCGGCAATTCTACAGTTACCATTTGTCTCTTCGGTATTATCTGCGGCAATTACGCATTTAATGCTTCCAACTCGGCGATTACCAGCATTCCTATTATGCTGTTTTCCGTGTTTGGCATCGGGTATATCGCCCGCTCCCTGGGGCAGAAGAAATGTCTGGTCGTGGGTTCTATCGGGGCCATTGTCTGCGCGGGGCTTTTGGCGGCGCTGGTGGCTTTTGGAGGAGCGTCTTCCATGATGCTTCCCACGTTTTCTCTGACTAAGCTGTCCACATGGGGAAGCCTGTTCGCGCCTGGTTCCTGGAGCATGTTTGGCGTCTTGTTTGTGCTTTTGTATATTGGCATGAAGGGATTTTCCAATTTAAGCGGAAGCATTGTAATCCCTATGACGGCGGACTGCGCGGACTATGAGACGTACCGCAGCGGCCGTTATGTGCCGGGACTGATGGGGACTTTGTTCAGCTTTGTGGATAAGCTGATCTCCTCTCTGGGGGCTACCCTGGTATCCATCATTTTTGCGATAATCGGCTTTAAGGCGGCGCTCCCCACGTTGGAGACTCCTTACAGCGGCGCGATTCTGGCAGCTACGTTGTTCTGCTATCTTGGAATGCCGGCCATTGGCTGGATTCTGAATCTGGTGTCTATGAAATTTTATCCTTTGACAAAGGAGAAGATGGTGGAGATTCAGGGAGAGATCGCGAGGATTAAGGCGGAGGCAGCAGTATAAGTCTGTTATCGGAAGGCAGGGATTGTCCCTGCCTTTTTACTATATAAAAATCATCCGGAAATGGATGACGAAAGGGGCGGCTATGTTTATGGCAGGAGTTTGGGATTGGATGGAGGCCAGAGTATATGACGTAGTATGGGGAATATATACAAAATTAATAGTATGAATTTGGAGGATTTGGACAAATAAAAAGAACGTTTGACAAGACTTGGACAGGCTGATATAAAAATATTTACCAAAAAATATACTGTGAGGTACATTTTATGAAGAAAAAGGTACTGGCAGTGATACTGCTCACCGTAGGTGCGTCTCTGGCCGCCTGCGGGCAGAAGGAGACTCCGCCTCCGGCGACAGAAGCAGCTACCACGGCGGCACAGGAGACCACCACGGCAGCGGCCACGGAGGCAGCGCCCAAGACGGAGGTGAAGACCGGCCAAAGGGAAGGATACGGCGGACCCATTACCGCGGAGGTGACTCTGGACGGGGATAAGATTGTGGATCTTAAGCTGACCGGAGATCAGGAGACGCCGGGGATTGGCGCGGATGCTTTAGAGCCTTTGAAGAAGGCGATACTGGAGAAGGGCGGGCTGGACGGCGTGGATGCGGTGGCAGGAGCTACCTGGACCTCTAACGGCGTGTTTGAGGCTGTGGGGGCTGCCCCAAACTATGACGGGGAGCATTTGCCTCATCTGACCGGTTTCCCGGGCCAGTCCTACAACGCCGACGAGAACCACGACGAGAAGGTGGAATCTAAAAAGTAGGAATAATTGATGTCTCCGCCGATGCCGATGATATCCGGGTAATCCTCCTGTATGAAGCGGGTCTTTAAGATGGTGGTGGCGTCGTTGGGGGAATCGATGGTCAGGGGTTAAAGGCCTGGGAAATTTTGGAGGTTTCCCGGAATTCTTTTGGAGTACACCCTCTGGCCTCCTTGAATTTGCGGATAAAGTAGCTTACATTGTCGAATCCGCAGTCCATGGCGATACGCAGAATGGGCAGGGAGGTGTTGGCCAGAAGGCCGCAGGCCCGCTCAATGCGGTAGTTTATGAGATACTGGATGGGGGAGACGCCGGCCAGTTCTTTGAAGAAGCGGCACAGGTACTGGGGGTTGCAGGGGATGGCGTCCGCCAGGTCTTTTAGGGTGACAGGCTCCTGAAAGTGCTCTTCCATGTAGGAGATAATGGTCTTGTAATGGCGGATCCGGTGCTGGCCCGGGGCAGAGTGCTGTCTGGCGGACAGGAGCATCCCGCTTTCCGCCGACAGGACAAAGAGTTCCAGAAGGAGCAGTTTGCAGCGGATATACCAGCCTTCTTTAGCGTCCAGGGCTTTCTTTAGAATCCGGTCAAACAGGCGGGAGAACCCGGCGTATGCGGGATGCTCTGGTAGGAGAGTGTGGGGAAATGCCAGGTCATGGTTCAAAAACGGCCGTATCCACTGCTCCTGCCATTCATCCGGGTAGGAGAAATCCAGGATGTCAGGGCCGAAGAGAATGACGTCGTGGACTGTGTCCTGGCCAAGGCCGGTGAGCTGGTGCAGCTCTTCACTGTTGATAAATGCCATGTGCCCCTCCTCCAGCCGGAAGGTCTCCAGGTTGGTTTCGCACAGGTAGGCGCCTTTTCTCACCAGGATAATCTCTATGTCAGAGTGCCAGTGACGCTCCACGAAGAAATGGCTGGGGTATATGGTTCCGGGGCCGATGGTAAAGTGAATGGCCATGAGAGGGTTTTTTCTGGTTCCGTGGGATACGGGTTCTTTTAATGTCAGATCGGGATACATGGGAGGCCTCCTTAAGGGAATTTGGGTGAGCGGAACGTAAAAGTCAAGATTGTGTTATTTATTATAGAAAATACTGCAAGATTTTGCAAGGAAAAGTGTATATTATAGTATACAGAGTTAAGAACCTGCTCATGAGGGGCATAGTACAAACGTGCGCGCGGAAGAACAATGAAAACAGGATGGTGGCTTCAATGGATGACTTGGCATTTTCTTCTGTATTGCAACATGAGAATTTTGTAGACCTTGCTCTGCGGCAAATGGGGCGGGTCAGGGAGGAGATGATGTGGCTTCCCGGGGGGAAGGTGGTATGATATTTATACGGGCATGATCCATGACGGGGCATTTACCTTGTATGAGGATGACAATGAGGGCTGCGGGTACATGGACGGCGTGTGCGTTAAGACGGTGATGACCTACCGGGAGGAGTGGGAGAGCGCGTTTGAGTTTTTGAATCAGGCTGAGATAGAGTTTGATGTGAAGGATGAGTTTTATGACCTGGTGATGAGGGAGAAGCGGGTTCCTGTGGTGCTGGCGCAGCTGGAGGCTATGGGGATTGAGAGGGGATTGTGTCAGGCTTTGGCGGAAATTTTGACAGGGATTTGAGAAAGGAGCGTAAGAAAATGAGTACGTCTTGGTGGAAGGAAGCGGTTGTTTATCAGATTTACCCTAGAAGTTTTTTGGACAGTAATGGGGACGGGATCGGGGATCTTAGGGGGATTATCAGCAGGCTGGATTATCTGAAAAAGCTTGGGATCGATGTGATCTGGATGTCGCCGGTGTATCAGTCGCCTAATGACGACAATGGGTATGATATCAGCGATTATCAGGCGATCATGGAGGAGTTCGGGACCATGGAGGATTTTGACGAACTGCTTTTGGAGGCTCATAAGAGGGGGCTTAAGATCGTCATGGACCTGGTGGTGAACCACACGTCGGATGAGCATGAGTGGTTTGTGGAGAGCCGGAAGGGGAAGGATAATCCTTACGGGGACTACTATATCTGGAGGGACGGGAAGGAGGACGGTTCGGCACCCAACAACTGGGGAGCCTGCTTTGGGGGCAGCGCCTGGCAGTTTGATGAGGAGCGGGGGCAGTATTATCTCCATCTGTTTTCCAAAAAGCAGCCGGATCTGAACTGGGATAATCCGACGGTGCGGAAAGCTGTGTTTGATATGATGAACTGGTGGTGCCAGAAGGGCATTGACGGGTTCCGCATGGATGTGATCAGCATGATCTCCAAGACGGAGGAGATGCCGGACGGGGAGGTGAAGGGGCTTTACGGGGATTATTCGCCTTACTGCGTCCACGGACCTAAGGTGCATGAGTACCTGCGGGAGATGAACCGGGAGGTTCTGTCAAAGTACGACCTGATGACTGTAGGGGAGACCTCCGGAGTTACGCCGGAACAGGCCTGCTTCTATGCTGGTTTTGACACCCATGAGCTTAATATGGTGTTCCAGTTTGATCATGTGGATGATCATGGGAAGTACGGGAAATGGAACGATGAGAGGATGCCTTTGACGAAGCTGAAGGGGATTTTGTCCAAATGGCAGAATGAGCTTTTCGGGAGGGCATGGAACAGCTTGTTCTGGGATAACCATGACCAGCCCAGGGCGGTTTCCAGGTTCGGCAATGACGACCCTAAGTGGAGGGTTCTGTCAGCCAAGATGCTGGCCGCGTGCCTTCACATGATGCAGGGGACTCCCTACATCTACCAGGGGGAGGAGCTGGGGATGACCAACTATCCTTTTAAGGGGCCGGAGGATTTCCACGATATTGAGAGTATCCACGCCTATGAGGAGTGGTGCAAATCAGGGATCGTGTCCCATGAGGAGTTCTGGCCCTGCATCACAAGGCTGAGCCGGGACAATGCCAGGACGCCTATGCAGTGGGATGACAGCAGCCAGGGGGGATTTACCACAGGCACTCCCTGGATGCCTGTGAACCCCAATTACAGGGAGATCAATGCCAGGGCGGCGCTGGAGGACCCGGATTCGGTGTTTTATTTTTATCAGAAGCTGATCGCCCTCAGGAAGAGCTGCCCGGTGATCGTCCACGGGGAGTACAGGCTGCTTCTGCCCGATAGTGAGGAGCTGTTTGTGTATGAGAGGCGGCTGGGGGATGAGAGGCTTTTGACTGCCTGCAATTTTACAGACCGGGACGTGGAGTTTGTGATGCCTAAGGAGTTTGAGGGAGGGAAATGTCTGATCGCCAATTACAAGGAGCCGGGGGAGGCGGGGAGACTGCGGCCTTATGAGGCGGTTGTAATGGCTGTGGGGGTTGATTGAGAGATATGCTTTAAAGGGGGAGGATTCCGGTTTTTCGGAGTCCTCTTTTTGCTATAGGCTGCTGTATAAAGCATGGCAGCAGTTCTGTGGTAATGGCTTTTTTAAGAATCGGGAGGCAGCGTGTCGGTTGCAGACGCTGGGATTGAAGAGTTGTGATGGAAGAATAAAATCGAAAGTAAGAATGCCGGCTGCCGTTGAATTGGCCCGCGGAAGTTTCTCAGTTTTGCGGAGGCGAGAGGAAATACATTTGAATCTGTAAAGGAAAAGATATGCATGATCATCAGGGAAGTGTATGACAGGCATGATTTTCTGCTGGACAGCGGGACGCTGAAAGAGGGGGAGCGGGAGTTTTTCGGCAGGGTATCTATGGATATGGCGGATTCGGTAGCTGCGTATTCGCTGAAAGCATTGTCCATCTATCTGTCCAGGTACTATGGAAAACGTGTGATAATCCTGCTGGATGAGTATGACACCCCTCTTCAGGAAGCGTGGGTGAACGGCTATTGGCAGGAGATGGTAGACTTTATGGGCAGTATGTTTAATTCTGCGTTTAAGACCAATCCGTACATGGAGCGGGCAGTGACGACGGGGATCACCAGAGTGAGTAAAGAGAGCATCTTTTCGGATCTGAATAATCTGGAGGTGGTGACAACTACATCAAAGAAATATGAGACCAGTTTTGGGTTTACGGAGGAGGAAGTGTGGGAGGCGCTTTTAAGGGGGGAGCGTCTGTGCAGAGAGATAGATGAACAGATCGTGTTTAATCAGCTGGGGGAGGATGAGAACGCGGTGTGGAGCCTGCTTCTTGCGGGTGGTTATCTGAGAGTGGAAGATTATGCCATAGATGAAGATGAGGGGAGAGAGGTGTATGAACTGGCGTTGACCAATAAAGAGGTATATATCATGTTCAGGAAGATGATCGGAAAATGGTTCTCCGGTTCAGCATCCGTATGCAATGGCTTTATCAAGGCTCTCCTTGGCGGTGACACAGAGGCGATGAATGTATACATGAATAAGGTGGCGCTGAACTCGTTCAGTTATTTTGACAGCGGAAAGAGTCCGTCAGAGGATGGGGAGCCGGAGCGGTTCTACCACGGGTTTGTCCTGGGGATGGCGGTAGAGCTGACGGGCCGCTATGTGATCACGTCCAACCGGGAAAGCGGGCTGGGCAGATATGATGTGATGCTGGAGCCCGTGAAAAAGGAGGACGATGCCATGATCCTGGAGTTTAAGGTGAGGAATCCCAAGAAGGAGGCGGGGCTGGAGGACACGGCGAAGGAGGCTCTGGCCCAGATTGAGAGGAAACAGTATGGGGCGGCTTTGGAGGCGAAAGGGATCTTGAAGGAGCGGATCCGGAAGTACGGATTCGCGTTTGAAGGGAAAAACGTTTTGATTAAGGTGGGTTAGAGAATGCAGCACAAAGTAAAATTAACCGTGATCGACAAGAATTTATATCCGTAAACTACAGGAGGCCTACTGTTCGGACCCTGATTCCGGCATGCTTCTCGTTCAGTTGCGCAATGGTCTGGTTAAGCTGCGCAATCGTAGCCTGAAGTTGTTGGATTGTTAAGGCCTGCTGCTCTAATGTGAGGGCCTGCTGTTCCATAGATTCGTTCATAAAGGCCAAAGTCTTTTCGAGCCGGGCAATGATTTCATCTTTTGACACAACCGACACATTCTTTCCGTTGATAAGTAACTCTTATTATAGAAGAAACCAAGAGAAAAAAGCGAATCCGGGTAAAAGCGTTTGTTGTAAATATGACGATGGATAACCTGTCCCAAAAACAAAGGAAAAGGGAATAAAGAAAGCTTATTTTTCAGTGTTTTTCACAAAACATGAAAAAATCAGGTGTTATTGTTTGGTGAAGAGGTCATATAGAAAAAATGTGGATAACATTCTAAATCCAAAAATAAAAGCGCAAAAAAATTTATATATTTTCTATGTTTTGCACAAAAATGAGGGTTGACTGAATAGTTACGAACCCGCCATGCCCCGGCTGCAGACAGCAAAATGCCGATACCGTGATCAAAATGGTATCGGCAATTTTTTAAGGGATAAAAGGGAGGAGAGCTGATAAATTACTTTATCAGCTCGAGTATTATGAAAAAAATCTTATAAGCACTTGTGCATTGGCTTACAGCAGTTGTTCTGCTGATGGTTATAGTATACGTGGCAATCATGAAGAAATCATGATATGTCTGTAAAAGGTTTTTGAATGATTTTTGAACAAAATATGAACGCTGTGCTAGCGGCATTTCAACACATTCTCATAGAATGCTTTCATCTGTTTTTCCGTGTCAAACACCGCCACATACATCTGATTGCCCATGGCCCCTGACAGGACGTCGGGGATGCGGTCCACCATTTTCATGTTCTCTCCATATGCTTTCATAATGTCCTTATGGCTCATGACAAAGTCTTTTCCGTCCCGCAGCCCGGCAAAGGCGCAGAAGGCATGCTTGCCTACGGGGACGGTGGAGTGTCCGAAGGCGATCATGTCAGCCCAGATTTTGTACACATTGGTGCTGTGGGCAAAATTGATCATGTCCGGGGTGAAACCGCCGCAGGGCCGCATGTTTACTTCCAGGGCGATAACGTCCCCCTTCTTGCCCAGGACCTTGTGGTCTTTTAGCAGGCGGAAAAACTCGAAGTGGACAAAGCGGCTCTTTACGCCAAAGCTTTTCACCGTGGCCCGGCCTGCCTTTTTCACATCTGGTTTCAGGGTTTTCACAATGTAGTAGATGGAGTTGTCCGCATTGTTCACAATATCCATGATGGAGTTGGGCGTCACATTGCCGGTCTCAAAGACAGGCTCCCCGTTGGCGTCAATAATGGCGTCGTAGGAATTGACCTCCGCGTCCACAAATTCTTCCATGATGTAGGGGATGTGGGGCAGCTTTTGGTCAAGGAATTGTTTCAGTTCCTCCTCATCGGACAGTTTGTAGGTGTGGGAGGCTCCCACACCGTTGTCCGGCTTGGCGATGACCGGATAGCCTACCTTTTTTATGAATTCCAGGCAGCCCTCAAGAGTGTCAACCAGGTGATGGCGGGCCACAGGGATGCCGGCCTTTATGTAGTACTCTTTCATCTTGGATTTATACTTGATGCGGGGGATGTCTTCTACCTGGAAGCCGCTTGTGATGTTAAAATCCGTTCTCAGCTTGGCGTCCCGCTCCAGCCAGTACTCATTGTTGGACTCCAGCCAGTCAATGCGGCCGTGCTTGAAGATGAAAAATGCCACGGCCCGGTACACTTCGTCCTCATTTTCCAGGCTGCTGACTTTGTAGTATTCGTTCAGGCTGCCCTTTAGATCGTCGGTCAACTCATCGTAGGGCTGGTCTCCGATGCCAAGCACATTCATCCCGTTGTTTTTCAGCTCCCGGCAGAACTGCCAGTAGTTGGTGGGGAAATTAGGTGAGATAAAGATACAATTTTTCATAAATGGATTCCTCCCTTTGCTTTGGTTTTGTTTTGGGGGCAATGGTTAGTAGGGGCTGTCCTGGGGATCTTAGGTTTTACTCTGCCGCAGGTTTGCAGGGTCGGGGCAGGGAGCAGACAGGGGCTGTCAGCTGTTATTCCAACAGATAAGGAACAAAATAAGTCACCTGCTTGTACCACCACGGCCAGTCATGGGCGCAGTCATACCCCCAGTAATCTACCCACAAATGGATGCCCTTGCTTTGGAGGATGCTGTCCATCTGTCTGGTGGAGCCGGGAATCTCCCAGGGGCCCTGGCCCACGCAGATAACGGCTTTTTTCTTGTTGTAAAGCTCAATATAAGGATGGTCCAAAGGCATGTTTGGCAGGAAATGCACCGGGGAATTTTCATACACAAGTCCGTTCATAAACCCGTCGAAGCCGTAGTCCGCGGTGTAGATACCGCTTAAAGCCAGCAGGCCGTCAAACAGGTCGGGGCGGCGGAAAAACAAAGTGGCGGCGTGGGTGGCGCCCAGGCTGCACCCGAAGGTGATGATGCCGGGATAGCCGTCCCAGCCGTTGCGCTCATTGACCATGGACCGGATGAAGGGGACCATCTCATCGGTGATGTAGCGGACCCACTGTTCATGGCGCCAGATGCGCCAGCCCGGGTCGCCGGTTTTGTTGGACCAGGTTTCCTTGTCAATGGTGTCAATGGAAAATACCATCACCTGTCCGGATTCGATCCAGGGGGACCACACGTCTGTCATGTGGTAGTTTTCAAAGTCAAAGAACCGGCCGTCCTGACATGGAATAAAAAGGACCGGCCGTCCTGCGTGGCCGTAGACTTTGCACTCCATGTCCCGCTCCAGGGCAGGGCTGTAATCTTTAAAATACTGTACTTCCATAGTGCCTCCTTATTTGAATGATTTCTGTTAAATTTCCGTTGGCTGCTTGGCCTCTGGTTCCTCTTGCTTTTGCTCTGTTGGCTTTTCCCCGGGCTCATACATAAGAGTCTCCATAAAGAACGGGATTTGACGCTCCCAGCTGGCTTCGCAGTGATCCCCCTCCGGGACGATGCGGCAGTTTAGGTAAATCTGCCGCTCAAAGAGAAGGGAGGCGATCTTTCCAAAGCTCTGGAGCATGTTTTTGTGGTTGTAGATTTCTTTGGAGCCGTAGTCCATGTACAGGGTGGTGTCAGGCCGCAGCTTTGCGCTGCGGATCAGGTTGGAGAGCCTGGCCGGGTCTACCCACAGAGATGGGGACAGGGCGGCTGCCCTGGAAAAGTATCGGTTATACTCTAAAAGGGCGTAAAGGCTCATCAGGCCCCCCATGGAGCTGCCGGCGATAAAGGTGTGCTCCCGGTTCGGAAGGGTGCGGACATTGGCGTCAATATCCGGTTTAAATTTGTGGACCATCCACTCCATGGTGATCTTGCCCCATCCGGGAATCTGGCCAAACCTTGGATCCCTGAAGGCGAATGGGGAGTACTCTTTCAGCCGTCCGTGGTCCGGGCTGTGGTTGCACTCAACCGCGGCGATGATCAGGGGGGCCCGGGTTTCTTCCATAAATTCCTTCATGCCCCAGCTTTTTCCGTATGTAGCATCGGAATCGAAGAATACGTTGTGACCGTCAAACATATAGAGAACAGGATAGCGCGCATCCGGGTCGTCGTCATAGTAATCCGGAAGGTACAGGTACGCCCGCCGGGTCTGGGTTCCTGTCAGCTCCGGAATGGTAATATCCCATTTTTCTACCATAGGTGCCTCCATTCAAGTTTAATTATAGTAGGAATACTTTGATAAATATAGCACAAGGGGGTGGAAAAGGCAAGACTTGATTGGGTTAATAATGTAATAGGTTAAAGTGGGAAGGTGAAAAGGAGCGATAGGGAGGGGATTGGCGTGAGTACAGCGTCAGCAGGATTCGATTTATCTGGCGCTTGTTATCGGAACGTTTTGGCAGGAGGAAATATGAGAAGTGATAAAAACATGTGGTAAATCATTTGGCAGGCTTGACGTTAGGGGATGGGTTTTGTAAAATAGCAGTATCAAAGAATGGGAGAGGTCTGTCTATATGAGCATGAACAGAGAAGATGAGATTTATGAGGGACGTTTGAAAAAACATATGGATGAATTGAAGTGGCTGTATATGGAGCTTTATGATGCGCCGGATATGTTTGAGGAACTTTGTGGGAATATGAGCAGGGTTTATAAGGAGAGGAAGAAAGCTCTGAAAGAGCTGGATCTGAAGAGAGAGGCTGACCCTGAGTGGTTTAAGGGGAATGATATGCTGGGCATGATGATTTATACGGGGCTGTTCGGAGGCACGCTAAAAGGGGTGGAGAAACACCTGGATTATCTGCAGTCCTGCGGGGTGAATTATGTACATCTGATGCCTCTCATGGAGTCCCCCAAGGACCGGTCCGACGGCGGGTACGCGGTGGCGGATTTCAGGAAGGTGCAGCCGGAACTGGGGACGGTGGATGATCTGGAGCATCTGGCGGAGAGTTGCCATAAGCAGAACATGAGCCTGTGCCTGGATTTTGTTATGAATCACACGTCTGAGGACCATGAGTGGGCAAAACGGGCCAGGGCAGGGGAGAAGGAGTACCAGGACCGGTATTTCTTCTATGATACCTGGGATATTCCGGCAGAGTATGAGAAGACGGTTCCCCAGGTATTTCCCACCACGGCGCCGGGGAATTTTACGTGGCTGGAGGACTGCAGGAAGCATGTGCTGACCACTTTCTATCCCTATCAATGGGATTTGGATTACAGGAATCCTGTGGTGTTCAATGAGATGATGTATAATTTCTTGTTTTTTGCCAACCTGGGTGTGGATGTGATCCGGATTGACGCGGTGCCTTATATCTGGAAGGAGCTGGGGACCAGCTGCCGGAATCTTCCCAAGGTACATACTATTGTCCGTATGATGCGGATGATCGGGGAGATCGTGTGTCCGGGTATTCTGCTTTTGGGTGAGGTGGTCATGGAGCCGGCTAAGGTGGTGCCTTATTTCGGGACCGTGGAGAAGCCGGAGTGCCATATGCTGTACAATGTAACTACCATGGCTACCATCTGGCATACGGTTGCGGTGCAGGATGTCAGGCTTTTGAGGAAGCAGCTGGATATTGTGTACGGGCTGCCTAAGGATTATACGTTCCTGAATTATCTGCGGTGCCATGATGATATTGGCTGGGGGCTGGATTATGACCAACTGGAGGAGTGGGATATGCTCCAGGCTCCTCATAAAAGATATTTGAATGATTTTTATTTGGGGAAGGTGTGGGAGAGTTTCAGCAGAGGAGAGCTTTACAATGACGACCCGGTGACCCAGGACGCCCGGTTCTGCGGGACCACCGCGTCTATGTGCGGTGTGGAGACGGCTCTGGAGAGTCAGGATGACAGGGCTCTTGAACAGGCGCTGCGGCTGGATTTGATGCTCCATGCGTTTATGCTTATGCAGGCCGGGATTCCGGTGATTTACAGCGGGGATGAGATTGGGCAGCTGAATGATTACTCTTATAAGAATGAGCCGGAAAAGGGCGTGGATTCCAGGTATGTGCATCGCTCCTCATTCCGGTGGGATCTGGCGGAGAATGCCCATAAGCCTGACACGGTTCAGGGACGGATTTTTGAGGGGCTTCGGAAGCTGGAGACGATTCGGGGAGAACATGAGGCGTTTACGGCCCAGGCTCACGGGGAGACCATCGGATGGGAAGACAAGGCCGTGCTGGGGATTATGCGGACGGGGAAGACGGAACGAATCACAGGTATTTATAATTTTGGCAGAAGTGAGAAGACGGTTTCCTGGATTGGCGGGGGGAAGGATCTGCTGACCGGGGAGGATGGGGCAAAAGACGGGTATGTGACGTTGAAGCCATATGGGTTTATCTGGATTAGGGAGGGATTGTAGGAGGCTGCGTTTGAACATGATCCGGCAAGAGACGGGCGCTTGGGGGCGGACAGAATCCGATATATTCAGAATAAATATCCGGCATAAGCCGTTTGCGGGGGATTGAAGCGCCGGGATGAAAAAGGTAACGTTTTATTATGTGCGCCACGAGGAGACGCTGTTTAATGTTCTGAACCGGATGCAGGGCTGGTGTGATTCTCCCCTGACAGAAAAGGGCGTCAGCCATGCTAAGGAGGCCAGGTTCTTATTGTCTCCCACGGGGCGGCGTGGCTGTGGATGCAGAAAATCCTGCTGGGGATTGACAGCGGGGCGTATGGACGGCGTGTGGCGGCTGGAACATGTGCCAGGGCAGACGGATGAGGAGGTTGGCTGGCTTTATACTGCTTTTCAGGGATAATAGGCGGCCGGAATATTTTTTATGAATCACCTAATTTTATACGCGGCAGATTCCAATGGTAATACGCGGCCAGAAAACGGATAATGATAACAATGGCAGATGACGCGGACATAGCCGCAATCTGCCCGGTTTCTCTGTAAATCCACACGCAGCTTACCGCGCCGATTACGGATGCGCAGGCATAAACATGCTTAACAAAAATGTAGGGCGGCTGGCCTGCCATGATGTCCCTTAAAAGGCCGCCGCCCACGCCGGTCAAGGTTCCAAGCACCACCAGCAGAAACGTATTTTCAACATACCCCTCATGGATTCCGGTCATTACCCCGACTGCCGTAAATATGCCCAGTCCTATAGAGTCCATAACCAACATGGTTTTGTCGTATAGGACTCCAAATTTTCCCTGGAACAGATTTTTCCTGAAATATAAGAGGGCAAACACAATCAGAGACGCAAACAGAGCGGCGGCTACATAGACGGGGTTTGTTAATGCTCCGGGGACATTTCCAAGTATAACGTCCCTGGCTATCCCTCCGCCTACGGCGGTAATCACTCCCAATACGCATACGCCGAAGATGTCCATTTTGCCGTTGATGCCAGTCATGGCCCCTGATGCCGCAAATGCAATCGTACCAATCAATTCCATAGAAAACACAATGATGCTTTGAACTTCCATATGACAGTTCTCCTTTTTGTGTACAAAAGATTGTTTATTACTT
>Ga0137306_101547_pt1 | contig 22812 bp, 23 predicted proteins | sample Inofroosms_March_FD_97187 | JGI IMG/M metagenome (GOLD analysis project Ga0137306, IMG submission 97187) | Mouse cecal microbial communities from Vienna, Austria - N-Acetylneuraminic and N-Acetylglucosamine D2O microcosms_March | ecosystem: Host-associated > Mammals > Digestive system > Large...
GTGATAAAGAGAAGGCGAATACCATGACTGCAAGCTGGGGCGGCGTCGGTGTCTTATGGGGGAAAAATGTGGTTTACATTTTTGTGCGCGACACCCGTTATACGAAGGAATTCATTGACAAAGAAGATACCTTTTCCCTTACTTTTCTGGACGAATCCTATCGGAGCGCATTAAAATATCTGGGTGCAGTATCCGGCAGGGATGAAGACAAGATTTGCGGAGCCAGAATGAATCTGGACTATTATCAGGATAAGACGCCTTATATAGATGAGGGCAATCTTGTAATTGTGTGCAGGAAAATGTCTGCGACACGTATGACCAAGGAGCAATTTATCGATTCTGAAATCGCCGGGAAATGGTATTCCGATGGAAATATGCATACAATGTATGTGGGAGAAATATTAGAAGTAATGGCACGCTAAAACAGAGTATACGCTGTTACAAATCAGAGCTGGATAGAGAAGACGGTTTTTTCATCTGCAGAACAGATGGGGAACTGTCTTTTTTATCTGAAATATAAATATTAAGATTTCTTTAATTCAGCCGGGAGATGAAACTTTTTAGACGGATGATGCGTCTAATAAGTAACGATAACAAAAGAGGAGAGAGAACCATGCTGTTTTCAAGCATTTCATTTGTATTTTTATTTTTACCATTGTTTTTGCTGACTTATTATCTTATCCCGAAGAAATATCGAAATATTCCGTTATTTCTCGGAAGTCTGGTTTTTTATGCACTGGGTGAGCTGACCTATCTGCCGCTTTTAATCGCAACTTTGCTGATAAACTATATCGTATCAAAGGTGTTATACTCTTGGGAGGGAAGGAGAAGGCGCTATCTCTTGATATATGTTCTGCTCTATAATTTCGGAATCCTGTTGGGCTTTAAATATTTGTCGGACAGCATTCCGCTGGGGATTAGCTTTTATACTTTCCAGATTACTGCGTATGTAGTGGATGTATATAGAGAAAGAATAAAACCGGCGAGAAGCGTGCTTGAGATCGGAACGTATCTCTGCCTGTTTCCGCAGCTGATAGCAGGACCGATTATTTTATATCCTGATATCATGGGACAGATTCGTTCCCGCACGTATCGAATGGAAAATATGGAGGATGGATTAAAGACCTTTGTTTTGGGACTAAGCTCCAAAATATTGATTGCAGACGTGCTGGGGAAGCTCTGGAATGAAATTCAGGTGACGGGATATGAGAGTATTTCCACACCGATGGCATGGCTTGGAGCAGTTGCATATTCCTTTGAAATCTTTTTTGACTTTAACGGTTATTCTCTGATGGCAATCGGGCTTGGCAAAATGCTTGGTTTCAAGATTCCGAAGAACTTTGATAAACCTTATTTGTCCCGCTCAGTCAGTGAGTTCTGGCGCAGATGGCACATAACGCTTGGAAGCTGGTTTCGGGATTACGTGTACATTCCTCTGGGCGGAAGCAGGGGAGGAACGGCAGGAACCATTCGGAATCTGCTTGTAGTCTGGCTGTTTACCGGGATGTGGCATGGGAAAGGATGGAATTTCATTTTATGGGGGATGTCCATTTTTGTACTGATTGTACTGGAGAAGCTGGGACTGGAGAAATTTTTACAGCGCCACATAGTAATTTCGAGAATCTATATGCTGTTTTATATTCCGCTTAGCTGGGTGATATTTGCCGTGAATGATATCCGGGAGGTGGGAGTTTATTTTTCCAGACTGTTCCCATTCTTATCTTCCGAACAGGCGCTTTATGTAAATCCGAATGATATGGAAAATGCCCTGATGCGTTACGGGATATTTTTTGTAGCCGCGCTGCTGCTGTGCAGCAGGCTTCCATCCAAGATTTATGCAGGATGTAAGGAAAAGGCAGTCGGAATTTTAGCGCTTTTCGCATTGTTTGGATGTTCTGTAGCGGGAATGCTCTTAAATGCCAGCAATCCGTTTTTATACTTCAGATTTTAGGAGGAAGCAAGATGAAAAAGAAAAAATACCCTTTTTGTATTTTGATGGCGCTGTGCGTGATTCTGTTCTGGGGAACTTTGAGTGTGATGGGATATACGCTGGGAAGAAATGGTGAGATCGTGAAACGTGAAGAAGGCGTCGGCATGGTGTCTGGCATAGAACAAGAAGATTTTCCGTCTACGGAGCAGAAGCTGCCGGATACAGAAGAGAATCCGAAGCAGGAGCCTGCAGTGCCGGATACAGAGAAAGAACCTCAAGAAACAGATGGGAAGCAGGATAAGAAGGAGCAGCAGGATGAGGAAGACGGGCAGCCAAAGGAACGCCGGTTTATCCAAGTAGATATGAGTTATCTGGATGGAGCTCTGTTTATCGGGGATTCCAGAACTTCCACGCTTTACGAATACGCAGGCTGGGATAATACGGAATTTTTTGTAGAGTATGGGCTTACAATCTGGGATGTAATGGAGGAAGAGCTGGCGGAGGATTCCGTAACAGGTGAAAAAATATCTGTGCGGGAGGCTTTAAGCAGGAAGCAATATGATAAAATATATCTGATGCTGGGAATTAACGAGCTTGGCAGGGGAACACCCGATACTTTTAGCGAGCAGTATAAGCTGGTCGTGGACGAAATCCGTTCCCTACAGCCAGAGGCGGTGATTTTTATTCAGAGTATCATGCATGTGACAGACAAAAAGGACGGTGAGGGAACCTATATCAATAAACCGGGAATCAATGCAAGAAATGAGAAGATAAAGTCTTTGGCAAATAGGGAGGATACGTTTTGGCTGGATGAAAACGAAGTATTTGATTTGGAAGGAACGGGAAAACTAAATCCTGATTATACGAATGACGGCGTTCATATAAAAGCGAAATATATTCCCGTCTGGAGGGATTATCTTCTGGCGCATGGAATTGAAATCGAAGATAAGTAAATGGAAAGGAAAAGGAAAATGAATCGGCAGGATATACAGCAGAAGGTTGAATCGGTAGTGCTGGAATCTTATGAGGAGATGTACCGCCTTGCGTATTCCTATGTGAGAAATGAGCAGGATGCAATGGATATCGTACAGGAAAGTGTGTATAAATGCATCCGTCATGCCGGGAAAATAAAACAAGAGGCTTATATACATACGTGGGTATGGAGGGTGGTCATCAATACGGCATTGGATTTTAAGAGAATGCGGGCACGGGAACAGGCATGGGATTCTTGGGAAGAAATCTCCTTCGTTCAGGCGGAACAGGAATATGATGTGATAGATGCGCTTGGCATATTGAAGGAAAGAGAACGAACGATGTTGATATTATACTATTTTGATGGTTTTAAGCTGGAAGAAATAGCAGAGATGATGGAAATGAATATCAGTACAATAAAATCAACGTTGTACCGGAGCCTGAAAAAATTGAGAGTGGAGATGGCAGAAGGAGGAACGGTTTAGTGAAGGATTATCAGAAGGTGGAAGAAATGAAATTAGAATATGAACAGATTCCGATACCGGAAGAATTAAAAGGGAAAGTACAGGATTCCTTAAATCAGGCAAAGAGAAAAGAGCAGCGAAAGCACCAATTCCATAAGGCTTTAAAAAGAACGGCGATATCTGCGGCAGCCGTAGCCGCAGCCTTAGTTCTGCTTGTAAATTTCAGTTCAGAGGCTGCTGCTGCGATGGAACGGATTCCGGTCATAGGGGGAATCGTAAGAGTAGTGACTTTTCGTGAATATTTTGATGACCGGGCTCGGAGCAGGGCGGAGATTAAAGTTCCAAAGGCAGATGCAGACGGGGCAGGAGAAGGAATGACGGAAATGAACCAGCAGATTGAGGAATATACGAATCAGATTATTGCCCAGTATGAAGAAGAGGTAAAATGGATAGAGGGGCTGGAATATGCAGAGGATTCTGCCTCTGCCAAATATGAGGTGTTTACGGATTATGAGATAGCTACAGATAATGATGCATTATTTTCAATTCGCATCAACACATTTGTTGCAATGGCGGGAACCAATAGTTATATTAAGATTTATCATGTCGATAAACAAAGCGGAAGAATAATTACTCTGAAAGATTTATTTGAAGAAGGGGCAGATTATATAACGCCGATATCAGAGGAGATTAAAGCCCAGATGCAAGAGCGCATGGCGCAGGATAAAAATCAATACTACTGGCTGAATGATGAAATGGAGGAAATGAATTTCAAACAAATAACCCCAGAGGCAAATTTTTATGTAAATCAGGACGGGAAGCTGACGCTGGTATTTGATAAATATGAAGTGGCTCCGGGATATATGGGAGTAGTAGAGTTTACGATTCCCACGGAAAAGCTGGATTCGATTGTAAAGTACGGATATTTGAAATAAGCGCTTTTGCGGTTCCTATTCACGGCTCCCAGAGACGTGAATAGGAACCTTTTGTGAAAAATAGGAAATAGGCTGTTAAAACCCCAAAATATAGTGTATAATCAAAAATATATGAATTTTAGAGATGATTGAGGTATTGATTTGAAGGAGTTACAGAGGGAAGAATTACGGCCGGGCATGATATTAGGGGCGAATGTTTATAATTTCAGAGGCCAGCTTTTGATTGCCCAGGGAGCGGTTTTAACAGATTATATCATTGCGAAATTAGAATATTACTGTATCCGCCGTGTAAAGGTGAAGGATGGAGAGCTGACGGAAGTTGAGAAGCGTCTGTCCGAAGCGACGAAACGGATTCGGGACAGTCAGGAATTTAAGACATTTCATGTACAATACGACTCTGGTGTGGAGATGTTTCGGGATTCTTTGAACGATATTGTTGAGAAGAGTGCGGAAATTGACGTCGATCAGATGTATGATGATATGCAGCGGCTGATTTCCGGAGGCACCGGATTGAATCTGTTTGACATGATTCAGAATCTGCGTCAGTATGACGACAGTACATATGCGCATGCGGTCAATGTTGGGATGATCTGCAATATCTTAGCCGGCTGGCTGGATTTTTCGGCAGAGGATATCAAGACGGCTACCATGTGCGGTCTGCTGCATGATGTCGGTAAAGTGAAGATTCCGAGCAGTATCATTAAGAAGCCGGGGAAATTAACAGAAGAAGAATTTGAAATCATAAAGAGGCACACAATAGAAGGTTATCAGATTCTGAGAGAAAAAAAGCTGGACCGTTCTATTTGCAATGCAGCTCTTATGCATCATGAGAAATGCGACGGAAGCGGTTATCCATTCGGTCTGCAGTCAGAGCAGATTGACCGTTACGGTAAATTGGTGGCGGTAGCTGATATTTATGACGCAATGACCTCAGAGCGGGTATACCGCCGCGCGCTCTCTCCGTTTGAGGTAATTCAGTTATTTGAGGATGAGGGACTATACCGCTATGACGCGCGATATATTATGACGTTTCTGCAGAGGGTGGCGGATACCTATTTGAATGAGAGGGTACGGCTGAATGACGGCAGAGAGGGACAGATTGTCTATATTAACCGCCAGCAGATTGCAAGACCTACGATACAATGCGGCGATATATTAGTAGATTTAATCAAAGAAAAGGATTTGAAAATCGAGCAGATGTTATAAGGAGTGGAAATTAATTGTAACAGTTCAGACTTGTCTGAACTGTTGCAATTAATCCCCTCCCGGTCCATCTTTACGGGGACGTGTAGATTCCGGAAGCGGTTCTACAGGTTCCTTTTTTGGTGGATAGCCATTTTTCTGTCCATCTGCCACGGGAGAGGAAGATGTCCTGTGGCAATTGCGAAGAGCATCATCGGTCGTTCCTGCTTCCCATGCGCCGGCTGGAATTGTGTTGATTGTGGAATTTGTTTCTTTCATGGCACACGCTCCTTTCAAAGATAGCATGTGAAAAAGGAGCGGAAATATGCATGTGAATTGAAAAAGCCGGTAAATTTCTTAGTCTTACAGGGAAGCGCCGATAAAAAATAGAGGAATAAATCGCAGCAGCCTGTACAGAATATATAGTGAAATTGAAACAGAGCATGGAGGATAAGCATATGAGCAACCGCTTGAAGAATCAGAGCAGTCCGTATCTTTTACAGCACGCCCAAAATCCGGTGGACTGGTATCCATGGGGAGAGGAGGCTTTTCAAAAGGCAGAGAGGGAGGATAAGCCGATATTCTTAAGCATCGGCTACAGCACCTGTCACTGGTGTCATGTAATGGCACATGAAAGCTTTGAAAATCAAGCAATTGCAGAGATACTCAACCAATATTTTGTGTCCATAAAAGTAGACCGGGAGGAGCGCCCGGACATAGACAGCGTATATATGTCGGTCTGTCAGGCGTTTACGGGAAACGGCGGCTGGCCGATGAGTATTTTTATGACAGCCGGACAGAAGCCGTTTTTTGCAGGTACTTATTTTCCGCCAAAATCCCATTACGGTATGGCTGGATTTGCAGATCTGCTCTATGCCATAGCCGATAAGTGGAAAAACAGCAGAGCAGAGCTGTTGGAATCGGCCAGACATATCCTTGCCCATATCAGCCGGTCGGACAGTGGTTCTTCCGGCGGAATCAATCAGAGCTTGTGCAGTCAGGCAGCAGAAATCTTTGACCGGAGTTTTGATGAAATATGTGGAGGCTTTGGTAATGCTCCGAAATTCCCCACTCCCCACAATCTGATTTTTCTGACGCTATATTCGCAGTTAAATCAGCAGAAGCAGGTATTTGAGCAGGTAAAGTATACGTTGGAGCGGATGCGGAGGGGCGGGATTTTCGACCATATCGGTTATGGATTTTCCAGATATTCTACTGACAGATATTTTCTGGTTCCCCACTTTGAAAAGATGCTGTACGATAATGCATTGCTGATACTTGCATATTCCGGAGCGTACAAGGTATCGGGGGATAAGAATTTCCTAAAGACTGCGGAACAGACGGCAGAATATGTTTTACGGGAGATGACAGGGGATGACGGGGAGTTCTATTCTGCGCAGGACGCCGACAGTGAAGGGGAAGAAGGGAAATTCTATGTCTTTCGTTATGAGGAAATATGTCAGGCGCTGGGGGAGGATAAGGGCAGGCAGTTCTGCAGCTATTTCGGAATTACGGAGCAGGGAAATTTTGAGGGGAAAAACATTCCCAACCTCTTAAATGGAAATGAGATTTCCGATATCTTTGAACGGGAGAAAAAGATTCTGTATGATTATCGCAAAGCCCGCGCCAGACTTCATCTTGACGATAAGATTCTTACGTCTTGGAATTCACTAATGATATGCGCCTTTTCTGTGCTTTACCGGGTTACGGGAAAAGGCTGTTATCTTCAGGCAGCCAAGAAGGCGCAGCAGTTTATCGGGGCAAATCTTATAGAGGGAAATATACTTTATGTGAGCTGCCGGGATAAAGTCCGCTCGGCAAAGGGATTTCTGGATGAGTACGCCTTCTATACGGCGGCTCTGCTCTGTCTGTACGAATCGTCTGAAGAGCAGGCTTATCTGCAAATGGCAGAGCAGGTCTGTGCGGAGGCGCAGCGTCAGTTTGCGGATGAGGATAAGGGCGGATATTTTTTGTATGGAGCGGAAAATGAGGGACTGATTACAAGACCGAAGGAAAGCTATGACGGCGCACTGCCCAGCGGAAATTCCGTGATGGCGTACTGTCTGGTACGGCTTTCTCAACTGACAGGAGAACCGGGGCATTCTCTGAATGAAGAGAAATGCGGAAGTATGGAAGAGAAGGAGAGCAGGCAGTCGGCTGAGGATTTTGCAGCTGCGGCAGAAAGGCAGCTTGCATTTCTGTCTGCTCAGGCGGAAGCGCATCCGAATGGACATACAATGTTTTTAATAGCGATGCTTTTTTATTTTCATCCTCCGCAGAAGATTACGGTGGCGCTGTCAAAGGAAGATGACAGGGAAAAGGTGATTGCCCGTCTGCCTTTGTATGCGGATGTAAGAATCCTAAGTGAACCGACGGGAGGATATCGGCTTTTAAATGATAGGACTACCTATTATGTGTGTAAAGACAACACCTGTTATCCGCCGTCTGTTCAGGAGCCGGCGTGAGGTTCGTAGGCGGACAGAACTTTGCCTGCAATTCATTCTCTAAGAAGAAGCCTCTCCGCACGAAATCATGTATTCAAAAGCAATATCTCCCCTGACATATTCATAATCTTCCAACTTAATTTCATGAAATCCATATTTTTCGTAAATATGGACTGCCGCTTTCAATTTACTGTTCGATAAAATAAACAATTTTTTTGCTCCATGCATAATTGCCCAATTTATTGCCGCTTCAAAAACGGCGCTGCCCGCTCCCTTATGCGGAAGATGTTTATTGGAGCCTAGTTTGCACAATTCCCATAAGCCGTCGTCCCCTAGCGGCTTTGCCATACAGGTTGCTAAAACATTTCCGTTTTCAACGGCAAAATAAATCATTGCTCCATTTTTTAAACTGTCGTCAATGTGATGAAAAGTGTCTAAATCTTCATCTTCCAGATAACCAAAGTTGTCCTCGATCCAGTCTGTATTAAATTGTATGAAATATTTTCCCGAAATCACATAACCGCATTGTTCGTGCGGGTGCGTATGTTCTGTAGCATGATTTCCAATGATGTAATTCATCTTTGTTACCATTGATTTTTCACCGACTGCCAGAGAATCTAAATTTACCCCTTTAAATGTCTTCTTTTTTGCATCTGCTTTTTTTACAATAGTCCTTTCTTTCATTTAAATTCAACTCCTTGCATTTATTTTGAGTTCAGTATATACTTTTAGGAAAGATAAGTAAAACGAAAATATCTAATATTAGTATAAGGAAACGTGAACTTATGAACAGATATCTCGCCCTGCAGAAAATTATTGATCTGGGAAGTTTTTCCAAAGCAGCCGAAGCTATGGGATATTCCCAATCAGCTATGAGCCAAATGATATCTTCTTTAGAGGAAGAAATGTCGTTGAAGCTTGTAAACCGTTTTCGCACCGGTGCAAAGCTTACGCTTGAAGGGAAGGAACTATATCCATATATAGAAAAACTGATTTATCAGTATTACTCTGTGCATGAAAAGATAAATGAAATAAAAGGGTTAAAAACAGGCACGATCCGTATGGGGACGCTTGCAAGTATTTCTGCGCACTGGCTTCCGGATTTGCTCAAGGAATTTCAAGAACAGTATCCGGAGGTTGAATTTGTGATTCATCAGGGAGATTATACGTCCATTTATGAGTGGATAAAAACAGGCGCTGTTGATTTTGGTTTTGTGAACCCGAAAGCAGTTACCGGAATCGAAACGACTGTGTTAAAGGAAGGGGCGATGCTGGCTGTTCTTCCAGAGAACCATCCCCTTGGCAGAAATGACGTGATTCCGCTTGAGTTATTAGCAAAAGAGCCTTTTATTCTTTTGGAGGAGGGGCATTACTATGAGCCCTTGGAGGCTTTTAAAGCGATTGGGGCGTCCCCGGATATTAAATATACCATTCATGATGATTATGCTATCATGACTATGGTAGAAGCCGGATTGGGAGTAAGCATTTTGGCAGAATTGGTACTGCACAGAACGAACTATAAAATCAGGCTTTGCGCTACGGAACCGAGAGTATCCAGAACAATAGCAATCGGTTATAAAGACAGATCTAGTATGCCGATTGCTTGTAAAAGGTTTATTGAATTATTGCAGTCTCATTTGAATGAACTGCCATAACAGAAAGGGCAGTATTGGTTGGAAAGAATTCTGGGCGCTGAAGGCGCATGAGAAATACTTGCTCTTAGAATTCAAGTGGAAAATTTCGGGAATGTCCTGTTTTCAAGGATTTTGGGATGTAATTTGTAAATGCATATTTGACTAAGCAGATTGCAAATTGACTTTCATGCTGTGTATGCGTATAATAGTAAGCATAAAAGTCAATAGAGAAAAGAGGATTTAGATGGGAGCAACTGAAGCGATTATCAAGATGGCGAAAGAGAATAATGGTACAGTTACTACTGCAATGGTGGTTGCAGCAGGTTTTTCTCGTGGAAATATCAAATATCTTGTTGATAAAGGCATGATTGAGAAATCTACCAGAGGCGTTTATATTTTGCCGGAGGTCTGGGATGATGAGATTTTCAATTTACAGAATCGATTTAGGAGAGGGATTTATTCTCATGAAACGGCATTGTTTTTATGGGATTTAACAGATAGAACACCGAATAGATATTATATGACTTTTCCGGCAAATTACAATTTGACAAAGCCCAAGGAAGAGAATATTCGATGTGTTCAGTGTAAGAAAGCGTTATATGATTTGGGAATAGCAGAAGTGGCTACGCCGGGGGGGAATACGGTAAGCGCTTATAGTGTAGAGCGCACGCTTTGTGACATTTTAAGACCTCATAGCCGTGTGGATGTTCAGATTGTGACGGAAGCGTTTAAACATTATGCAACAAAATCTAATAAAAACATTCCTATCTTGTCAGAGTATGCAACAATATTAAAGGTTGAAGCAAGGCTCAGATCGTATTTGGAGGTACTGTTATGAAGAATGCAATGCAGCTAAAGGCAATTATTAAAAATATTGCAAAAGAAAAACGCATATCAACCCAGCTTGTAATGCAGAATTTTATGTTGGAGAGATTGTTGGAACGAATATCTGTTTCAAAGTATCAGCGGAATTTTATCTTGAAAGGTGGATTTTTGATTGCCGCAATGGTGGGGCTTGATACCAGAGCAACTATGGATATGGATGCTACGATAAAAGGGTGATAAGATAACACCAAAAGAAATCGAATATCAGTTCAAACTTCTTTTGGAGGACAGAAATATTTCGGTGCTCGCTTACAATTTAGAAACAATAATGGCAGAGAAATTGGAAACGGTAATATCCAGAGGCGATCAAAACACAAGACCAAGAGATTATTATGATATATACATATTGGCTAAGTTGCAATATTCAAATATAGAACCTAATTTGTTAAAGGCGGCATTGAATACAACTGCAGATAAGCGTGGTTCAAAGGCAGTGGTTAAGGATTACCGTAAAATTATGGATACTGTTAGGAACAGTGAGATTATGCAGAAACAGTGGGATAATTATCAAAAGGATTTTGAATATGCAACAGATATTGCATTTGTGGATGCGTGTGATGCGGTTGTGAAATTAATGGATAATTTGATAGATATTTAAAACTTGTTTGGTTTTTTAATTTAATGATGGGAAAGTATTATGTATTCAGGTTAAACATACAAGAGTAGATGATACTTTGACACTTGCTTTTTTGACATGAAAAAAAGACCATGCCTAAATGTAATCAAGAAACACCAGAAAACCCGGTAAATATCAATGTTTGCAATATTTACCGGGTTTTTCTGATAAAGCAGATAACGGGAGTCGAACCCGCCTCTCCAGCTTGGGAAGCTAGCGTTCTACCGATGAACCATATCTGCGTGTTTATTATTATAACATGAATAGAAAAAATTGCAATAAATTTTTTTCTATTCATGTTATACTGATAGTAAATTAAAAAATTGGAAGTTACTGTGAGGTTTTGGCATGAGTGAGATAAGGATAATTGAGGATATCGTTTATCAGGAAAATATGGGAGCGGCAGGACTTTTGGATTTGTATCTGCCGGAAGGGAACGCTTCCGGGACGCTGTTGATTTATTTTCATGGCGGAGGATTAGAGGGCGGCGATAAAAAGGATGACAGCGGGGTATACAAAGAGCTTGCCGCAAGTGGAACTGCCGTAGTGAGTGCGAATTACCGGGTGTATCCTTTAGCAAAGTATCCGGAATATATTGAGGATGCTGCGCGCTCCGTTGCATGGAGCCTTGCGCATGTGAAGGAATATGCGGCATATGAGCATGTCTATATCGGCGGCATTTCAGCCGGAGCATATCTGTCCATGATGCTTCATTTCCAACCGAAGTTTCTGGCAGAATGCGGTGTGGATGAAAGAGAGATTGCAGGGTATATTTTTGATGAGGGACAGCCGACGGTTCATTTTAATGTTTTAAGGGAGCGCGGAGTGAATCCGAAAGCGGTCCGGGTGGATGAAGCGGCGCCGATTTACTATCTGACAGATGAGCAGGATGTAAATGACAGCCGGAAGTTTCTGGTTCTGGTTGCAGAGCATGATATTGATGGAAGACGGGAGCAGAACGAATTGCTGATTAGTACGATGAGAGCTTTTGGCTATGTAAAGGAGCGGATAAGTTATCACATCCTAAAGGGATGCGAACATGCGCAGTATCTGTATCAGACGGATGAGGCGGGCAGACATCCGTATGTTGGAATGCTGTGCGATTTTATGGGATAGCTCTAAAAAGTCTTTTGTCTGTGACTCAGAGGGTTCCCACCCCCATGGAAATGAAAAGCTGCTGCATGAGAATAAATTCCTTCAGACCGCGCAAAATAAGAGAATAACATTTTGTACGGTCTGAGGGGGCAAAGAGTGAAAGAATTTGTGAATTCTTTCACTAACTACCTGTTTGTGCTGAAAAACGCACAGAACGGAGGAAATCATGAATTCAATCTGGACAGAAAACATCACACTTCCGCAATTTGAATCACTAAAAGGCAGTGTGAAAACAGACGTATTGATTATCGGCGGCGGAATGGCGGGGATTTTGTGCGCCTATTTCTTACAGGAACAGGGAATAGATTATGCGCTTGTGGAGGGCAGGACAATCTGCTCAGGAGTTACAAAGAACACCACGGCAAAAATTACTTCCCAGCATGGATTAATTTATCATAAGCTTCTAAAGGGCGCAGGATTAGAGCGGGCAAAAATGTATCTTCAGGCAAATCAGGATGCCCTAAAAAAGTATGAGAAGCTATGTCAGGGAATAGACTGTGATTTCGAGACGAAGATAGCCTATGTCTATTCGCTGGATAACAGAAGAAAGCTGGAGAAGGAAGCGGAAGCGCTTCATCAAATCGGCTTTGAAGCCAGACTCTATGAGACGGATGAGCTTCCGTTTCCCACCGCCGGAGCAATCGGATTTGCAGATCAGGCGCAGTTCCATCCGTTGAAATTCATTTCGCAAATAGCAAGGAATCTAAAGATTTATGAGCACACCTTCGTAAAAGAATTATCTGAAAATACTGCTGTAACCCTAGGGGGCAGTATTCATTTCCAAAAGCTGATTTTTGCGACGCATTTTCCCATTGATAATAAGCATGGGATGTATTTTTTGAAAATGTACCAGCATCGCTCCTATGTCATTGCGCTTGAAAATGCCGCTAAAATGGACGGAATGTATGTAGACGAGGCAAAATGCGGGATGTCTTTTCGGAATTATGGAGATTATCTTTTAATTGGCGGAGGAGGGCATCGGACGGGAAAGCGGGGAGGCGGCTGGCAGGAGCTGCGGAGCTTTGCCGGGAAATACTATCCTGCAAGCGCTGAGAAATATTACTGGGCAGCGCAGGACTGTATGACCTTAGATAAAGTTCCTTACATTGGAAAATATGCAAAGCGCATGCCGGAGTGCTTTGTGGCGACAGGGTTCAATAAATGGGGAATGACTTCATCTATGACGGCGGCAATGATTTTGACCGATCTTGTGACGGGGAAGGAAAATCCCTATGCCGAAGTTTTCCGTCCGTCCCGGAGTATGATGAAGCCGCAGCTTCTTTGTAATGGGTGTGAGGCAATTGTAAATTTGCTTTCCATATCGAAGAAGCGGTGTCCGCATCTTGGATGCGCTTTAAAATGGAACTGTGAGGAGCATTCCTGGGATTGCCCCTGTCACGGTTCCAGATTTGATGCGGACGGCATTTTGCTGGATAATCCTGCAAATGGAAATCTAAGGAAGCGCTAGCGAAAGGACAAGGTTTATCATTATCAGGAACCCTTCTGACTGTAAGACCATACCCTAAAGAAAAAGGGTTTTTTATGGCATACGCAACTTATGTGCCCGTCATAGGCACAATCTTCAATCTGACAAGGGGGAGCAACTGCTGCAGTCAGATGATGTCGCTTCGCACGGAAAGCGGAACCGTAAATTTTATGGTAGATGCGGAGACGACAGTGATAGACAGCAGGCAGCTTCGTCCCGGGATGCTGGTGGCGGCGTTTTATGACAGCAGTCTGCCCGTACCGCTTATTTTTCCTCCCCAGTACCGTGCGCAGCTTGTGACAGCCATTGGCAGAAATGAGCAGGTGATGCTGAATGAATTTGACCGTAACCTTCTTGCAGTAGACGATACCCTGCAGTTGAATATTGCGGGGCATACGGTTGTAAGAACTGTGAATGGACAGCGATTCACCTGCAATCTTGGCAACCGGACTTTACTGGTCTACTACTCGGTGACAACACGGAGCATCCCGCCGCAGACGACGCCGAGGAAGGTTGTGGTGCTGTGTTAAGGATTTTGGATTCTCATAAAAGGCGTCGGTTTTGCGCCGTAAATCCGATTTTGTTTCGTATAATATAGACTGAGAGCGCTTCATACATCGCAGCATAGTCTGCAGGAATGTGTGAAGCGTTTTATTTTGCTGTCTTTTTTGAGGCGTATTCTGAAAGTGAAGGTGATAATCAGATATGTATTGCAATTTGACAGTGCGAAGCTGTAAGTGTTAAGATACAGGTAAAAATAAAATCCTCTGTAAAAATGACAGGGGATATTTTCTGATGAAAGGGAAAAATGAGTATATGAATGAAGTAAAACAGAGAAGAAAAAAGATGACGGCAGTGTTTTATAAAAATAATAAGCTGAGATTTGCAGCAACCGTATTTATCCTTGCGTATGGGAGCATTCTGGTTGTTGGGATATCCAGTTTGCTTCAGCAGGCAACCGATGTTGCATTGGGCGGAGAAGTAAAAGAGCTTATCAGAATTATTTTAATGACAATAGGAATTATCGTTCTGTTAACAATAAACTGGTTATGCGAGAGAATCGTAAGGAACAGATTTATAGAAAAGGCGCAGAAACAGTATAAAGAATATGTCTTTGATAAGATTATCAATAAAAATATAAGCTCCTTTGCAAAAGAGACAACAGGCAGGTATATTTCTTCATTAACAAACGATATGATATCCATAGAAGAAAACTTTCTTCAAGGTAATTTTCTGCTGATATTGCAGATTCTAAGCTTTGTATTAGCTTTGGGGCTGATGATTTGGTATAACTGGATTATGACTGTGATAGCGATGGGATTAAGCGTGCTGTCATTACTGGCATCGTTGATTTTTGGCGACAGGCTTATGAAAGCTGAGCGAAAGGTCAGTATACAGAATGAACTGTATGTCAGTATGCTCAAGGATTTGTTAAGCGGTTTTACGGTAATAAAGAGCTTCAAGGCAGAAGAGAGAATCAAAGAGATTTTCCAGAGCCAAAATGGGAAGCTGGAAGAGATGAAGTGTGGGAGACGAAAGACAGATGCATTGATTAATCTGGTTGCGTCCAGTGCGGGACTGGTTGTGCAGATTGGGATTATTTTAATCGGCGTATTTTTTGTCATGACGGACTTTATTACAATGGGTGTATTGGTGGCATTTGTACAATTGATGGGGATTATGCTTACTCCGGTCCAGACTATTCCAAAGCTTTTGGCAAATAGAAAAGCTGCAATAGGGCTCATTGATAAAATTGCAGAGGTCGTAGAGTATCATGCGGATAATCACGGAATGGTGGAGATTACAGATATTGGAACCGGAGTGGAGTGCCGGAATCTTCATTTTGCATATGAGCCGGGGCATGAGATACTAAAAGGGATTCATATTACTTTTGAAAAGGGAAAGAGCTATGCAATTGTGGGAGCTTCTGGGTGTGGAAAATCGACCTTGCTGAATCTGCTGCTTGGAAGCTATAGTTCCTATGATGGCTCTATGAAAATCGGCGGCACAGAATTGCGGGACATCAATTTAAATAGTCTGTACGATATGATTTCAATTATTCAACAGAACGTATTTATATTTGACAACAGTGTTATTGATAACATAACTATGTTCAGTGAGTTTGAGGATGATAAAATAGAGAAGGTAATACGTTTATCAGGATTGACAAAGCTGGTTGATGAAAAAGGCAAAGATTATAAGTGCGGTGAGAACGGCAGCGGATTATCAGGTGGAGAAAAGCAAAGAATTTCAATTGCCAGATGCCTTCTGCGTGAAACGCCGATTTTGATTATGGATGAAGCGACTGCATCGTTGGATAGGGAAACATCTTATATGGTGGAAGATGCGATTTTGAATATTGATGGACTGACAAGAATTATTGTAACGCATAAATATGAGGATAAGATAATGGAGAAGTATGATGAAATAATCGTTTTGTCAGGAGGAAAAGTCGTTGAAAGAGGTACATTTCAGGAATTGCTGGAGAAGAAAGAAATTTTCTATTCGTTATATAATGTTTCTAATGTTGAGTAATGGGGTGTAAGGCCAGAGAGGAAAAAGGCTAAAAAAGCGAAGGTGCTAAAATGTCAAAGAACAGAATTTTAATCGTAGAAGACGAGACTGCCATCGCAAGAATGATTGCGATGAATCTAGGAGTCGCCAATTATGAAACACAGATATATTCCGACGGTATCAAGGCAAAGGAAGCGCTCGTCTGTGATCATGAATATGATTTAGCGCTGCTTGACGTCATGCTTCCCGGCATGGATGGCTTTGAACTGCTGGAAGTGATGAAAAGCTATGGGATTCCGGTCATTTTTCTGACCGCAAAGGATGATGTGGGCTCCAAAATCCAAGGCTTAAAGGGCGGGGCGGAAGACTACATCGTAAAGCCCTTTGAGGTGCTGGAACTGCTTGTCCGAATCGAAAAGGTGCTGGAACGCACGAACCGGCTGAGTCATGTGATTCAGATTTTGAATATGGAAATCAATTTTGAAGAGCATACGGTCAGGCAGAACGGCGAAGAGGTACAGCTAAAGCCGATGGAATTCGAACTGCTGGCGGCGCTTGCAAAGAATAAGAATATCGCTATTTCAAGAGAAAATCTTCTTCGGATGGTATGGGGAACCGATTATATGGGAGAGACGCGGACGGTGGACGTGCATATCGGACAGCTTCGGAAGAAGCTGGGACTGAGCGGCCATATCAAGACGGTGTCAAAGCTTGGGTATCGTTTGGAGGAATAGTGCATTGAAGATAAGGACGCGTATCATATGGATAAGCTGTGCGGCGGTTTTGGCGGCGTCCCTGTTTGGGGATGCCGTAATCTGGATACTGGCGGGAAGGAGCTTTCGGGATGAGGCATTTATCAAGGCATATCAGAATTCCTATGTGTATGCCGAGAACCTGATTCAGATGATGAATGAGAATCAGGCGGCAGATGATGAAATATTCCTCAATTATTATTTAAAAACGCAATGGGATGACTATAATATCCTGATACGGAATACGAACCAAGGAGAGGAAGCGCAGTCCGTAGAGATTTATAATCATACCGTGATTTCGGCAGAGCAGCTAAAGGAAGTGGAAAACAGAGCCTATCAGGATTGGGATTACAGTTATCTCGATTGGGAGGGGAAGCATTACATTGTCTTTCAGAAACTGGTGGAAAGCGATCTGGTCTTTTACCGGATAGAAGATATTTCTTATGTGTGGGATAAGATGGAATGGCTGACAATTTGTATGCTGTTGATTATGCTGGCAGTTACGGCAGTCACGGTTTTCGCGCTGTCCGGCATCTTAAAGCGCATACTGCTTCCGCTGCAGGAGCTGAATGAGACAACAAAGCACATGGCGGAGGGCTCTTATGACCGGAGATTTCATGTTCTGCGTCAGGATGAAATCGGTCAGTTGGGGGAAAGCTTTAATAAGATGGCAGAAGCTGTTGAGGTAAGAACCCATAGTTTAGAGGAGTCCGAGAAGAAAAAGACACTGTTCATGGGAAATCTGACCCATGAGCTCAAAACACCTATGACAGCGATTACAGGCTATGCGCAGACGCTGCTTGCCGCAAAACTGAGTGAAGAGCAGCAGCAGGAAGCGCTGATGTATATCTATGAGGAATGCACAAGGCTGGAACGTCTGTCGAAGAAAATGATGAAGCTGCTGGAGCTGGAAATGGATGATGGACTGGCGTTTGCGGAAATTCCTGTGGAATCTGTCTTTGCGGCAGCGGAGAGATCCTGCGGAGTGATACTCCGGGAAAAGCAGATAAGCCTGAAGGTTGTGCAGCATGGGGAAATATTTCCAATGGATGCAGATCTGATGACGGATGTGCTGGTCAATTTAATCGACAATGCCGCTAAGGCAAGCAGGCCGGGCGGAGAAATCATTTTAAAAGCATATGAGAATTTTATTGAGGTGCAGGATTTCGGATGCGGAATACCAGAGGAGGAACAAGGGAAAATTTTGGAACCGTTTTATATGATTGATAAATCCAGAAGCCGAAAGAACGGCGGCTCCGGCTTAGGACTTGCATTGACTGCGATGATTGTAAGAAGGCACGGCGCATTGCTTGAAATAAAAAGTGAACCGGGGAAGGGAACTCGGATGATTTTACAATTTGTTTAAATAATGATGAATACTTGATGTCAGAATCCATGCTAGGATAGTCCTGTAAGGTCAGTCCGGCATGGTTTTTTTCATTTAGAGTAACTATTCAGAGTTCCATGCCAATCGTAATGGAAGGAGAAATGAAATGAGAAGAAAAATGAATCTATTTGCTTTGGGGATGGCGGCTGTTATAACATTATCCGCCTGTCAGAAAAGTCCTGATTCTTCAATTGTAAAAAATAAGGATCTTGACAACATGATTGAAGAGGCGGGAAATACAGAAAACGGTTCCGGCAGCGTGGCAGAGCTTGCGGGAAATTATGATACGTATCAGACGACGATAACCGATGATTCCCTGCAGGTTGCGGTCAATGTGGATGCAAAGGTGGATATACCAAAGACCAATCAGATGTCGGTGGTGCGCATCCGGCAAAAGAATTTGACACAGGATCTGTTAGATAAGGTGAAGGAAGAGCTGGTAAAAGGAGAGACGCTTTATGACGGAAGCGCATTGAGCATAAGAACGCGTGAAGCGGTTGAACAGGAAATACAAGATTGGGAAAGGGAGTTAGCGGGAACTGATGATGCGGCATATAAGGATGAGATTCAGCGGGAAATAGATGCGCTTCAGGAGGCGTATGAAAATGCTCCCACGGAAATTGCATTGGAAAGCTATCCGTCTGACGGCAAGATACACAGCGTATCGGAATTGTATCAAAAAGATCAGCAGAACAGTTACTACGCATGGCAGCAGGAGTTAAATCCGAATGGAGAGGTTTATTATGGCGTCAGCGACGGTAAGAACGGAAATTATCTATCTCTGTATGTGCAAAATAATGAGAACTATGGAAATTGTCTAAGGTTTGGCAGCGATAAGCACGGATATATAAATATGAATTCAGTAGTTGCAGATAGTGAAGGGAACTATGGAAAATGGAAAATTGAGGATGGATTTTCCGAGGACGACTTGCTTATTGAATCAGCCGGCACGGATGACCTTATCGAATATACGGATTCTTCTGCGACCATAACACAGGAGGAGGCACAGACACAGGCTCAGGAGCTGTTGGAGAAGCTGGGACTGACAGATTTTCAATTATATGAAGGCGGATTATACGGAGAGGCTGTCACTCAGGACTCTGAGGGAAAAATCGGATACCGCAAGGTCTATATCCTGAAATACTTAAGAAGTATGGACGGCGTTTTTGTCAACAATGACGGAGAAGAAAAATTGACTGACGGCTGGGTCGGAGACGATTATGTAAAGAAGATGTGGTCAGGAGAGAATGTGGAAGTCATTGTAAATGACGATGGAATTGTAGGATTTTATTATCGTTCTCCCATTGAAATCATGGAAACTGTCGTTGAGCAGGCAAGCATGAAAAGTTTTGATGAGATTAAGGATATTTTTGAGCAAATGGTGGTTGTCGGAAATGCGACAGGAAGCGACGAAGAGGAGAAGGTTTCCATAGACGTCAACCGTGTGATTCTTAGATACACCAGAATCAGTGAGGAAAACAGCTTTGATACAGGTCTGCTTGTTCCCGTATGGGATTTTATGGGAAGGAAAACAGATCAATACGGAGAAAAGCAGGTTTTAAAGTCTGATACCTGTATTCTCACCATAAATGCAATTGACGGAACGATTATTGACAGGAGATTGGGCTATTAGGATGAACAGCTTTGAGACTGATTTCAAAAGGGCTGTCTGTGCGAAAGGTTTTTGGGCAGGACTTATCATAGAATTGTTTATTTTGTTCAAGGCAGGGTTTGATTCCGATTTGTTTCGGATGAGCGTGCCGGTGCTTGCGGCGTTTCCATATTCTACAGCGTGGCTTGCGGAATACCAGAGCGGATTCATCAAGGCTTATCTGCCGAGGAGCGGTGTGATGTCCTATATTTTAGGAAAGTTTCTGGCATGTACAATCAGCGGCGGATTTCTTGAGACATTGGGCTGCGCGCTCTATCTGCTGATAAAAGGAGAGGAGGCGCAGGAAATCAATCTGATGCTGATTTTCATATCAGGAATGCTGTGGGCAGCGCTTTCTGCTGCTCTCGCAGCGTGGTCAAGCAGCCGTTACATCGCTTATGGCGGGAGCTTTGTCATATATTACCTTCTGGTCATCCTGTATGAGAGATATTTTAAGGAATTGTACTGCCTGTATCCGTATGAGTGGCTAAAGCCAAATCATACATGGGTGTTTGGAGAGCAGGGAATTGTACTTTTGCTGTCAGGAATGATTTTGGCGCTGCTGTGCGTTTATTATGAGGTTCTTGGGAGGTGTTTGAAGCGTGTTTAAAATCAGGCTGATAGGCAAGTGCGCCAAAGCTAATTTCCGCAGATGGAGAAAGAATCCGAAAATAGGATTGGTATTTTGCCTTGCGTTTATCGTGTGCTTCCTGCTGTCGGATAAGGTAATCCGTTTTGCCGAAACGCATGGCACTTTGCTGCAGATCTTGGAGCCGTTCATATGGACGTTCGGGGATGCGGATTCCGTACTTATCGTATCTCTGCTTTTGCTGCTGTTGTTTTCGGATATGCCGAATCTTGGGAATGAGGTTCCGCTGTTTTTGGTTCGTGTCAACCGCAGGATATGGATGATGGGGCAAATCCTTTATCTAATGCTGGCGACGCTGCTTTTGATGAGTTTTATCCTGCTGTCAACCTGTGCGCTGGCGGGAGCAAGGGCTTATATGGCAAATTTGTGGAGCAATACGGCGGCAATCCTTGGATATTCCGATATTGGCAGCCAGATAGCGGTTCCGGCATTCGTGAAGGTACTGGAACTGTCATTTCCATATGAATGTATGCTTCATATTTTCTGCCTGATGTTAGGGTATTCGGTATTTATGGGAAGCCTGATTTTATATTTGAATCTTTGGAAAGAAAACGGAGGCATGATCGGGGGAATTGTATTCAGCGGATATGGTTTTTTAGTCAATCCGGAAACGATTGCAGAGTGGTTTGGTATCTCGCAGGAGCGGATGAATCTTGCAAATATTATTTTCGGCTGGCTTTCACCGCTGAATCATGCGACTTATTATATGCACAATTTTGGGTATGACAATCTGCCGAGGCTGTGGGTCTCGTATGTGTTTTTTATTACAGGCAGTCTCGTTTTCTTCGGATTGTCCATGCTTCGGATTCGGAAGTACAGTTTTCATTTTACAGGAACAGAAAAATGAGTTACTGTTCGGTTCCAAAAGCCGCGAATGGTAACAAAAATGAGGCAGGGAATAGAGGTGAAGGAATGGGAACACAGATAGGGATTCTTGTTGACCATGTCAGCAAAGCGTTCGGAAAAGAACAGGTGTTAAAGGACGTTTGTCTGGAGATTCCGGCAGGACAGATTTATGGCGTGGCCGGAAATAACGGAAGCGGGAAGACTGTGCTGATGAAATGTATCTGCGGTTTTCTGCATCCGGATTCGGGAAAGATTTTTGTAAATGAAATGCAGGTGGGAAAAGAATGTGATTTTCCTGACAAATTGGGCGTGATTATTGAGACGCCCGGATTTATTCCTAATATAAGCGGATATCAGAATCTTAAAATTCTTGCGGCATTAAAGGCGAGAATCGGAAAAAGAGAGATAATGGAGACGATGGAGCGGGTGGGACTTTCGCCTGCAATGAAAAAGCCGGTAGCAAAGTATTCGCTGGGGATGCGCCAGAGACTTGGAATTGCTCAGGCAATTATGGAAAACCCGAATGTCCTGATTCTGGATGAGCCGTTTAACGGTCTGGATAAGGCAGGCGCGGCGCAGATGCGTGAGCTGTTGAAGGAATTAAAGGCACAGGGAAAATCCATTCTGCTGGCAAGCCACAATGCGCAGGATATTGAGGAATTATGCGATGCTGTCCATGAAATGGAGGATAAGTGGAAATGAAATGCCGAAAAAAATTGCTTATTATGATGCTTTTATTGGGTTTGATGGCTGAGCCGATACCCTTTTATGCAAAGGATATTGTAGATGAGCCTGTACAGGGGCAGACGGCGGAGGTGGACGGAGCTTCTGCGGAAGGCTCGGTCGAGGCAGATACGGAGAAATCCAAGAGCGGCGCCGGAGAGCCGACAGGAGATATCGGAGAGCTTGAAAATGATGCCAGAGATTCAACAGGAGATACAGGAGAGCCTAAAAATGATGGCGGAGAACCTGCGGGAGATACCGGGGAACCGGCGCAAGAGCTTGTCCGTCTGATGCTTGACAGTGAAAACCGCTATAGCGGGATGGATAAGGCATATTCACAGGGATATCTTCCAAAGGTGGAAAACGGATGCGCATATCTTGTTGCGCCGATTCTTTGCAGCGGCAAGCTCAAAGATAACAGGCTGAGGGTTTCTCTGAATCTGGGAGCCACCGAGAATACGCCGTTTGTCTTTAAAAATTATGAGAAGGACATAAAGCTCCGCAAGGTCAGTGTAAACGACGATAGCAAAAAAGTGGAAAGCTTCGTAGCGGCGTTCTCCTTAGAGCTTAAGGCGGAGCGTTACAAC